>Ga0169931_10000921_pt1 | contig 48852 bp, 40 predicted proteins | sample Kivu_15m_20L_FD_129675 | JGI IMG/M metagenome (GOLD analysis project Ga0169931, IMG submission 129675) | Freshwater microbial communities from Lake Kivu, Western Province, Rwanda to study Microbial Dark Matter (Phase II) - Kivu_15m_20L... | ecosystem: Environmental > Aquatic > Freshwater > Lake...
CGAAGACAACCGAGTCACCCACCGCCTGCGCCCGGCCGAAGCCAGAGATGAAACCGGCCACGGAATCATTGGCGTTGGCGCGGCTGATCTGGATGAAAGGCCGGCCGGCGTAGGTGGCAGTAGTCTGGGCCGCTGAACGCAAAACGGGGAGAAGTCCGGCGACCGTCAGCAGGAAGGAGAAGAGGGAACGTTGAAGCAAGCTCATGGGTAATCCTTTGTAGGACAGCAGCGCGGAGTTGAGATGCACAAAAACCTGAAAACAGACGGATTGACAAAAACCGAGATCAACGCAAACAGGTGATCCATTGAGATTCAAGGAAATGCTTTTCGCCCAAACCCTTGCGTCACATCTATGCCGGGCGATTCCCCTCTCCAAGAAGATGCATCAGCCCGTGAATCCTCAGCGAGATTTCGCGCTTCTTCCTGCCGCGAAGCGCTCGGGAACCGCTGCAGGCTCAATGCGGGCAATTCGCCCCTTCCGCAGACCGCGACCGGCGGATCGACTTCACCGCCCGCGTTCGCTGCTCGCGCAGCTCCGTGGCGTCCGGACTTAGGTGCGGACAGAAGCATCGGTCCTCAGGTCTGGCTCAGCCGTTTCACCGGCGCGTCGTGGAACAGGCGGTGGGCTTCCTCAAGGATCGTCGGGATACGATCCGCAAAGGGACTGTTCGCGATCGCTGCCCGGACCCGGCTCCAGTCGAGCTTCTCGACGTGCTCACCCGGAAACCAGTGGTCGGCGTTGCCCAGCATGTTGTAGCGGAACTTCGCCCAGGCGGTGAGCTCGAGCGGCTTCGCGTAGGTCCACAGGCGGAGAATTTCCAGCACGTTGACCTGCCCGGGGATCTCCACGAATTCTGGCAGGCGGGTGAACCAGCGCTGCATCCAGTCCGCACCGTGAGCCCGCTCCAACTCCTCCCGCAGGCGCCGCTCCACCGGCGCGACCGCTTCGGCCGCGCGGTCGTAGTGTTCGAGTGCCGCGAGGTGTTCGTCGAAATCCCCTGGCCGCGCCGCGCCGAGTGACAGGGTGTGAACCTCGGGACGGGCCAGGCAGTAGAGATCGTTGAACTGCATCGGCGTCAGCGGCGCGCAGAGTCCGCGCAGCTTGGGCAGTTCGAGATAGAGTTTTCCGCCCTTGTCGTTGGGACTGATGATGAACACGCCCATGTCCCGCTGCGCCGCCTCGGCTACGCAGGCGCGGTTGAGGTCGTTCACGAAATACCAGTGCAGGTTCAAATAATCGAACTCGTCGCTCCGGATGGCCGCAGAAATCACGTCGGGCGTCGCATGCGTGCTGAAGCCGACGAACCGCACACGGCCGCTGCGCTGAAGTTCCCGGCACACCTCGAGGCATCCACCCGGCCGCAGCGTCTCGTCAAGATGCCCGAGGCGGTTGATGCCGTGAATCGAGAGCAGGTCCACGTGTTCGAGCCCGAGATACTTCATCGACGTCTCGAACGTCTCACGGAACTCCTTCGCCGTCGGCTTCGGCATTACCTTGGTCTGGACGATCAGCTTTTCCCGCGGAAACTGCCGCAACACCGGGCCCAACTGCATCTCGGAGGAGCCGTAACCGCGGGCGGTTTCGATGTGGTTGATGCCCACCTCGACGCTGCGCCGGATCGTGGCTTCGAGGTTCGCCTGCCCGGCCTGGTCCACCTGATCCCACGGCACATCCGACCACGATTGCTGATAACGCATGCCGCCGCAGGAGAAGACCGGGATCTGCAGGTTGGTGCGGCCAAAGCGACGGTAACGCATGCGCCGACGGTGGACCGGATTGCACCGGACGACAACGCCGCAACGGGCACTTCCCGCCGGAGGGCTCGCTGCCTACCCTGAGCCGAATGAAGTCACCGTTCCGCTCGCTGCTCTGGCTCACCGTGGCCGGCCTCGGGGCGTTCGCCTACTGGACGCTCGCAGCCCATCGCGGCGAGACCATCAATTCGGCCTACCTCGTCATTGCCGCGGTTTGCACCTATGCCATCGGCTACCGCTTCTACTCGAAATGGCTGGCGGCCCGGGCGCTGATGCTCGACGATCGGCGGGCCACGCCCTGCGAGGTCAACGAGGACGGCCGTGACTTCGTCCGCACCAACAAGTGGATCGTGTTCGGGCACCATTTCGCGGCGATTTCCGGACCGGGTCCGCTGGTCGGACCGGTGCTCGCGGCGCAGTTCGGTTACCTGCCCGGCACGCTGTGGATCCTCATCGGCGTAGTGCTCGGCGGCGCGGTGCAGGATTTTGTCATCCTGTTCGCCTCGATGCGGCGGAACGGCAAGTCTCTCGGCCAGATGGTGAAGGAGGAGCTCAACGGTTTCGCGGGCGCTCTCGCGCTGGTCGCCATCCTGGCAATCATGATCATCCTGCTGGCCGTGCTCGGGCTCGTCGTGGTGAAGGCGCTGGCGGAAAGTCCCTGGGGCGTTTTCACGGTCGGCGCGACCATTCCCATCGCCCTCTTCATGGGCGGCTACCTGCGCTGGCTGCGCCCGGGCAAAACGCTCGAAGGTTCGGTCATCGGCGTGGCGATGCTGCTGGCAGCGGTCTGGGGTGGGCAGTGGATCCACAGTCATGAGGGCGCGGCGAAGCTGTTCACGCTCGGCGCCGAGCCGCTGGCGTGGACGATCATCGTTTACGGTGTCGCGGCCAGCATCCTGCCCGTCTGGCTGCTGCTGGCTCCCCGGGATTACCTGAGCACGTTCATGAAGCTCGGCACCATCATCGCCCTCGCGGCGGGAGTTCTGCTGGTGTTGCCGGAGATCAAGATGCCGGCGGTGACGAAGTTCGTGGACGGCTCGGGCCTCGTGGTGGCCGGCAAGCTGTTTCCGTTCTGCTTCATCACCATCGCCTGCGGCGCCATCAGCGGGTTCCATACGCTAATCTCCAGCGGCATCACGCCCAAGATCATCAGTCGCGAGAGCTACGCCCGGCCGATCGGCTACGGCGCCATGTGCCTGGAATCGCTGGTCGCCATCATGGCCATGGTCGCCGCCTGCACGCTGGAGCCCGGCGTCTATCTGGCCATGAACGTGAAGGGGGCGGGCCCGGATGCCGCTGCCATCGCCCTCGACACGGTCGCCAAGGTCAAAGCCACCGGATTCACCGTGAGCACGGTCGAAATGGAACGCCTGGCCACAGAGGTGGGTGAAGGCTCGCTCTACGGCCGCACCGGCGGCGCGGCGACGCTCGCGGTCGGCATGGCGAACATCTTCAGCAAGGTTACGCAGGGGCGTTGGCTCGACCTGTGGTATCACTTCGCGATCATGTTCGAGGCGCTGTTCATCCTCACCACGCTGGATGCCGGCACCCGCGTCGGGCGTTACCTGCTGCAGGACTTTCTAGGCCACGCATGGAAACCGCTCGGAGACACCCGCTCGCTCGGGTCCAACACCCTGGCCAGCGTGCTCGTCGTCGCCGGGTGGGGTTACTTTCTGATCCAGGGCGTCCGTGATCCGCTCGGCGGCATCAACTCCCTCTGGCCGCTCTTCGGCATCGCCAACCAGTTGCTGGCGGCGATCGCGCTGTGCCTCGCCACCACGATCCTGCTCAAGATGGGACTCAAGGGAACGACCTCGGAAACCGGCACGCGAAAGTCCCCGGCGTTGGCACTCGTCACGTTGATCCCGCTGGTGTGGCTGCTGTCGGTGACCTTCACCGCGGGCTGGCAGAAGATGTTCCATGAATCGCCGCGCATCGGCTTCCTCGCCGCCGTCCGCGATTACGACCGGAAACTTCCGGCCCTGAAAACCGCGGTCGAACAGGCCACCGCCGACACCCTGCCGGCCGCCACCAAGGCTGTGAACACGGCCCTGGCCCAGCGGTTCAACAACGCGCTCGACCTCGCCGTGACCGGCACGTTCCTGCTCCTCGCCATCGCGGTGGTGCTGGTGAGCGTGGCGACCTGGCTGCGCCTGCTCTCGGGCACCCGGAAACCCGACCTTCGCGAAACCGAACCGACCTGGTTGCCGGAACATGCGGTGCGGGAGAGCGCGCCGCTTGGTGCGGTCGGCGGCGCCGCGGCGTTGGCCTTCGCCCTCGCGAAGGAATGGTCCGGCGAGTCGGCCGTGGATCGGGCGCAGGCCGTGGCGTGCGAATGCCGGGCCGAACGGGTGCTATTGGATGTCCCCGAAGTCCGGTCCAGCGTGGCAACGGACGCACGTCAGCGCGCCTACCTCGCCGCCGCCGAGCAACGCTTCGAGGGCGTCAACCGCTGCTGCTGAGCCGCACCCGCATGACTCCCGCCCCCCGCTCTCGTTCACGTTCTCGAATTTCGGCGACGCTGACGCTCGTAGCCGGGCTGCTGCTGGCCGCGACGGCGGACGCTGCGGAGGTCACCTTCAGCGACTTGGAATTGCCGCCGCACGACTACTTCAATCGCCGCCCGCAGGATCGCTTCACCCGCTTGAAGGCGGCCTTGGAGTCGGGCGAACTCCAGTTGGATCGCACCGGCGAAAAGGAATATCTCCGCAGCCTGTTGGAGCGTCTGGAGATTCCCGTCTCGTCCCAGTTGCTGGTGTTCTCGACCACCAGTCTGCAGCTCCGCTTCATCACGCCGGAAAACCCACGGGCGCTCTACTTCAACGAGGACACCTACGTTGGCTACATCCCGGGCGGCCGGCTGGAAATCGTCTCCCTCGATCCCGATCTCGGCGGCATCTTTTACATCTTTGACCTGCCCAAGGGCGCGGCGCCGGTCCGGGTGGAACGCTCAGATCGCTGCATGAACTGCCACGCCCGCGAGGACACGGGCTTCATCCCCGGCCTCGTGGTGAAGTCGGTGGCGCCCGCCACAACCGGTGGCAGCCTCGATTCGTTCCGCCGCGGGATCACCGGACACGGCGTTCCGCTGACCGACCGCTTCGGGGGGTGGCATGTGACCGGCCTCGACGGGTTCACCAATCATTGGGGCAACCTTTTGGGCGAACTCCGCGACCGGCAGATCCGGCGCGTGCCCAATCCGCCGGGAAGCCGCTTCCGATTCGACCGCTATTTGGCCAGCACGAGCGACGTGCTCGCGCACCTGCTGCACGAACACCAGGCCGGCTTTGTGAACCGCGCCATCGAGGCGACGTATCGCACCCGCACCCATCTCCACAACGATGGCGGCAAGCTGACCGCCGCCCACGAGGCCGAACTGGACGATCAGGCGCGCCTCCTTACCCGTTACCTGCTCTTCGCCGATGAGGTTCCCCTGCCCGCTGGCGGAGTGAACGGCGATGATGCCTTCCGGGCCGATTTTCTCCGCAACCGGCGCACCGTGAACGGTGAATCGCTCAAGGACCTGGAACTGCGGACCCGCCTTTTCCGGAATCGGTGCAGCTACATGATCTACAGCGCCGCGTTTGCCGGCCTGCCCGCGGTGATGAAGTCAAAGGTGTTTGCCGGGCTGAAGCGGGCCTTGGACGAATCCTCCCCGGCACCGGAGTTCACCTACCTGCCTCCGGCAGAAAAGCGGACCATCCGCGGCATTCTGAAGAGCTCGCTCACGGAGTTGCCGGCTGTTTGGTAGCTATGGCCCCAACTTTAAAGCCAATCGCATGACCGATCCGCTTGATTCGTTCCTGAGCGGAATTGGCTCTTCGCTCACCCGGGCATGTATTGGGGTTGGCGCCATTTACTCGGGTGAACTGCTCCACTTCGCTTGCCGCCCCGAGGGTTTTCAACTGCTCGACCTGTTCTTCATGGTCGTGAATCCGGTGGTGATGCCGATCATGTGGCTTGGCCAAGGAACTTGGGGGATGCTGGGCCTGCTTTCGCTGATCGGAATGCTTTCCGGCCTGTGGTTGTTCATGAAAGACCATTCACCCAAGGTGTGGCTTTTCACGGTCTTCACGCTGTCGGTCGTGTTCTTCGGGCCAATCGGATCAGACCGCTTGAAGGTGGCGATCGCGTATTTTGGCATCGCGACCGTGTATTGGGTCGGACCTTGGTCTTGGACCAAGCTGATGGGACGAAGGCGGGGTTAACCTCATTGCGCCCCGCCAGCTCTTCATCAGCCAAAACAAAACAAAACGGGCGCCTCCTTGCGGTGGCGCCCGTCCTGAGAATTCGCAGCTTACTTGGCCTTCTCGACCGCTTCACCGGCCTTCTTCCAGCCGGAGATGCCGGCCGACATGTGCTTCACGTTCTTGTAGCCCAACTTTTCGGCGGCCTTGGCGGCAGCCTGGTAGGCGGTGCAGCGCGGGTTGCCGCAGTAGGCGATGACGAGGGCGTTCTTGTCCTCGGGCAGCGACTTGGCAAAGTTCTTCTCGATGGCGTCGAAGTCCAGCGCGCCCGGCACATGACCGGCGGCATAGGATTCGCTGCCATTGACGTCGATGATGGTGGCTTTCTTGGTGCCGAGCAGCGCCTTGACCTCGGCGATGCTGACGTCGGGGAATTCGCCGGCGAACGCGGTCGCGGCGATGATCACGGTGGAGAGGAGTGCGATGAACTTCTTCATGAGGTTTCTGTTTTGTCCCAAACGGCTTGGGGATGACTCTGGGAAGACCGCGACCCATCGCCGGCGGTTACAGAAGCCTTCTACCTTTCCGTTGGAACCGGCCAACCGATAGCAGGAATCGGCACTCCGGCAAACGGAAGTCCAGTCCACGGTCGGTCAGATACGACGCCAACGGCGGGCCTTGAGTTCAAATCGCGGCAGGGAGCCGAAACCAACTTCGGTTACCGGCACCCGCAGCGCCAGCGCGTCATGCAGTCGGTGACTGAGCGCCGCCGCCGTTGCCGCCGAGGCTTCGACTTCGACGCCTAGTTCCGCCATGGCATCGGTGGTATCGTAGGTCACCCGATATTCGGCGATGTCAGGGAACTCCCGAATAACCTGATCCAGGGCGCTAGGGTAGACGTTGACCCCGCGGACGATCACCATGTCGTCCACACGGCCAAGAATTCCGCCGACCAAGGTTCGGACCGGACCCGTTTCCGGGGCGCCCCGAACCAAGTCGCCCGTGCGATAACGGATCAGCGGAGAGCCCCAACGCCGCAGGGTCGTGAGCACGAGTTCGCCTTCCGCTCCCGGTTCCACCGCGGCCCCGGAGTCCGGGGAAACGATCTCCGCCACAAAACTTGCGGTCAGGATACGCAGATTGCCCGGGGCTGTCGGGTCTTCATGGGTGACGGGCCCGGTCTCGGTCATGCCGTGATGATCAAAGATCCGGGCACCCCGCCATGCTTCCGTCAGTCTTCGCCGCACTGTTGGTTGGCTGCCACCGGGCTCGCCCGCCACCACCAGGGTCCGCACGCGGCATCGGTCCAATGGAAATCCCTCCCGCTGAGCCACTTCCGCAAGATGAAGCGCATAAGTGGGGGTGCAGCACAGCACCGTGCATTCGTTTTCCAGCAACAGCCGGAGGCGAACGCCGCTGCTCATCCCGCCGCCGGCAAAGCACAGCGCTCCCAATCGCTGGCCAGCCTCGAAGGCGAGCCAAAATCCGAGGAACGGACCGAAACTGAAGGCGAAAAGAATCCTGTCAGAGGCCGTCACCCCCGCCGCCCGGAACACTTCCACCCAGTCGTCAGTCATTCCACTCCACGAATCCGCGGTGTCCAACCAACGAAGGGGCGAACCCGTGGTGCCGCTCGTCTGATGGCAGCGGGTGTAGCGGGCGAGCGGATAAGTCAGGTTGCTCCCATACGGCGGATTTGCCGCCTGATCTGCGACCAATTCGGCTTTGGCGGTGAAAGGAAACCGGGCCGAAAAGTCCGCCAACGATGACGGTTCTACGGCGCAGCCAATGCCGGCCAATTTACGACCGTAGAACGGATTGGTGGCGACCGTTTCCCGCAGAAGACCCCGGAGCGCCGCCAACTGTTGCGTGGCGACGACCTCAGAACTGGAACCGGAATCAGCCACGGGCACGCGCCATTACTTGGCCGGAGCCGAGGCCGCGGGCCCGGCGGGTTTCGCGCCCCCACCGGTGTTTGAAGGGGCGTATTTCGCCACCATGAATGCCCCCACCGCCGCGAGGACACAGCCGAGAATGAACGGCAGAGGGATCGCCTTAAGGCCGCCGGTGGGCGGATGCAGCAGCATGGCGACCAGGGTGTTGATCACCGGCGCCCCGCCGAACACGATGGGCATGACCGCAGCCGCGGCCGCTCCCTTATAGATCGGCGCAGCTGCCCCGAGGGCGAGCACCAGCGTGAACGCGCCCACCGCACCGGCCGCACCGGCGATCAGGCTCCACCGGATACCGTCGCCCGTGAAGCTCCAGTCCGATCCTCGGACCTTGAGCAAGGCGGCGGAGGCGACGCCGATGAGCGCGTAAGCGACGCAGACAAACAGGAATGCTTTCAGGCCCGCATGGGGTGTCTCCGGCCCCATGGGCATGTGCCCGCGGCCCTTGTGCAGGATCACCCCGTAAACGCCCCAGGATATCACGGTCATCAGGGCGAAATAGATCCAGGCATTGCCGGGGCCGGCGGCGGCGGGCGCAGAATTCATACGTGTGCGGAGTATGCGATTGTCCCCGGAGGCCGCAACCGCATACTCGCCGCGCAAAGGAACTGAATCTTCGTGGCCTCGGGCCGTCGCATGAATGTGAATCGTTTTTCCCGCTGGCTTTTCGCCCTACTCCTTCTGATCGCCTTGGCGGGCTGCTCGTCCCCTTCGGCCACCGACCCGAAGCTGATCGCGAAACGCCGCATTGAACGTCTCGCGGCTTACAACTCCCTGACCGACGAGCACCGGGCGCAGGTGGACTCGGGGCAGATCAAGGTGAGCATGAACGAGGACGCCGTTTACATCGCCTGGGGTGCGCCCGCCCAAGTCCTCCGCAGCGGGGACGCCAGCGGCGAACGGACCACCTGGCTGTTCCACAGTTCCACGACCGACGAATACCTGTTCTGGCGTTATCGGGAAGTCCCCCGCAAGGACGGCACCGTATTCCTCGAACGCTTCCTCGACCGGGACTTCAACTACCGCGACTACGTCAGCGCCGAACTGGTCTTCAGTGGCGGCCGGCTCCAAAGCTGGAAGATGCTGCCCAAGCCTTCCGGGAACACGATCTTCTCGCCCGCGCCCAACTTCCCGGCGCAGAGCCAGTAGTGTGATGCCGGTTACGCCGGCGACGTGGGCGAGGCTTCGATCTGTGCCGCCAACGCCTCCGGCAACGGGATAGCCTGCAGCGATCCGTCGGCGTTTTTCTGCACGCAGGCCACGATGAGCTTGCCGACGGCAACTTCCTCGCGCGGCCCCGGATCGACGCGGAAAAAGCGGATTTCAAAGACCAGGGAGCGGGCCCGTTTTTCGACGACCCGCAGATGCATCTCGACGGTGTCCTCGAAACGCAGCGGCCGACGGTAATCGCAGGAAGCATGCACCCGGGGAAGGCCGAGCGGCGGGTCAAACTGGGTCATAACCACCGACGTTCCCAAGGATCGCCAAAAGGCGTGCTCCACCGTCTCCATGTAGCGGAAAAAGTTGGAGAAGTGGACAATGCCCGCCATGTCGGTCTCGCTGAACTCGACCCGGCGGGTGGCTTTGAACTCGGAGGCCATGACTGCGGAACCTTTGGGCCGGAACCGACCGACTTCAAGCCGGGTTCCCGCATGAACGCGTCAGACTTACCGGCGCCGACTGTGCCAAAGTCGGAGTCCTCCGACCGTGATCAGCAGCCCCGCAAACCATGTGCCGCCCTCGGGCACTGCAGCCACCTGTGTGAGGCCCAGTTCACCGTAAAGATAGCGCGCCCCGTTCGCGTCATCCGTCTGGGGACCGGAGAACGACTCGGAATAAAACGCATACATCAAAGCCCCCGAAGTCGCGGAATGCCCCAGGCCAATTGCATGGCCGATTTCGTGCGAGATCACTTGGAATAGGTCAAACGCACCGTCCCCAGCGTAACCAATTTGCCATTGCTTGCTCGAGTTCAGATGGATGTCGCCCGCTCCGGTGAGAAACTTTTGCGGCAAAGTGTAGTTCGGGGGGTAATAGCCCACCGCCAGTGTGCTGCTGCTTACACCCATCGGAAATGCACCAATCCGGATATTGGGCTCCGGTTTCGTGGTCGAATCGAAAACATTGAACGCCGATCCGCTGTCCAACACATACTGGAAGGTGATGTTGGCCACCGCCGACCATGCATTGAAGGCAGCCTGAATCTGTCCCAGATAGTCGAACGTCGTCATGAACGATCCCAGTCCGACGGAATTTCCGTTATAAGTTGAGCCACCATTGTAGCTCGCTCCGTTCAATGAAACTCCACCGTCAATGATGCTCCACGTCACAGTAGCCCCGGTGCCGAGGACTGCTGGCCCCCACTTGCCGGGCACGCCCGGCGCCGAAAAGGTCGTTCCCAGCGAGTATTCGTCATGGAGCAGCCCTCCGGATTCGGAATCCTCGTGCGCCTGCAGCGCAGAATTCAGGGCGAGCGTCGCAATTGACGTAAAGACAGCGCGCCCGATGGGTAAAACGATTCTCATAGACTCCTGGGGAAAGCCAACTCCTCGACCGGGAACGTGTCCACAAAACCCCGAGGGGTCAATTGACATTTACCAGTGCCCCGTCGCTGGTCTCCCGAATCCGGTTCGAACCAAGTCATGGCCTATCGGGAACTCACAGACAGCCCGCGGTTCACGCTTCTCGACCAGCCTTGACGCCGTCTAGGTTGCCGCGCGACATGCCACCGCGGCGCCGAATCCTGTTTGTGGACCACGTCAGCAAGGTGCTGGGCGGGGCCGAGGTGAACCTGCTCGAACTCCTGACGCTGCCGGCAGCCCGGGAGCGTTGGGACATTCAGGTCGCCTGCGCCCCGGAAAGCCCGTTGGATCAGGCTCTCAACGGGATGGGGCTCGCCCGCCATGCCCATGGGTTCGCCTCGTCCCTCAACGAACTGCGGGTCGTGGGACGCCGGCTCAATCTGATGGCAAAATTCCGCGGCTGGCAGGAACTCCGCCGGGCAACCATTCGCCTCAGCCGGTGCGTCGCGGACGTTCGTCCCAGTGTCCTCCTCAGTTGCACCAATAAGGACCACTTTGTCGCCGGTCGGGTGGCCCGGTCCGCCGGCCTCCCGAGCGTCTGGTGGGTCAACGACATCCTCTCGGCCGATTTCTTTTCGTGGCCGGTCCGCAAGGTGTTCGTGCGCCAGGCGAACCGCTTTGCCACCCGCCTCGTCCCGGTTTCGGACTTCGGCCGGACGGCTCTGCTGCGAGAAGGCGTGCCGGGCGACCGGGTCCGAACCATTCACAACGGCATCCCGCTCGACCGCTATCGGCGAAGTTCGGACGGAGATTTGCGGACCGAGCTGGGCGTTTCCCGGGATATGCCGCTCATGGGGTTGGTCGGACGCATCACGCCGTGGAAAGGGCAGGACCTGTTGGTGAAGATTGCCGCCGAATGGATCCGCCGGAACCGTCCCGGTTGTTTCGTCATCATCGGCCGCGCCTTCAATGAGGACGCGCCGTTCGAGGCCTCCGTCCGGGAGTCCATCGCGCAGTTGGGCTTGTCCGAACGGGTGCGGTTCGTGCCCTTCCGATCTGACATCGCTTCCACCCTGTCGGAGTTGGATGTGCTGCTGCATTGTTCCACCAAGCCCGAACCGTTCGGCCGGGTCATCATTGAGGCCATGGCCGTCGGAACGCCCGTCATCGCGGCCCGGGCCGGCGGCGTGCCCGAAATCATCCGGTCGGATGACGAGGGCGGCTTGGCGGAACCCGGAAACGTAAGCGAATACGTTCACCAGCTTGCCGCCCTGCTGGATGGCCCGGCGCTCAGGGAACGACGAGTGAACAGCGCCCGGCAGGCGGTCGAAACGCGATTCACCTTGGGGCGGGTCTTCGCGGACTTCGAATCACTGTTGGCCGGGCTCTGAGTGGTTTCGCGGTGCAGGTTGCAGGCGCGGGTTTCGGATTTAGCGTTGCGCCATGCCTGCAAAGAAAAAGTCTCCGGCCGCAACGGCGACCAAGAAAAAGTCCGCCTCCAAGACCGCAGCTGCGGCGCCCCAAGACACCACGTTGCCGATGCCGGCCGTGGGTGACGTGGCGCCTGCGTTCAGCGCCACGGCCACGGACGGTTCGACGATCCGCCTCGCGGATCTCGCGGGCAAGTCCGTGATCCTCTACTTTTACCCTAAGGACGACACCCCGGGCTGCACCAAGGAAGCGTGCGCGTTTCGGGACATCTACCGCCAACTCCAGCAGAAACGCGCGATAGTGCTGGGCGTGAGTGCCGACTCGGCCAAGTCGCACACGAAGTTCACCGAAAAGTTCAAGCTGCCGTTTCCCCTGCTGGCCGACGAGGAGCGGAACATCGTGCGAGCCTATGGCGCGTGGGGGGAGAAAACCTTCATGGGTCGGAAGTTCTGCGGGATTCTCCGCAGCACGTTCCTGATCGGACCGGACGGCCGCGTGAAGGCGGTGTGGCCCAAGGTGAAGCCGGAGGAACATGCGGCGGAAGTGTTGGCCGCCCTGTGACCTCTTGGCAGCGTTTCCGAAGGCTGGCATCCGTCGGAATGAATCCTTCAGATGAACAATCTCCGAAAGGTTTGACCCACAGGCTCGGCCTATTCGGAATCTGGGTGGTCGGGAGCGCCGTTGGATTCTGCGTCGGTGTGCTGATCGGCGGACTGCTCCAAGGAGGAGCGGTGGCTTGGGCGATGGTGGGTTTGATCGGATTGTCATTTTTGGTCACCGCCCCCGTGGGTTCGTCACTTTCGCTCCCGGCCCGCGACCTCCTCTTCGGCCTCGGTTTGGGCCAAATGGGCGGAGCGGGCTTCGTGATTTACCTTCTAGGTTCCCTACCCAAGTGCTGATTGCCCGTTCCTAACAGGCGCTAGATTCACAGGAATTCATGAAACCGAGCCCACCGCGGTTACGTCAATTCGCGACCTTAGCGTGCAGCGGCAGCAAGTGGGGAAATGCACGCCGAACACCGACAGCAGCGCCCCGCTTATGGCGGCAGGAGACAAGCCGTTGGGCAGTCCTCAACCGTTCGATTCTCTCCCCCGACTACGCAGAAGCGTTGGGAGTTGACCAATCCCGGTGAGCGCAAAGCAGGGTGCACAATTCATTGAATTAAGCGCGTTTCGGACGCCACGGACGTGCCGCCCGGTTTGACAGTTTCGCCGATTCCGCTTACCTAATTTTTGTTACGCTTCAAACAACTGAACATCTAATCAAACTGTTATGCCCATCGCTGTAGGCTCCCCCGCACCCGATTTTTCGCTGAAACAGAAGACTGCCTCAGGTCTTGTGGACGTGAAGCTCTCGGAAAACTTCGGCAAAAAGAACACCGTCGTCCTGTTCTTCCCGCTCGCGTTCACCGGCGTATGCACCCAGGAAATGTGCGACATCACCGCCGGTCTCGGTGCCTACGGCAGCCTGAACGCCGACGTGATCGCCATCAGCGTGGACAGCCCGTTCGCGCAGGAAGCTTGGGCCAACCAGCACAAAATCGGCATCAAAATCGCCTCGGACTTGAACAAGAAGACCGCCGCAGATTACGGCGTGCTGCTGCCCGACCTGATCGGCCTCGGTTCGGTAAGCGCCCGGGCGGCCTTCGTGGTGGACAAGGCGGGCGCCGTCCAATACGCGGAGCAGACCGCGACGGTAAAGGATTTGCCCAACTTCGAAGCGGTGAAGCAGGTTCTCGCCGGCCTCAAGTAAAGGTCCTTGCACGTTCCATTTCGGACGGCGCACCGTTTGGGTGCGCCGTTTTCGTTTTCAGCGCTGGCGTTCCGTCCCGAGTTGGGCACGTAGCGCCTCGATCTCCGTTGAGAGTTGGCCGGCGAGGCCGCGGGCCGCTTCCCAGTCGCCGAGGCTCGCCAGCTCTTCCAGCCGCCCGCATAACGCTCCCAACCGACGGCCACCGATGTTGTTGGCGCTGCCCTTAAGGGTATGCGCCGCCGCCTTGAAGGCAGCCTGATCCTGCTTTCCTAAAGCTTCGCGGATCGCCTGTTCCCGCCCCGGCAGATCCCCAAGCAGCAGGTCAATCAGCTCCGTCACCGGATCGGCTTCACCCGAAACCCGCAGCGAGCGAAACGTGTTGAGATTCGTCGGGTCGAGCACTGGCATTTCATTGGCCGCCACCGTTTCGGCGGGTCTGCCTTCGGCCCCCACAGGTTCTTCCTCCACAGGTTCACCGCTATGAAGGGCCTGTCCGGCCCGGCGAAGGGCAGAACTCAGTGCGTCGCGGTCAATCGGCTTGGTCAGAAAGTCATCCATGCCGGCGGCAAAACACTTTTCGCGGTCACCCGCCATCGCGTTTGCCGTCAGGGCAATTACGTAATGCGGACGCCTACCGCCGAACTCTCCGTCGCCTTCGGCCCGCCGCAGCGCCCGGGTCGCCTCATAGCCGTCCAGCGTAGGCATTTGGCAGTCCATGAAGACGACATCGAACGTCTCCCGCCGGACGGCTTTCAGCGCCTCTGCACCATCGCCCGCAACATTGGCCGACTCCCCGATGCTCTTCAGGAGAGCCAACGCGACCTTCTGGTTGACGAGATTGTCTTCCACCAGCAGGAGGCGGAGGGAACGGTTGTCGCCGGTCTGCCGCCGTCCCTCTGAGACTTTGGTTTCCGACTCGACGAGGAGATCTTTTCCCTGTGCGAGCTGAGCGATGGTATCACGAAGCCGTTCCTGTTTGACCGGCTTGAGCAAGTAGCCCGAGACGCCAACGGCACGGAGCAGGCCGGGATCCACCCGCTGGCCCAAGGGTGTCAGGATCACCACCCGCAAGGATTCAAAGCCCGGCAGCATGTGGGCCTCGTGGGCGAATGCGAGACCGTCCATGTCGGGCAGCCTGAGGTCCACGAGCACGCCGGCGAGCCCGGCCCCCAAATGCTGAAGCTCCCGTAGACGCTGCAACCCGGCCCCGCCCGAGGCGGCACACTCGGCCCGGACTCCCAACGGCTCGAGCTCATGGCAGATCGCCGCCATGGTCGCTGCATGATCGTCCACCACCAGGAACGTGAGCCCGGCGGCAAGGGCGGGCGGAACTTGCGGGACACCCGCAACCCGCTCCAGGCAAGCAGTGAAAAGAAAAGTCGAACCCCGGCCTTCCACGCTTTCCACCCAGATGCGCCCCCCCATCCGGTCAATTAGCTGCTTGCTGATCGCCAGCCCGAGGCCCGTCCCCCCGAAACGCCGCGTTGTGGATGCGTCGGCCTGTTCGAAGGCCTCAAAGATGATGGACTGCGCCTCAGGTTTGATGCCGATGCCGGTATCCCGCACCTCTACCTGCAGGGTGACCGATTCCGCCGTGCCAGAAGCCAACCGCACCCGCAGTTCGACTTCCCCGGCGAGGGTGAACTTGAGCGCATTGCCTAGAAGATTGGTCAGGACCTGTCGCAAACGGGCGGAATCGCCGCGCACCCGGTCGGGCAACGCGTGGTCCAGCCAGCACGAAAACTCCAGATTCTTGCTGTATGCCCGCTCGGCCAGCAGTTCCGCCACGTCTTCCACCGTGTCGCGCAGAGAGAACTCCGTGATGTCGAACGACACCTTGCCCGCCTCAATCTTCGAGAAATCAAGGATGTCATTGATGATGGTCAACAGCGCCTGGCTGCTGTGCTGGACAGCTTCCACGTAGTCCCGCTGTTCGGGCGTCAGCGGCGTGTCGAGCAGAAGCCGGGACATGCCGATGATGGCGTTCATCGGCGTGCGGATCTCGTGGCTGGTGTTGGCGAGGAAATGCGACTTTGCCTGGGCGCTCTGGAGGGCGACGTCGCGGGCGCGGGCGAGTTCGAGGTTGGCCTGGCTCAATTGCTCCTCCGCAAGTTTGCGGGCAGTGATGTCCTCGACCGTGCCTTCGTAGTAGAGCACCTGCCCGCGGGCATCATGGACGATGCGCGCGTTCTCCGAAATCCAGATGACGCTGCCATCTTTGCGGAAGACCTCGCTCTCGAACTTGTCCAACTTGCCCAAACGGGCAAGCTGCTCCGCGAACTCGTGCCGGCGGTTGGGAGCCACGTAGACCTGGTGCTCGATGTCCGTTCGGTTCTGAATGAGTTCCTCAGGCGAATCGAACCCGTAGATGCGCGCTAGCGCCATGTTCGCGCTGAGGTAGTGGCCGTCCGGCGTCGTCTGGAAGATCCCGTCGATGGCGTTCTCGACGATGCCGCGGTAGTTCGCCTCCGCATCCTCCAGCTTCTTCTGCGCTAGCTTGAGCTCGGTGATGTCCTTCGAGATGCCGAAAGTGCCGATGATCTCGCCGGCTTCGCTCCGCAGCGGCAGCTTGCTCGTCAACGCCCATGTTACGCGGCCGTCGGGATGCGTTTCCTTCTCGGTGTAGCCCAGGAGCGGTTCCCCGGTTACGATAACCTTCTGTTCGTCGGCGAGGGCTGCCTCCGCGTGCTCCCGGGCAAAGAATTCGGCGTCGGTCCGGCCTTCAAGATCCTTCGGGTCGAGTTGGTCGAGCTTTTCGGCGAGGGCTCGGCTGGCCCGAAGAATCCGGCTCTGGCGATCCTTGAAGTAGATCGAATCGGGCGCCGAATCGAGCAGGGCGCGCAGAAGATCCCGTTCGTGGTTCAGGCGTTCCTCCGCCCGCTTCTCGGCGGTCACATCCCAGAAGATGCCCTGCAAGCCGATGGCCTCGCCGTTGGCGTTCAGCACCGGCGACTTGATGACGTGAACCCAGTGCTTCTCTCCGTCCGGAGTTACGTTGACTTCGGTGGTTTCGAACACCTGACCCGACTCGAGCACCCTGCGGTCATCGGCCTGATACTGCGCCGCGAGTTCCCGCGGAAAGAGGTCGAAGTCGTTCTTGCCCACGATCTCATCGCGCGAGCGGCCGATCAGACGGCAGAAGCGCCGGTTTACGAAAATGAACCGGCCCGCCAGATCCTTTCGGATGATATTCTGGGGCAGGTTCTCGACCAAGGCTTCGTAAAACGCCTCGCTGGCACGGTGCGCATCTTCCGCGCGGCGCCGTTCCTCCGCCGTGGTGGCGGCCTGCGTGGCATGGTGCTCCAAGTCCTGTTGGAGCGCCGCCTGTCGGGCAACAGTCTGAAGGGCTCCCTTCTGCCGGACGCTGAGCCGCCGCAGGTTGCGGTCCATCACCATCAGCACTCCCGCCGCCTGACTCGCCGACGCGGTTAAGGGCACCGCTGCAAGCCACCGGAAACCTTTACCGACCAAGGCCGTCGGATCGCGCCATTCGGTCCAATTGCCCGCTCGCACCGCCTCCTGAGCCAAATCCAAAGCATCGGAAACGCTGTCGGCCTCCACGCCGGACGCTCCGACAATCTCCATTCCGCTCCCTCCCAGTAACGCCACGGCAGCCCACGGCACACCGCACACCTCGGCCGCCAACGACGCCAAGTCGTTGAGCGGCCCACCCACGACCTCCGCAGCAAGGGCAGTGTTCTCGGGCTCCATGCGAGCAGTGTCCTTCGGGCTTTGCCGCGGTGTCAATTCACCCGCTCAGGCGGCGGGGTCCTGATTTGGACTAAAGCTCGTTCTCTCGTCCTGAAGATTTCATGGGGACGACCAGTCGAATGGACCGTTGCAGGACACTGCGGGGACAGCCGCAGGTTGGACATTCCGGACTGAACGGCTACCAATCACCCGTCATTGTCGCCATGGCCAAGATCACCATTCTGCCCGCCAACGTGTCCGCCGAAGTTCCCGACGGGGAAAACCTCATCGAGGCCGGGGAGGCCGCCGGCGTGGAAATGGAAGCCGGATGTTTCAACTGCTCGTGCGGAACCTGCGCCGCCGAGGTCGTCAGCGGCATGGAAAACCTCACCGAAGCGACACCCGAGGAACTCGACGTCCTCGACCAGTGGAACAAGGACCCGGACAAATTCCGGCTCACCTGCTGCAATCGCCTGCTGAAGGGCGAAGTCGTGCTGCGCGCCGGACACTGACCAGCGTTCATTTCTGGAGGGTCCGCACTGCCTGGATGCGCTGAATTCGCCAGCGTCGGTCCACTTTGCGCATCCGGAAGACAAACTCCTGGGCCGCGACCAACTCGGTGCCGCCGCTGCGGGCCGTGGCAGTCAACGCCGCACTGGCCTCGTCCGGGCCCGGCCCGAGCGTCACGACAATGTCGAACACTTCGACCTGGATGCCGTCGTCCGCCCGTCGGGACAGAGCCACTATCTCGCGAATCTCCTCCTCACCACTCAGCGTGCGGGCCGCAAATCCCGCCGTGTCCACCTGTATCTCCGCGTCCTTCGTGAAATGCGACATCGTGGCCTCGATGCTGGCGAGCCGGGCGATGTTGCCGTCGCGCGGCGAAAACGAAATCGCGGCAGAAAGCTGCTCGATGCCCCTGCGGATCCTGCGGGATTCATTGGGCCACATCGCCCATGCGGCCCACCCGAAGGTCACCAGCAGGACTACCCGGAACAGCCACTTCACAGCCGGACCTTCCCCGCGATCCGGTCGCGTCGCTGCACGCCAAATTCGTGATCCTTCATCGGCATCGTCCGGTTGTCGCCGATGAACAGGTATTCGTCCGCACCCAGGCGCCATTCCGCGCGGTCCGTCGGCCAGTTCCAAGGCTGGCGCTTCGGAACGTAGGGTTCGTCCAGCGGTTCGCCGTTGACGAGCACCATGCCCTGCACGATGCGGACCCGCTCGCCCGGGAGGGCGATGATGCGCTTCATGAAAAGATTGTGCATGCCGCTGGTCTTGATGGCGACCACGTCGCCGCGCTGCGGTTCGGCCCCCACGTAGGCCAGGCGGTTGAGGTAGCGGCGCTGCCCGTTCTGGAAGTTCGGCAGCATGCTCGGGCCGGTGACCCGGATGGGCACGAACAGGAACTTCCAGCCGAACACCACCAGCGCGACCGTGATGAGCAGACGGATCGCGGTCACCTTGGGATTGCGGCCCAGGAGGATCACCTGCCACCAGGGCACCGGGCGCGGTTCGGCATCGGACATGTTCGAGCGAAGAAGCTGTCCCCAAGCTAGGCGACCGCCCGCGGCGGGCCAAAGTCTTTTCCCCGGCTTGCAGAACTGTCGCCGGACGCCACAGTTACCGCGCAATTCACCTGCGCTACAGAAGCCATGATCACCCGTCGTTCCGCCCTTAAGTCCGCCGCGCTGGCCTCGGCCGGATTCTTCATCAGCACCACCCTCACCCGCGCCCTCGCCCAGGCCGCCGCCCCGTCCGGTCCGCACAAGTTGCCGGAACTCGGCTATGCCTTTGACGCACTGGAACCTTTCATCGACCGCCAGACGATGGAGATCCATCACGGCAAGCACCATGCCGCCTACGTCAACAACCTGAACAAGGCGCTCGCGGACTTTCCCGACCTGCAGAAGCTCAGCGCGGAGGAACTCATCGCCAACCTCGACAAGGTGCCGGAGAAGATCCGCACCGCGGTCCGCAACAACGCCGGCGGCCACGCCAACCACTCCCTGTTCTGGAAGTCGCTCAAGAAGGACGCCGATCCGTTGGATTCCGGCCCCCTTCAGGAAGCCCTCGGCGAACTCTTCGGCGACAAGGAGACCGGCGAGAAGATGTTCTTCGACAAGGCCATGGGAGTCTTTGGCAGCGGCTGGGTCTGGATCAGCGTGGACAAGGACAAGAAGCTGATCCTGGAGTCCACGCCGAATCAGGACAGCCCGCTGATGGCCGGCCGCAAGCCGCTCTTCGGCCTGGATGTCTGGGAGCACGCCTACTACCTGAAGTATCAGAATCGGCGCGCAGATTACGTCAAGGCGGTCGTCAGCCTCGTCAACTGGCCGTTCCTCAACGAACGCTTCGAGAAACTCACAGCCTGAGTGGCTGGACTTGAAACAGGCGAGACGGCCGGTCGGGATATCCGCCGGCCGTTTTCGCTTTTCTCAACCGCCCTTCGGCAGCTCGCCGCGCTTCTGCTTGGCCTTGATCCAGAGCTGGGCCGAGTCCCAGAACGGGAAGAAGCCAGCACGGGCATGCGGCCACAATTCGAAGTCCGTGTGGCGCCGGAGGAGCAGCAGTTCCACGCCGGCCTCTTTCAGACCTGCGCGGATCGCCGGTAGTTCGTCAGCGATCGGTCCCACCGCCGGCGCCATCGCGCACACGGTAGCCAGCTGATTCGCCCGGGCCCATTCCGCGAGCCGGTGCGGCAGCGTTCCGTCGGTCGCAAGCAGTCCCGGAATGCCGTAGCGTCCTTCGGCGCGCCGCAGGGCATCCGACAACACGGCCTGCCGGTAGGCGGATTGTGCCTCTGAGCCGCCGGCTACCGAACCGGCCAAAACCGATACCGGCCTGATGGTTTCGAGATTGCCGAGTTCCGGGGTTGCGTCCTCCGGATGGATCCAGAGGCCGCAGCGACTTTCCAATTCAGGCGGCTTTGACGGATGGCTGGCGAACCGTTCCGTCTTGTTCGCGCCCCGCTCTTCGGCACCCCAGTCAATCGCTTCCGGTTCGTCCTCCGGCGGTTGGGGAAACTCCGGCAGGACGGCCTTCACCGCATCGTCGCCCAAACGGTCCAACCCGGTCGGATCGGCGAGCCATTCCGGGGCACAGTGACGTTCAAGGTTCGAGCGCCGGACCAGGTAGGTCTTGTTGCGTGTCTGAAGTCCGGCCACCCAACGCCACGACAGCGTGTTGCTCGCGGCATCGGCATCGAGCAGGTGGCGGAGGAAGAAATCCGCACCGAGTTCCCACGGCAGCTTCTCCACATGGACCCAGAAACTCGCCCACCACATACGGGCGTGGTTGTGCAGGTAACCGGTCGCCACCAGTTCCCGTGCGAACCGGTCCATGAGCGCCACTCCGCTTCGTCCGGCCACCACGGCCTCCGCCCGCGCCAGGACGGCGGACCCGATATTTTCCCGCAGCCAGCCCACGCGGCGGCGATACAACGCCCATACGCCCGGATGCTGCTCCAGCCAACCCTTCCAATAACGTCGCCAGAAGACTTCCTGCAGCCACTTCTCCGCCTGCGCAGCCGGAAAACGAGCCAGGGTTTCGGTGAGAATCTCGTCCTCCGTGATCAGCCGAGCCGCCAAAGCCGGCGACAGCCGCGACACCCCGGCATGCCCGGGCTGAACTGCGGAACGGGTCTGACCATAGGTCGGCACGCGGGGAAGAAACTCCTGTAACTGGGACCACGCCGCCTCGCGCGTGGTGGGAAAGCGGACGGTTGACGGCTGCACAAGGCCGCCAAGCTGAGGGCATCCGCCCGCCTGTCAACGTCCGCGAACGAGGGCGAGCAACGCACGGCCGGCGTCATGGTAGCGCTCGGCGTGAAGAGACGTCACCGTTGACCCGGAAAGTCCGGATGCGGATCTCGGTTCCGGCCGCAGGACACGGCAGATCCCTCCGGTCAATGGCAGCGAACACCGCGCTTGGCGTGGGCGGCCTCGGCCCCGCACACTGACGGCAAGCCACCCCACACATGCGCCCTTCCGTCCAATTGATTCTCGCCTTCGCTGCCGCAGCGGTGGCGCACGCCGCCGAGTTGCCGGCCGTCAGTCCCGACGCCGCCCGCGCGCCGGTTTTTTCCGCAGTCACGCCGCTCGCAGCGCCGCCGGCCAAGCCCGCCGAGCAGCTTAGCCCGCTGTCACCCGAAGAGGCGGCGAAGTCGTTCAAGGTCGCCGACGATCTCGTTTTCGAACAGGTGCTCGCCGAACCGACCGTGGCGCAGCCGGTGTTCCTTACCTTCGACGAACGCGGCCGCATGTGGGTCGTGCAGTTCCGACAGTATCCGCATCCGGCCGGCCTCAAGATGGTCAGCCGGGACAACTTCTGGCGCGCCGTCTATGACAAGGTGCCGCCGGCCCCTCCGAATCACTTCAAGGGCGCGGACAGGATCACCATCCACGAGGACACGGATGGCGACGGCGCCTTTGACCGGCACAAGACCTTCCTCGACGGCCTGAACATCGCCACCAGCGTCGCGTTCGGGCGCGGTGGCGTGTTCGTGCTGAATCCGCCCTACCTGCTCTTCTACCCGGACAAGAACCGTGACGATGTGCCCGATGGCGATCCGCAGGTGCTGCTTTCCGGCTTCGGGCTGGAAGACACCCACAGCGTCGCCAACTCCTTGCGCTGGGGCCCCGACGGCTGGCTCTACGGCTGCCAGGGCTCGACGGTCACGGGGAACATCCTCGTTTATGGCGCGGATGGAAAAGTGTTGGAGGAGGAAGCCCTTCGTGACGACGACGCCGTTCCCCCTCACCCCGGCCCTCTCCCTCAGGGAGAGGGAGCCACGCAGTCGGCTGCTGGCCTGGCCGGACGCGTATCAGGCAATCCCAGCGCCCCCGCCAGCCTCCCCCTCTCCCCGGGGGAGAGGGCCGGGGTGAGGGCGGGCACCCCACCATCTTCATCTAGCGTCCAGACCCCAGCATCCAGCAACGGGGCCAGTCAGAGGCTCCTCACGTCGGCTCCTACGAAAAAGGTTCGTCGGGCGATGCGCCCCATCTATTCCCAGGGGCAGAACATCTGGCGCTACCACCCGGAGAAGCGGATCTACGAAATCTTCAGCGAAGGTGGCGGCAACGCGTTCGGCCTGGAGATCGATTCCGCCGGACGCATCTTCAGCGGCCACAACGGCGGCAACACGCGCGGCTTCCACTATATCCAGGGCGCGTATCTCCAGAAGGGCTTCGACAAGCATGGCCCGCTCTCGAACCCGTATGCCTTCGGTTACTTCCCGCAGATGCCGCACCCCGACGTGCACCGCTTCACGCACAACTTCGTCGTCTACGACAGCGGCGCGCTCGGCGAACGCTATCAGGGCAAGCTCTTTGGAGTGGAACCGCTCCAGGGCCGCATCGTGCTGAGCGAGATCACGCCCGACGGCTCGACGTTCCGCACGCGCGACCTCGGCCATCCGGTGACAAGCGACGACAAGTGGTTCCGCCCCGTGGACATCAAGCTCGGCCCCGACGGCGCGCTCTACGTCTGCGACTGGTATGACCGGCAGGTGAACCACTACCGCAACCACGAGGGCCAGATGGATGCGAGCAACGGGCGGATTTACCGGCTGCGGGCGAAGGGTGCTACAAACCGGCTAGCAAACGTCCGCAACGACGACACCCGTTGGACCGCCAAGCTAAGTTATCCCAATCGCCACGAGCGACAGTCCATCCTGCGGCTTTTCGCAGACGAATCCGCGGCAAACCCATCACCCCCGCGTTCCGACGACCGAAGGCTCAAGCGATTGACTCAAATCCTCGAACAGAACGGTGAGGGCACCGAACGGCTGGAGAATGTCCGTCCGGCACAAATCGCCTTGGAAGCACTTTGGACGGTCAACGCGATCTGGGGTGCCAACGCAGCCTACGAAGCAGGCGGCCTTGTTGCTGAAGTTCCGGAAATTCGTGCTTGGACGGTTCGCTTGTTGGGCGACGAACGTCGCGTTGCGCCGGCAGTGCTAAAGAGCCTCACGGACTTGCCCGCCGCCGAACCGAATTTGGAAGTCCGCGCCCAGCTCGCCTGCACCGCCAAGCGTCTGCCTGCCGCTCAAGCCTTGCCCATCATCCGCAACCTGCTCGCGCATGACCGCGACGCCGCCGATCCGCGCCAGCCGCTCCTGCTCTGGTGGGCCATCGAGGACAAGTGCGCCACCGACCGCGACGCCGTGCTCGCCCTCTTCGCCGACCGCGAACTGTGGCGCGCGCCGCTCGTCCACCAGCATCTTCTGTCGCGCCTGATGCGCCGCTTCGCCGCCACCGGCAAACGCGACGACCTGCTCACCTGCGCCAAGCTCTTCGCCCTTTCGTCCTGGCCCGACCAGACCGCTCAGCTCACGCGCGGCTTCGAGGAAGCCTATCAGGGCCGTCCGATGGCCGGCCTGCCCGAGGAACTGCTGTCCGCCATGGAGCGCGCCGGCGGCGAGTCCGTGCTCATCGGCGCCCGCCGCAGCAAACCCGCCGCCGTCGAACAAGCCCTCGCCCTGATCGCCGACCCCAAGGCCGACGCCTCGAAGCGCCTCCAACTCATCCAAGTGCTCGGCGAAACGAAGCAGACCGGCGCCGTCCCCGCGCTGCTGGCCGTCGCCCGCGACGCGAAGCAGTCCGAGCTCCGCAAGGCCGCTCTCGGCGCACTCCAGGCTTACGATTCGCCGAACATTGCCGGCGAAGTCCTGACGCAGCTCGCGAGCTATCCGAATGACGTCCGCACCGCCGCCTTCGGCCTGCTCGCCAGCCGGGCGACTTGGGCGCTGGCCTTGGTGAAGGCAGTCGATGCCGGGCGCCTCGACAAGGCCGCTTTGCCGAACGATGTCGTGCGCCGCCTCCTTTCCGTAGCGGCCGACGTCAGGAGGCTCACTTCAGGGGCGGAACCAAAAAGTCAGAACCTCCTCACGTCGGCTGCTACGACGGAGTTGAGCCGGCTTCTCGCCAAGCACTGGCCCAACCTTCGCCAGGCCACTTCCACCGAGTTGGAAAAGGAAATCACCCGCCTCGCCGAAGTCATCAACCTCACCACCGGTTCGCCTTACGCCGGCAAGAAGCTGTTCCTGGAGAACTGCGGCGTGTGCCACAAGCTGTTCACCAAGGGCGGCGAGATCGGTCCCGACCTCACTGTCTATCAGCGCGGTGACCTGCCGAACCTGCTGCTGAACATCGTCAATCCGAACGCCGAGATCCGCGAGGGCTACGAGAGCTTCCTCGTCGAGACCAAGGACGGCCGTTCGCTCACCGGCTTCCGCGCCGACCAGGACGCCCAGGTCGTCGTCCTGCGCACGCCCGACGGCCAGACGGTTCCCCTGCCCCGCGCCGAGATCGCCTCGATGGAACCCGCCGGCGCCTCGCTCATGCCCGAGGGCTTGCTGGCGAACCTCAGCGACCAGCAGGTGCGCGATCTCTTCGCGTATCTCCGCAGCACCCAGCCGCTGAACGACGGGAACTGAGCCAGCCGTCTGATCCGTAGTGCCGTCGTGGGCGGGTTGCCCCGCAACCCGGACTCCTCGTCCGCCGCGAACTTCGCCCTCAGCCTTTGCCACCAGCGTGGATTTCGTGGCGGCTGCGGTTGATTTCAACGCAGCCCATCTGTCCCAACACCGCGCTCGCCGCCCGGCCTGTTCGCCGGCAAGAATCCGCGCGTGCGCATCATCGGAGGAATCGCCGCCGGCCGGCTCCAGCATGTTCCCGAAGGACTGGGCGTCCGGCCCATGCCCGACAAGGTCAAGCTGGCCGTCTTCAACAGCCTCGGCGGCTTCGTGGACGGCGCCCGCGTGCTCGACCTGTTCGCCGGCACCGGCGCCTTGGGCCATGAATGCCTGAGCCGCGGCGCCCGGGAGCTGTTCAGCGTGGAGAAATCGGCCAAGCACGCCCGGTTCTACGAGCGCAACCTGCGCGAATCCGGCCTGCCGGCCGACGCGGTGCAATTGCGCGTGGCGGACGTGTTCGCGGTGGTGCCGCAACTGGCGGAGCATCGCCGGCAATTCGAGCTGATCATCGCGGACCCGCCCTATGGAGAGAAGAACTTGGGCCGACGGTCCCAATCACTCGCCCAGCAGTTGCTCGATGAACCGAACCTGCCCTCGCTGCTCGTTCCCGGCGGCCTCTTCGTCCTCGGCCACACCAAACGCGACACGCTGGAACTCGGCCCGCACTGGCTGGAGCGCAAACAGCTCAGGCACGGCGACACGGTCATCCGGATGCTGGAAGCCGCGGTCAAACCGGCCGCCCCGGCCACTCCCGCCTGACCCGGGGGTGCGATTCTCCGAATCGCCAGTCTTCCTGTCCGGACGGCGGATTGGAGCCAACCGCGGAACGGAGAGCTGCACTCCCGTGGTTGCGGCGTCGGGCTACTTTCCGCCGGCGGGCAAGTCCGGCACCACGATCGCGACGCCGCCGCTGATCCGGAAAGCGTCGGCGAAGCCTTAACCCCCTCAGTCCAGTTGCCAGCGGAACGGTTTTGGCGCCGCTGGGCGTTCCACACCGACTTGGCGCAACACGGATGCCGGTCGCAAGAAACCCGGCTGGCGCAACGCTCCCCGGAGGCTGAAGGGAATGTCGACAGGACCCCGGTGCAGGGCGCGCCCAACGGGAGATTCACGGGTTTTGCCTCACCCTTGATCGTGATGGTCACCGTGTGGGCCAGGCAGGTTTGCCACAACTTCTCCATGCCCGCCGGCAGGCGTTCGAAAGCCGACCCGGCCACGTCGCCCCGCTCGGTCAGCTTCCGCGATTGCCGGGCAAATCGCAGGCGGCGGGAGAACCACATGCCCGCCAACAGAAAGAGCACCAGCCCTACGATGACCAGAACTGTTACGGTAAGTGCGCCAAGCAGCGGTGACATGACGGTGGCCACGAGCTGTTAGCCGGCCCAGTCCGGCGACGGCAGCCTATGTGTCAGGGATTTGTGAAATCGGTCTGCCGTGAGGTGAAACCTTTGGGTCCTGGCCACCGTCCGCTTGTCCGTATGCTGAACGAGCTGCCCGCGGCGCGCTGGAACTTCGCCACGGCCGCGCATTTGCTGAACCGCGCCGGGTTCGGCGGCACGCCGGACCAGATCGAGGAGTTCGCCCGGCTGACTCCGGCCGCCGCGGTGGACCGCTTGCTGGATTATCCGACCGAGGCCCCCGCCGAAACGACGGCCGCCTGGTCAAAGATTGAACCCGACCGGGCCGCACGGCTACGGGCTTTCCGGCAAGCTGGCGAAGAGGAGCGCAAGAAACTCGCGCAGGAACGCAACCGGACCCAGCGGGAGCAGATGCTCGGGCTGTTGCACTGGTGGCTCCAGCGGATGGTTTCAGGGCCGCACCCGCTGCAGGAAAAGCTCACCCTGTTCTGGCACGGTCACTTCGCCACCAGCGTGCTCAAAGTGAAGGAACCATATCTGATGTGGCGCCAGAACGACCTGTTCCGCCGCCACGGTGCCGGCCGCTGGGAAAGTCTCCTGACTGAAGTCACCCGTGATCCGGCGATGCTCATCTGGCTCGACCAAGCGCAGAGCAAGCCGAACCACCCCAACGAGAATTACGCCCGGGAGCTGATGGAGCTCTTCGCGCTCGGCGAGGGCCATTACACCGAGCAGGATGTCACCGAAGCCGCCCGCGCGCTTACCGGGCTCACCCTCGACCGGATCAAGCTGGAGCCCATCGAACGTCCCCGCCTGCGTGACACCGGCACCAAGATCGTTCTCGGAAAGACCGGCCGGTTCTCGACCGACGACGTGGTGCGCCTCGTGGCGAACCATCCGCAGAGCGGTCGGTTCCTCACCGCCAAGCTCTGGAACTTTTTCGCCGGCAGTCCGCCCACGCCGGCGTTGAACGAGGCACTGGCCACCACATTTGCCCATCACCGGAGAACGCTCCGGCCGGTGTTGCGGGCCCTGCTGCTGAGCGAGGCTTTCCACGCGCCGGACGTGGTGCGCCGGCAGATCAAGTCGCCCGTGCAGTTGCTGGTGCAGGCGTGTCGCCAACTGGAACGCCCCCTGCCCCCGCCGCTCGTCTGTGTCCAAATCCAGCGCAGCCTTGGCCAGGAACTGTTCAACCCGCCGAACGTGAAGGGCTGGGACGGCGGCGCCGCCTGGATCAACACCAACACGCTCCTTAACCGGCACAACCTCGCGCTGATGCTGGTCACCGGCGAAAACAGTCTGCCGCTGAATCTCGGCAAGAACGCCAAGCCGGAACAGCAGCGGCGGCTGGAACGCCTGAAGCGCCGGGCCAAAAGTGAAGGGGTCGCCGTGGATCGGATCCTGCCACCCGCCGCCGAGGCCCGCCCGGAGGCGCTCCTTGCGACCGTGGAACGCCGCCTCCTCAACAGTCCGTTGTCCGAGCGCAGTCGGACCGGACTCCGGGATTACCTCAAGGCCCAGGGAACCCTCGATGAACAGGACCTGCGCGGACTGCTCCGCCTAGCCATGTGCACCCCGGAATACCAGCTCACCTGAATTAGGCGGCCACCGCCGGAAGCAGGCTTCGGACAGCGCGCTCCCGAGGCCGGCCGGCAGTGGTTCGCCCCGCCCCTTTGCCCACATGAACACCCTGCACACCCGTCGCTCGTTTCTCCGCCAGTCCTCGTTGGGCGGCGCCCTGTCCTTCACCGTGCCGTCGTTTCTCGCGGCTACCTTCGATCAACTGGAGGCCGCCGAAGCCGGCAAGGCCACTCAGGCGAAAACTGGCCGTGATGAGCCCATCCTCGTGGTCGTGCAACTCGCCGGCGGGAATGACGGCCTGAACACACTCGTGCCGTTCGCCGATGACGACTATCAGCGAGCCCGGCCCAAGCTCGGGCTAGAGGCCAACCAGGTGCTCCGCCTGACCGACGCCATTGGCCTGCATCCGACGTTAGCGGGCTTCAAGGCGCTGCACGACGACGGCCTGCTCGCGGCCGTCCAGGCGGTCGGTTATCCGAATCCGAACCGTTCCCACTTCCGCAGCACCGACATCTGGATGACCGCCACCGACAGCGACCGGTTTTCCAACAAGGGCTGGCTGGGCCGCTACTTCGACCACGCCTGCGCCGGCGCGGAACCGACAGTGGGCCTGTGCGTGGGCCGGCAGGCACCCCTCGTCTTCGCCGGCCACCAGCCCAAGGGAGTCGCACTCGAAAACCCGGAGGCTTACCGCTACGTGGACGGCGACCATGCGGAGGCCGGCGAGATGGCCGGCGGCGAAACCTTCTATCGCCAGATGAACGCCGCAGCCGATCCGCTCCGTTCCGACATGACCGGTGATTCCATTGGCACCGTGAGCGGCAGTGCGCCGGTGGCATCGCCGCTGGATTTCCTCGAACGCACCGCACTGGACGCGCAGGTCAGCAGCGACCGGATTCGCGCCCTGTCGCGCCAGGCGAAAAACGAGGTCAGTTATCCGGCCGGTCGACTCTCCAATGACCTCAAGCTGGTCGCCCGCCTCATCGCGGGCGGTCTGGGCACGCGGGTCTATTACGTGAGCCAGGGCGGCTATGACACCCACACCGGCCAGTTGCCCACGCACCAGCGGTTGCTCACCGAACTGGGCGGTTCGCTGCGGGCCTTCGTGACCGACCTGAAAGCCTTGGGGCAGCTCGACCGCGTGCTCGTGCTGACGTTCAGCGAGTTCGGCCGCCGCGTGGCCGAGAATGCCAGCGGCGGCACGGACCATGGCGCCGGTGCCCCGCTGTTCCTGTGCGGCAGCCGGATCAGGCCGGGCCTTCACGGAGCCGCCCCGTCACTGAAACCGGCCGACCTGATCAACGGGGACGTCAGGTTCGCCACGGACTTCCGGAGCGTCTATGCCGGCATCCTGGAGCATTGGCTGAAGACTTCGGGCGAAGCCGTGTTGGGCCGGAAGTTCGCGCCGCTCAATCTGTTCGCGTGACCGGACGCGCCGCGACCTCACTCCGCGGTCGCCCGGGCGGAGGGATTCGCCCACGCATCCCGGCGTTGTTTGGCGGAGGTGAAGAACTCGGTGATGAACGCAGTGTCGCCCTGGCTCAGCGCCTGTTGCACCTCCTGCAAATCGGCGACGAGCACGCCGAGAACCCGCGCCAGATTTTCCCGGTTGGACAGTGCGATGTCGCGCCACATCTCGGGCGATCCGCTGGCAATCCGCGTCGTGTCGCGGAACCCGCCGGCGCAGAGGGCGCCCTGCTCCTTCGGGTGGGCCGGGCTCAGGACGTAGTTGGCCAAGGCCGCCGCGACGACGTGCGGAAGATGGCTCGAACGGGCCACCAGATCGTCGTGCTGGGCAGGCGCCAGGGTGAGCAGCCGGGAACCCAGCTCCGTCCAAAGCCGCTGCACCTTCGTCAGCGCCTCCGCATTCGACCGGGGCGTGGGAGTCACGGCACAGAGGGCGCCTTCGAACAGGTCCGGCCGGGCAGCTTGGACGCCGGTCTTCTCTGAACCGGCCATCGGATGGCTGCCGATAAAATGGCCGCCGGCCTTGCCGATGATTTCCTCGAGGGTTTCCACGAGGCCGCCCTTCACACTGCCGACATCGGTGACAATGGCCTCGGGTTCCAGGACGGGCGACAGCTCCGCCGCGAGGGCGGGCATCTGGCCGATCGGCGAGCACAGGACAATCAGGTCGGCTCCGCGGATCGCGGACTGAAGGTTGCGGGTGGCCACATCCACGGCCCCAAGGCGTTCGCAGTCGGCGATGACCGCGGACCGGCGGACGACGCCGCAGACGTGCTCGGCCAGGCCGCGCTGGCGCAACGCCATGCCCAGCGATCCGCCGAGCAGGCCGACACCGACGAGTGTGACTTTCTGAAAGCGCACGGACGGATTAAGCGGGGTGGAATCCCCGCCGCGAACCAAATTCTTCGCTCAAGCCGAGAACTCGCAGGCGCCGATTTCGATCGGCTACGCGGCGGGATCGAGCCTCATCATCCGCACCGGCTCAGCGCGACTTGTTCGGCGAGGTGGGCGGCGCGGGGACTTTCACCGGATTCTGCCCCAGCGCCTTCCGCAGCTCGGCAAGGGCGCGGTTGAGCTGGTCGTCCATGCCGTCGAACTCGCGTGCCGGGTCGTTGTCCACCTCGATGTCAGGGGTCACGCCGGTGCCTTCCATGATCCATTCCTTGGCTTCGAGATCGAACCGGCTGAACTCCGGCCGGTTCAGGTAGCCGCCGTCGAGCAGCGGGAGGGAACCGCGGATGCCCACGACCCCGCCCCACGAACGCTGCCCGATGATCGGCCCGAGTTTGTGCTTCCGGAAGCGGTAGCCCACGATGTCGCCGTCGCTGGCGCTGTGTTGGTCAATGAGCAGCGCCTTCGGACCGAGCACCTGGCCGGTGGGATCCACGTTCACAGCCCCGTTGCGGGCCACCGTCCACATGGCCGGCTCGCGCCGGAGCCGTTCGATGATCATGGGCGAGACATTCCCGCCGCCGTTGCCGCGGCAGTCCACCACGAGCGCCTCCTTGTGGAGCTGCGGGTAGTAGAACTTGGTGAATTCGTTCAGCCCCGGCACGCCCATGTCTGGCACATGCACGTAGCCGATCCGGCCGTCGCTGGCCTTCTCCACTGCCTCAACGTTTCCCAGCACCCAGTCGAGGTAATACAGCGGCTGTTCGTCCGCCGTCGGGATGACGGTCTCGTCGTGGGCACCTTCCTCCTTGGCGGCGGAATTGATGCGAAGCTTCACCTGCTTGCCCGCAGTGCCGACGAGCGCGGCGTAAAGATCGTTGAGGTCCTTCGCCGACCGGCCGTTCACCGCGAGGATGAAATCGCCAGCCTTCACGTTGACGCCAATCTCTGTGAGCGGGCTGCGGTATTTCGCGTCCCAGTTCTGGCCCCGGAGAATGCGGTCGATCCGGTAGTAGCCACTGGCGTCGCGGCTGAGTTTGGCGCCGAGCAGGCCGAGCGGGATGCGTTCCGGTTTCGGATGGTCGCCGCCACCCACGTAGGCGTGGCCGATGTTCAGTTCGCTGATGAGCTCCCCGATGACGTAGGTCAGGTCGGCCCGATGCTGGAGATGGGCGAGGAGCGGCTCGTAGCGCTTCCGCATCGCCGGCCAATCCACGCCGTGGAGGTTCGGGTCGAACAGGAAGTCGCGCATTTGGCGCCAGCATTCGGCGTAGATCTGGTCCCACTCGGCGCGCCGGTCTAGGTTCACCTTAAGGTCCGCGAGGCTCAGCTTTTTGTCGCCGAGATCCAGCTTGCCGCCCGGCAGGTCCACGATGGCGAAGTCGCCGCCGGCCTTTACGAGCATCTTCTTGCGGTCGGCCGAAACGCGGTAACCGGCGGCGTCGCCCACCTCGGTTTCCTTCTCCTTCTCCAAGTCGAAGAAGTGGAGTTTGCCCTTCTTGAAATAGAACAGCTTCTCGCCCACCGACGTGAGCCCGCCATAGCCCGAGGCGCCCGGAGGCAGCACGGTGATGCGCTGCTGGATGCCGTCGGCGTCCACCTTCACCACGACCTTCTTGTCGTCCCTCTTCGGCTCGTCCTTCGCTTCCGGCTTCTTCTCGGCGGGTTTGTCACCGTCTTTTTTCGTGTCCGTCTCCGTGGCCTTCACGTCGGGCGGCGTGTCCTTGGGTGTCTCGTCCTTCTTGTCCTCCTTGAGCTTCACCTCGTCGGACTTGGGCGCGAACGGCGACTTCGTGTCCTTGGCCAGCGTCACGAGGTAGATGCGCTCCATGTCGTTGTAAACGTGGTTCCATTCCGTCTGGCCGTAGGTGGGGCTGAAGGACCGCTCGGAAACGAAGAACAGGTATTTGCCGTCGCTGCTGAACTCCGGCGAGCCGACATCGAACCAGCCGTCGGTGACGGCCACGGTGTTCTTCGCCTCCAGGCCGTAGAGGTAGATGTTGGCGAACCGCCGGACCTCCGGCTTGGTGAAGGCCAGCCACTGGCTGTCGGGCGACCAGGCGAAGTCGCGGATCTCAAACGCGTCGGACTTGGCCACCGGCGTCACCGCTTTCGATTCCACCTCGACGAACTGGAGCCGGTTCAGCTTGTCGGTCCACGCCACGCGTTTGGAGTCCGGCGACCAGGCCAGCTCGTATTTGTAGGTGTCGGCTCCGGCCGTCAGCTGGGTCGCCTCGCCCTGGCCGTCTTGCGGGCGAATCCAGATCTCAGTCTCGCCGCTCTGGTCGCTGACGTAGGCGATCCACTTGCCGTCGGGCGACCATGCGCCGTTGCGCTCATGCACGCCCGGAGTCTGAGTGAGGTTGCGCGTCGGACCGTTCTTGGCCGGCACGCTGAAGAGGTCGCCGCGGGCGCCAATGACCGCCCTCGATCCGTCCGGTGCCACGTCGTAGCCGGTCGTGTCCTTGCTGACGTCCCTCATCCCGCCACGGCCGCTGGCGAAATCCTCGTGGATTTCGATGGGCACTTTCTCGGCCTTCTCGGTCGCGAAATCGAAGCGGAAGATGAAGCCGCCATTCTCGAACACGATGCCGGTATCGCCCAGCGAGGGAAACTTCACCGCGAACTCGGTGAACTTCGTGAGCTGCCGGGTCTGCTTGGACTTGAGGTCCAGCACGTAAAGGTTCGCCTGCCGGTTCTCGTCGCGTTCCGACACGAAGTAAATTCGGTCACCGCGCCACATCGGGAAGATGTCCTGGGCGGGATCGCTCGTGAGCTTGGTCGTGCTGGCCGACTCGAAATCGTAAAGCCAGAGCTCGTCCGCCTGCCCGCCGCGATAGCGCTTCCAGGTGCGGAACTCCCGGAACACCCGGTTGTAGGCCAGTTTCTTGCCATCGGGCGAAAAGCTGCACCAACCGCCGCGCGGCAGCGGCAGCGTCTCCGGGATGCCGCCGCCCAACGTCGCGACGGTGAGCTCGCCCTTGAACGGATTCCACTGGGTCCGCCGCGAACGGTAGATGACGGATTCGTTGTCCCGCCAAGTCAGGACGATGTTGTTCGGCCCCATACGGTCCGACACTTCGTCCCGCTCCAGCGTCGCGGTGTAGGTCAGACGCTTCGGGGTGCCGCCGGCCGCCGGCATGACATATACCTCGGTGTTTCCGTCGTATTGTCCGGTGAAGGCGAGCGTCTTTCCGTCCGGCGAAAAGCGGGCGAACATTTCGAAGCCGGCTGGATCCGAGGTCAGCCGCCGCGCCACACCACCTTTGGCCGACACCGTGAACAGGTCGCCGGCGTAGGTGAACACGAGCTGGTCCCCGTGTAGCGCGGGAAACCGCAGCAGCCGGGCTTCCTCCGCATGTCCGACGAATCCGGCGGCCAACATGAGCAAGCAGAAGGCAATCAGGCGTCGCAGCGACATCATGCGGGGCATCGTAGGACGGGAAGTGAGACTCGGCCAGTGGCGACTGGCGGGGCTTGGCAAACTGCTTGCGCGTCCCGTCCCTGCCGAACGGGTGCGAGATATCGGCAGAGCCTGGCCCCGCGCCGACAATCCCCTTTCCCCGTGGCGCCGGGTTTCGCTAGCGTCCGCGGGTCGGTCATCTCGATTCTTCCATCACATGAGCGTTCTCGTCGTCGGCACCACCGCCCTGGATTCCATCAAGACCCCCAAGTCCGAAAACCCGCGTCTGCTGGGCGGTTCGGCCAGCCATGCCGCCGTGGCGGCGAGTTTCTTCGCCCCGACCAAGCTCGTCGGCGTCGTGGGCGGCGATTTTCCCACAAAATACGTCAAGCTTTACGGCAAGCACGGCCTCTGTCTCAAAGGCCTCGAACGCGTGAAGGCAGGCCAGACCTTTCATTGGTCCGGTGAATACGAGGTCAACATGAACAACCGCCGCACGCTCAACACCGTGCTGGGAGTCATTGACGGCTGGTCGCCGAAGCTGCCGGGCGATTACGAGTCCACCCCCTACGTGCTGCTCGCCAACATTTCCCCGGCCGTCCAACACACCGTGCTCGACCAGCTCTCGAAGGCGAAGTTCGTCATCGCCGACACGATGGACCTCTGGATGAACATCGCCCTGCCCGACCTGCTCCGGCTGCTGAAGCGCGTGGACTGCCTGGTGCTCAACGACAGCGAGGCGCGCCAGCTCGTCTCCGAGGACAACGTCCCGGCCGCACTCGCGAAAATCCACAGGCTCGGACCGCGTTACGTCATCATCAAGAAGGGTGAGCACGGCTCGCTGCTGTCCGGTCCCAAAGGCCTCTTCGTGGCTCCGGCCTACCCGCTGAAAAAGGTCGTGGATCCCACTGGTGCGGGTGATTCCTTCGTCGGCGGCCTGATCGGTTATCTGGCAGCCCAGAAGGGCGGTTCGGTGGACAGCCACCTTCGCCGCGCCATCGTCCACGGCGCCGTCGTGGCCTCGTTCTGCTGCGAAGGGTTCGGCCTCTCGCGCACCACCAAGGCGACCAAGTCTGAGATCGCCGGCCGCGTGAAGGAGCTGGAAAAACTGGTGAAGTTCTGAGCCAGGGACGGCGCTTCTCGGTGCATGCGGTTGGATTGGCGCACCATGGGTCCCGATACTCTCATCAAACCGCCGCGGCTGCGCCGCGGTGCGGTCATCGGTCTGATCGCGCCGGCGAGTCCGCCGGTGCCGGCCAAGATCGAGGCGGGCGTCCGTTATTTGGAAGGCCTCGGCTACCGGGTGAAACTGGGTGCTCACGTTCGGCGCCGACACGGCTGTATGGCCGGCACCGACGCCGAGCGGCTCGCGGACCTGAACGGCATGCTCCGCGATCCGCAGGTGGACGCCATCTTCGCGCTCCGCGGGGGCTACGGCTGCCAACGTCTGCTGCCACGGGTGGACTACGCGGCGGCCCGCAGATCGCCGAAGATCATTGCCGGCTACAGCGATCTCACCGCGCTCCAGCTGGCTCTCCTCCGCAAGGCTGGCCTGGTCACCTTTTCCGCCCCGATGCCGGCGGTCGAATTCGCGGGCGGCGTGGACCCGTTTACCGAAGCGGATTTTTGGGCGGCACTCACATCGCGGGCCGCCAGCCGAACCCTCCCATTTCCGGCCGACTCCTCGGTGCGAACGCTGCGCCCGGGTGTTTGCGATGGACCTTTGATCGGCGGCTGCCTGTCCCTGTTGGCGAGCAATCTCGCCACCCCGTTTCTCCCGTCGTTGAAGGGCGCCCTGCTTTTCCTCGAAGACGTGCATGAGGAACCGCACCGGCTCGACCGCCTGTTCGTCCAACTGCGGAACAGCGGCGTGCTGCGGCGGATTTCGGGACTGATGCTGGGTCAATTCACCGACCAGGGGCCGCGCCGGGGATCGCCCGCCCACCTGCCATGGACGGAAATGCTGGACGAGGTCCTCGCCGAACTGCGGGGTCCGGGCCTCGACGGCCTGCCCTACGGGCACGTCACCCACCGTTGGACGTTGCCGTTGGGCATCCGCGCGCGGCTCGATTCCGCGCGGAAACGCGTGACGCTGCTCGAACCGGCGGTTGGCTGAACATGCCGCTACCGCGGCCGGCTCAGGGTAAAGGTGCCGTTGTCGAAGCGGCTCTCGTAAGTCGAGACGAAGTTGGTGGGATTGACTGTGCCCACGTTGCGAATGCGGACGAACAGCAACCGCTTGCTGCCGCTGAACTCCAGTTCGTTGCCCTTCCGCGGGCCGACAAGCCGGGTGCTGAACGTGCCGCTGTGCTTGCCCCAGGTGGCGTGGAAGGTCGCCGTGTAATTCGTCGCCGAAGTGCGGACGAGCAGCGCTCTCAAGGCGCCGCCGTGAGTGTTGTTGGTATTCTGCCACGTGCCGGTCCAAACCCCCATTGGGTCCGACTCGAGCGGCGGCAATTTCGCCGCGCGGGCCCACTCGCGGTCGAACGACGAGCATCCGCACAGGAGGCCCAACGCCGCCACCGCCATACTGGTTTTCCATGTGTTTCGCATCTTTTTCATACGCCCCGCAGCTCCACTTCAAACGCACCGCTGAAATTCGCCAACTCCGCAATGAACACGCTGGCATCGGCATTGAACGATCCCTCCGCCAGGCATCCGTTGACCCGCAGTTGGGGCGCCTTCCGGACATCCCACAGCACCAGCCGCCACACGGCGACCCGGGACAGGTAGGGACCCGCATCGGCTCCGAACTGGAGTTTCAGGGTCCGCCCCTGACTCGTCGTCACAATCTTGCGCCGGGACCACTCGCCGCGCTCGTAGGCCTGGGACCGGCCGTCATCCTCATACCAGTCCAGTTCGCCGGAACCCCGCGGCCAGACGTTGAGGTTGATGACTTCAAAGGGCCGTTTGCCCACGAACTGCTGCGGCTCTGCGAGGGGCAGCACGGCGCCCGCCCGCACGTAGGCCGGGATGATCTCCGGTCCGGCTTCGGCCACGACATGGCGGCCGCCCGTCAGCTTCTCGCCGGTCCAGAAATCATACCAAAGGCCGTGCGGCAGATAGACGCTCCGGGCCGCGGCTCCCTGGCGCAGCACCGGCGCCACCAGAAGATCTGAGCCGAGCAGGAACTGGTCGCCGCACGCCACAGCGACGGGGTCGTTCTGATGCTGCCACCAGAGCGGCCGCATGATCGGCGCCCCCGTGGCCCGCGCTTCGGCGAACAGCGAATACAGGTAGGGCAGCAGCTGGTAACGGAGCCCGAGGTAGGTGCGGCAAATTTCCTCTGTCTCTTCGCCGAAGGCCCAAGGTTCCTGGTCGATCGTGCCGAGGTTGGAATGGTTCCGGAAAAACGGCGTGAACGTCGCGAACTGGAACCAGCGGATGAAGAGCTCCGGCGTCGTGTTCTCCATGAAGCCGCCCACGTCCCCGCCGCAGAACGGCACGCCGCTCAGCGACAGGTTCAGGAACATCTGGATCGCGTCGTTGAGATGGTCCCAGTTGGACGAATTGTCACCGGTCCAAACCAGCGCGTGCCGCTGGATGCCCGCGTAACCTGCCCGCGTAATGACAAACGGCCGCTCGTCGGGCCGATGCTTCAGTGCGCCTTCGCGGGAAGCCCGGGCCATCTCCATGCCGTAAAGGTTGTGCACCTCCGCATGGTTGCGGGGGCCGTGGTCGGTCTCATGCCGGGCGTCCGGCGCCAACGTCTTGTCGGGCCGGGCGAAATTGGCCGGCTCGTTCATGTCGTTCCAGAAGCCCGCGATGCCCGCATCCAGCAGCGCCTTTTGCTCGCCGCCCCACCACGCCCGTGTCCGGGCGTTCAGGAAGTCCGGGAACCGGGCCTTGCCGGGCCAGACCTCGCCGATGAAGTCGGCCTTGCCGTCGGCCTGCTTTACGAAGGCGTCGTGTTTCAGCCCGCGCTTCCACACGCCGAACTTCGGGTCGTCCTTCACCCCGGGGTCCACGATGGTCACGACCTTGAAGCCTTGCTTTGCCAGCTTCGCCAACATTTCCGCAGGCTTCGGATATCCCTCGCCGAACGTGAACACGCGGTAGCCATCCATGTGATGGATGTCGAGATAGAGCACGTCACACGGCAATTGGCGGCGGCGGAACTCCCGGGCGACCTCCTCCAAGCGGGTCCGTGTTTCGTAGCTGTAGCGGCATTGCTGGTAGCCCAGCCCCCACAGCGGCGGCAACGGCATCGGACCGGTCAATTCGGTGTAGCGCGCGCAGATCTCTGCCGCCGTCGGACCGAGGAACAGGTAAAGGTCGAGCTCACCCGCCTCGGCCGACATCTGCCATTGGTCGAGTTTCGTTTGGCCCAAGTCCCAAGTCTGCTTGGCCGGATTGTCCCAGAAAAGCCCTGCGGCGCGTCCGTCCCGCAGCGAGATCGCGAATGGAATCGAGACGTAGAGCGACTTCAGCCCCGGATGGATCGCCGGGGCGTGCCCGAGCACGTCAATGTTCCAGAACTCGCGCACCAGGCCGCGGCGGTTGAAGGTGCCCGTGGTCTCGCCCAGTCCGAACAGCGCCTCCCGCGGCACGAGGTCCAACGTGAGCTTTGCCCGGTCGCCGTCGAAGGCGGTGGCCCCTTGGCCGGCGCTGAAGAGCACCAAATCACCGGAATCGCGGACATCCCACGCGCCGGACTTCAGGTTGATCGCGAACCGACCCGCGGGCGTCTCCAGCCGGGCGGCTGATCGGGACACCTTGACCGTGCACTCGATAGCCGGCCAATCATGCTTCACCACCGCCCACGACGGCTTGGCGGAAAGACGCTTTCCCCGGACCATCCGCAGGCGGAACAGGTCCGGAGCCAGCGCCACGACCTCCAGCACGGCCCCGGCCGTGGCCAGCGAAAACCCTTGGGGCGTTTGGGCAAGCGGCCGCAACCCGGCGACCGTAAACGATTTGGAACCCGACGACTTCATGCGCAGGCGGCAGCCTATTGCCAACCATCGCGCGGGCAAGCCGGGGAAACGCCCGCGATTCAGACCTTCGGCTTGAGCTGCGGGAAGAGGATCACGTCGCGGATGCTTTCCTGGCCGAGGAGCATCATGCAGAGGCGGTCGATGCCGATGCCGATGCCGCCCGCGGGGGGCATGCCGTGTTCGAGCGCCACGAGGAAGTCCTCGTCGAGCTTCTGCTGCTCGCCGCCGGCCTGGTGTTCGAGCACGTCGCGCTGGGCGATGGGATCGTTCTGCTCGGTGTAGCCGGGCGAAATTTCCTGGCCGTTGATGCAACACTCGAAGACCTCGACGGTCGTCGGGTCGTCGGGCGAAAGCTTGGCGAGCGGCACGAGTTCCTTGGGCAGGTGCGTGACGAACGTGGGATTGATTAGGGTCGGCTCGATCAGCTTCTCGAACACGGCCCCGGTCACCTCGAAGTCCTCGTAACCAGCCGCGATGTCGCCCCCGAGTTCAAGCACCTCAATCGCGACCCTTCTTCGCTCTTGTGGCGATATCGAGAACCAAGCGGGAACCAAGCCTTGAGAAACCTCAGCGACTTTCGCCGTTACGAGGTCTTTGTAGCGACGACGCTCCCATTTCTCTAAGTCGATAACCCTCCGCTTCGACAGCTCTTCAAGTCGTTGAACATTTCCTTCAAGTTCGTTGATGAACTCTAGCTCCGCACTTCCCTCATCAAACGTCACTACGTCACCCATGATGTGATCGGATATGACCTGGAGGACGTGGCTCACGACAGCGTGGGCGCTCGCTGCCAATTCAAACGGTTCAGCTTTCCCGAAGCTCGCGCTGTCGAACTCAACTAGGCATCCCCGTGCGTTCAACAGCTCGCCGCCGAATCGTTTTTCAAGGTAGTCAGGAACCTTGCCTTCTCCCAGCAAGGTAGCGCCAAACTCGACTTCTAGCCGAGTCTTGGTTGGTCGCGGGTGATAAACTTTCAAACTACCCACCGCCGACAACGCCACCCGCTTCACCAGCGACTCCACCGTCTCCATCATCGTCTCGTAGTCGCCGAAGGCTTGGTAGGCTTCGAGCATGGTGAACTCGGGGTTGTGCCTTGGCGACAGGCCCTCGTTGCGGAAGTTCTTCCCGATCTCGAACAGCCGGTCCACGCCGCCCACGAGCAGGCGCTTGTGGTAAAGCTCCAGCGCGATGCGCAGGTAGAAGTCGCAGCCGAGCGCGTTGTGCTTCGTGATGAACGGCTGCGCCGCCGCGCCGCCGGGAATGGCCTGCATCACGGGCGTCTCGACCTCCACGTAGCCGCGCTCGTGGAAGAAGGCGCGGATTTCGCGGACGATGGCCGAGCGCTTAAGGAAAACGCTCTTCACGTCGTCATTGGCGATCAGGTCGAGGTAACGCTGGCGGTAGCGGATCTCGGTGTCGGCCAGGCCTTCCCACTTCGCCGGGGGGGGCCGCAGCGCCTTGCCGAGGATGGTGAACTTCTCGACCTTGAGGCTGGGTTCGCCCGCGCGGGTCATGAACAGCGTGCCCTCGACGCCGATGAAGTCGGCCAGGTCCAGGTGGCGGAAGATGTCGAACTGCTCGTCACCGAGCGTCTGTTTCTGGGCGTAGATCTGGATGCGCCCGGAGACGTCCTTGAGGTCGAGGAACTGGCTCTTGCCCATGTCGCGGTGGGCGGTGATGCGGCCGGCAATCATTACGGCGGTGCCCTCGGCCAGGCCAACGGTGGAGGCCGGATCAGTCTGTTTCGCCTCGAACCACGCCTTGAGGCTGGCACGCGCCTCGCCACACCCACGGTCGGGCGTGAACTTGTTCATGAAGGGTTGGATGCCCTTCGCCTGAAGGGCGGCGAGCTTGGCCTGGCGCTGTTCGATGAGCGAATTCGTGTCTTCCATGTGCGTAGTGCCGGGAGGGCGGGTGTTCCAACCCGCCCGGCGGACAGGAAAGTCCGCCCTCCCGGAGACCCGAAGTGAAGCACAGCGGGCAGAGCTGCCGCAAGCGACGCGACGACGCGCCAGGGCCTGCTGGTCGCCAGTCGCACCTTGGCAGCGCTGGAATTTCGTCCCAAAAATTCTGCTACCGCCCGCGCGCTGCCGGGTGACTATGCCGCCGTTCAATAACCGTAACCGCTACCAGAAACGACTATGGGCCTGATCGACTACCTCAAGACGCAGTTCCTCGAAATCATCCAGTGGGAGGACGATTCCCGCGACACGATCTCGTGGCGCTTTCCCGACGCCGACAAGGAGATCAAGCGCGGCGCGCAGCTCATCGTCCGCGAATCGCAGACGTGCCAGTTCATCTACCTCGGCCAGTTCGGCGACACCTTTGGCCCCGGCAAGCACACGCTGACAACGGACAACATCCCCATCCTCAGCACGCTCAAGGGCTGGAAATACGGGTTCGAAAGCCCCTTCAAGGCCGATGTCTATTACGTCAACACCCGCCTGTTCACCGGCAACAAGTGGGGCACGCAGAACCCCATCATGCTGCGCGATCCGGACTTCGGGATCGTGCGCGCGCGGGCTTTCGGCACCTACGACTTCAAGGTCGCCGACGTGAAGACCTTCCTCAAGGAGGTTGCCGGGACGGACCATCAGTTCCGCCTGGATGAATTCGCCGACACCATGCGCTCGCGGTTGGTCAGCGCGTTCACGGACGCCCTCGCGTCGTCCCGCGTTCCGGTGCTCGACGTGGCCACCCGCTACACGGAGCTTGGCGACGCGCTGCTGCCGATCCTGAATCCGATTCTGCTCCAGAAATTCGGCCTCGAACTCGGCAGCTTCATCATCGAGAACGTCAGCGTCCCGCCCGAGGTCGAGGCCGCCATCGACAAGCGGTCCAGCATGGCCGCGATCGGCAACCTGAACGATTACGTGAAGTTCCAGATGGCCGAAGCCCTCGGCAAAGGCGACGGCGGCAGCACTGCGGCTGGTGCTGCCCAACTCGGCGCCGGCCTGGCCATGGGTCAGCAGATCGCCGCCGCGCTCGCTTCGCAGCAGGCGACTCCCGCGGCGGCTCCCCCGCCCCTTCCCGGTGGTGCCGGCGCTGCCGCGCCGGCATTGCCCGAACTGCTGAGCCCTGCCGACGCTGCCCAGGCGCTCGGAGTGGCCGAAGCCGACGTGCTGGCCGCGCTCACCGACGGCTCGCTAAAAGGCAAGAAGATCGGCTCTGCCTGGCGCATCACGCGCGGAGCGTTGGAGGAGTTTCTGAAGAGCTGAGGACAGCGTTGATGAAGATCACCCCGTTTTTAGGGATACTCGATAAGCTCCGCGTAAAGCGCGAGCCGCTCGCCGACGACATTGAGGATCATTGGATCTATGAATCGCTAAAAGGACCAGATTACGGCCTTGAGATCCAATTGGACCAAGGCGAGACCGTTACCAGAATCACTTTGATCTTCGTGAGCGATTGGTCATTGCGACCATCACTTTACTCTCCCGGCCAAGGCCCTTACTCGTATCTTGAGGAAGCCGCGAAGAAGCCGACACCGAAACGTCGAATCGCTTTAGTGGAACAACTGTTTCAAACATTGATCGCCCAACTCGGCTTGAAGGTCCCGGAAATTGCGATCGGGAGTTTCCAAGCGGCAGGATTCACGCTTGGAGACGACTGCAAGTCTTTGAACTGGGAGCAAGGGCGCGAATTGGTCCGAGTGTCGCTCTACGAAGACAAAGTAACTGCGATTCACTACCGGTTAGGAGATGTTGAGTGATGAGCGTCCAAGTTTACCAACTCGCCCACAGTCCCTACTGTCTGCCGATCACGCGGGCACTGGAAGCCTTGGGCGTCGCGTTCAACGTGGTGAACGTCTCCAATGCCGACCGCAGCGAAATCATCCGGCTCACGAACGGCGCCTACTACCAGGTGCCCGTGCTCGCGCATGACGGCAAACTCGTCTTTGACGGCTCTGGTGTAGCCGCCGAGGAAAGGAGGCGGACCACAACCGACGAACCTCCGCATCCTCACGTCGGCGGTTACGACGGCCTCGATGTGCCGCGCTACGTGGACCGCACTTGGGCGCAGGGACGGCTCTTTCCCGCTGCCTTGGCTGGGGTTCAGGCCATCCTGATCCCGCACATCGAGGGAGAGGTCGAGGGCGCGACCTTCAAGCTCACGGACATCCATTACCTGCCGACGCTCACGGATCTCGTGGACCGCGTGATGGTCGTCCGGCACAAGGAACGCCGCTTCGGCCGCGGCTGCGTGGACCAGTGGCGTGCGAACTACGACTCGTTGTTTGCCCACGCCACGGAACTGTTGCGGCCCTTCGATGCGATGGCGGCCGCCCGGCCGTTCCTGCTCGGCCCGCAGCCGGTTTACACCGACTTCGCCCTCTACGGCGTGCTGGCGAACCTGACTTACAACGACTGGAACCCCTTCCCGCCCCTGCCCCGCCTCGCCGAATGGTTCGCGCGGATGAAGGCGTTTCGTTTCCAGCAGGAGACGACGTGAGAAGGCTCTGATTCTTCCGGTCATGCACACCGCCATTCGAAGACAAAGCGTGAGCCTCCTTACGTCGGCTCCTACGGAGTGATTTCCCGCCATGAGTGACGCCGTTCCGCCGCCGCTGCCGACGCCTACCGCGACCGCGCTAGGCAAGTTCCACTGCCCCGCGTGCGGCGCTGAGGCGACGTGGAATCCGGCCAAGCACGCGCTGATCTGCGGCTATTGTGGCACGGAATCGCCCGCGGAACTCGAAACCACGCCCGGCGGCGATGCGGTCATCAAGGAGCACGACTTGGTCGCGGCCCTGCGCAGTCAGGATGGCAAACGCGGCTGGCAGACCGAGCGCGTCCAGGTGCTGTGCCAGAGCTGCCGCGCGATCTCCGTCTTCGAGCCGAGCCGGATTGCCCAACGGTGCGACTTCTGCGGCTCCGCTGCGCTGGTGCCGTATCAGGAGGCCAAGGAAGCATTCAGTCCGGAGAGCCTGCTGGCCTTCAAGATCAGTGACGTGCAGGTGCGCGAGGCGATCCGACAGTGGTATGGCAGCCGTTGGTTCGCCCCGAATGCGCTCGGGACGAAGGCAATGACGGACCAGTTGCACGGAGTCTATCTGCCCTACTGGACCTTCGACGCGAACGTGAGCGCGGATTGGACCGCGGAATCCGGTTATCACTACTACGTGACGGAACATTACACCGACGCGAATGGGAACCGCCAATCGCGTCAGGTCCAGAAAACGCGATGGGAGTGGAGTTCGGGCCATGTGGACCACTTCTTCGACGACGAACTGGTCTGTGCGTCGAAGGGCGTGGACCGTGCCCTGATTGCCGAGATTGGTGGGTTTCCGACCAAGGAGCTCGTTCCTTATCAGGCCGGCTTCCTCGCCGGCTGGGTGGTCGAGCGCTACCAAATCGACCTGCTGGCCGCCGCCCAACACAGCCGCGAAACGATGACCGGAAAACTGCATTCCCTCTGCGGCCGACAGGTGCCGGGCGACACCTATCGCAACCTCCAGGTGTCGCCGCACTGGTTCAACCAGACCTTCAAGCATGTGCTGCTGCCGGTCTGGCTGCTGACCTACCAATACCACGGCACCACCTATCACGTTTTGATCAACGGCTACACCGGCGCCATCGCCGGCCGCTATCCGAAGAGCTGGGTGAAGATCTTCCTGCTCGTGCTGGCAATCCTGGCCTTCGCCGGGCTGGTGGTGCTCTTCGGCAGCCGGCGCTGATCAGTGACTGGTCGGGGGACTCGACGCGGCCGTTGAAGGCGGCGAAAACAACTTTCCCCTCACACTCCATACGCCTTCCGCCTCATGCCGGCGGACGCTGCTCTACCTGAGAGCCAGTCTGGGATGCAAACGGCAGTTTCCGAGCCGGGAACAACGCCGCGCCGGGAGAAACGAAAGCACAATCCCAGCACCTCGGGCCGGGTCAGGGCCGGTCTTCCCTGCGAATCAACTCGGAACGCAGCAACTGTCCGTCAGGAGAAAAGACATGGATCTCAGCCTGATCCGGTTTCTTCCAGGTGAGCCGGAAAATGGTGCGACCATCCTCGAACACCTCGTGGATTCGGCGGGGGTCCGGAGACTCCCCCAAAGCCGTCTGCACCGCCTGCTGCAAGGCGGGCGTCAGCGCCTCGAAGGGCTGTTCCAGGCTGCGTCGCACCACCTGGCCTGCGTCGTCCAGCGCCAGCTCCAAGTGGCGGCCATCGGTGAGCTTCGCCTCCGTGGAATAGAAGAAACGGCCTTCGGACTGCTTGACATGGGCACCTTCAAAGGGGGCGTCACCCAGTTGCGACCGGAACGCACCCAGCACCCCGGAAGGAAGTCCGCCGGCCTCCAACCAGCCCCGACGGAGCTGGGGCGGCAATGAGGAATTCGCCGCCGCCGTCGTCGCACCCATTGCCGCGCGGTTGGCGGTGCCCACCGAGACTCGTTCCCGGCGCAGGGCGGCGACCTCACCACGCAACGCCATAAGCTCGTTCGCCCAAGACGTATCCCCCGCGGGGGCCGACGACGGGAGCTCGCCAAGTGCAGTCGTCGTCGCGGACATCGCTTCCACAGTTTCACGCAGCGCGGCAATTTCACGGCGCAGCGCCTGCTGCTCCCGGTGCAGCCAGCCCCCTGCCACGATCACCAGCAGGGACACGACAATCCAGCCCCGCGACAGCGAACTCGAACGGGTGTCAGACATGGGTTGGGCGAAGGTGACCTTAGCGGCGGTTGCCACCGAGCGGGCCTACGTCCTGGCTGGTCAGCCCGGGACTCCGGACCACTTTGCTGAAGGCTTCCGTGGTGACGGCGTATTCGAAGCCGGTGCCGGTGCCGGCGGCGCCGAAGCGTCCCTGCTTGTCGAGCGCGATGAAATTGATGGCCAAGTCGAAGCCCTTCGGGTCGAGCCGGGCAATGCGCTTGATGGTCTCGATGCAGGCGTCCTGCGGATGCAGACCCTGCCGCATGAACTCGACCACAAGGAACGAACCGCAGTAGCGCATCACGTTTTCGCCCAGCCCGGTCGCACCGGCGGCTCCAACCTCGTTGTCCACGTAGAGTCCGCTGCCGAGGATGGGTGAATCGCCCAGACGTCCAGGCAGTTTGTAGCCCCAGCCACTGGTGGAGCAGCCGCCGAAGACGTTTCCGTCCGGCAAGAGCGCGATCAGCGCGATGGTGTCATGGTTGCGCTTTAGCCCGGATCCCGCCCGGGCTGCCTGCTCTTTGGCAGCTTCCTCTTTCAGCCACTTCTTCCACGCGGCTTTTTCCTTGGCGGACACCTTCGGACCGCGGTCGTAGCCGTGCTTGCCCGCAAAGGCTTCGGCCCCTTCCGCCACCAGCATCACGTGCTTGGTTCGCTCCATGACGCCGCGGGCGATGCTGATGGGATGCCGGAAGCCGGACACTGCGCCCACGCTGCCGCCACGATGCCCGGGGCCGCTCATGATGCAGGCGTCGAGCTGGACGATGCCCGCGGCGTTGGGAATGCCGGCGAGGCCTACACTGCGGTTGGACGGATCCGATTCCGTGACCCTGATGCCCTGCTCAATGGCATCGAGCCCGGAGCCGCCGCCGCGCAGGGTTGCGAGCGCCTTTTCGTTGGCCGGCTTGCCGAAGGGCCAGGTGGAGACGATCAGCGGCGCCTGACCGGTCAGCTGGGCCCGCTCAATGAGCGGCGCACCCGTGGCCCGGTGGAGAACCGTGCCGCCCGCAAACGTCACGGCGGCTCCTTTGAGGAAACTTCGGCGAGGCATCTTGTTCACCAAACGAGGGTGGCGAGCCACGCCACCAGCGCAAGTCCGCACGGATCAGATCTTGCCATCCGGGCTGGGACCGATTCGTCCCAGCCGCGTGAGCGAACGATCATGAGCCCGCGACAGCAGCACCAGCGCGACCGTGGACCCGAGGAGGCAGAGAAACATGTCCCACTGCGTGTCCCAAGGATCGCCCTGCGTTCCGAGAAACTCGGTCGCGCCGCTGCCGGCGATCAGCGCAGTCCACCACTCGATGAACTCGTAGAACGCACTGAACGCCAGGCAGACCGAACCCGCGAGGAACGGGAGCCAGCGGGTCCTCCCAACCCCACTTCTCCGAAGCAGCAGTTCGCGCACAAAGATGACCGGCATGAATCCCTGCGCGAAATGCCCGACGCGGTCGTAGTGATTCCGGGCCAGCCCCAACCACTCTTTCACCCAATCGCCGGCCGGCACCTTCGCATAGGTCCAGTGGCCACCCACCGCGAGGATGATTCCGTGGACCACCAGCAATCCCAAACACAGCCGGGATAGTGGGAAGTGCCGCCAGGTCAACGCGAGGGCGACCAAACCCAGCCACACGGGGAAATTTTCAAGCGCCCAAGTGAGCCGGTCGGCCTTCGGGGACAGGCCCAACCCGAGTTGCACCGCCAGAGTCAACCCGACCATCACGCGGAGGAACATGGGACGATGTTCGTCCCGGGATGTCGCTTTGACGAGAAGCAATCAGGCCCAGCCTTTGCCGGAGTCGCCCTGCCCCGCTAACTTTCCACGCATGCCGCTCGTGCGCATCCTCGTGGACGGATACAGCCTGATTCATCAATGGCCGGAGCTCGCCCCCGGTGCTCCCCGGCATTCGGCGAAGGCTCGCGATGCACTCGTCGCCGCGCTGACCGAATACCGAGCGGCCACCCACACGCCCATCACCATCGTGTTCGACGGTCAGGGCGCACCGGCCGGAACGCCCAAGCCGATTTCCACGCGGGAGGTGGAGGTGCTGTTTTCCTCCGGGAACAAAACGGCGGACATGCTCATCGAACGGGCAGCGTATCGGTTTCGTGAGTATGGTCCCGTGCTGGTGGTGACCGACGATCACGCCGAGCGCGATACCGTGAAGGGTTTTGGGGCGCTGGCTTCCAGCTGCGCGACCTTCATCGCCCAGGTCACAGGAACGCTCGGAGAATCCGCGACGGATCTCACGGAATACAACCGGAAGGAGAAGGAGCGGTTCCGCCGGGGAGCCTGACTGCAAGCAAAGGCTCGCCACCACCATTCTCCCACCTACGCTCCCGTCCGTTGAAACTCCCCTCCCTCATTTGCCCAGCCAGGTTCCTGTTACTTGCGACATGGTTCGCAGCCGGTTGGCTGGCCCGGGCACAGTTGTCGGCGGATTTTGAGCAGGAGATTCGGGCCTTTGAGGCGGCCGACCAGACGTCGCCCCAGCAGACCGCTCCCATAGTCTTCGCCGGTTCATCATCGATCCGAATGTGGACCTCGATGGCGTCGGACTTCGCAGGTTGGCCCGTCCTGAACCGCGGCTTCGGTGGCTCGCACTATCGGCATCTGTGGGAACTTCGGGAGCGGGTGATCTTGAAATACAAGCCGAAGGCGGTGGTGCTGTATGCAGGGGACAACGACCTTGCGGACGGCTGGGCGGTCGATTCGGTGATCGGTTACATGACGAACCTTGTGAACGCGATCCACAGAGAGCTTCCGACCGCCCACATCGCCGTGCTTTCCATCAAGCCGAGCCCGGCGCGGCTGTGGGCAATTGAGCTTCAGCGAAAATTCAACCAGGCCGCACGCCAGTATTGTGCCGGTGGCACCAACCTGCACTTCGTGGATGTCGCTTCGGCGTTGCTCGACCAGACCGGCCAGCCTCGACCTGAGCTGTTTTCCCCGGACCGCACGCACCTGAATGCCGCGGGCTATGCGATCTGGCGCGATCATCTGACCCGGGAATTCGAGCAGTGGCCACTTCCTCGAAACCAGCTGGGTCTACCCCTACGCGGCATCTTCCTTGCATTGACGGCACTCGCCCTGATCACGGTGTTGTGGCTTCGCCACCGTCGCCAGCGAGGCGCCTCTCTCGCTTCATGAAGACTCGCTGGCTGATCCCCTTGGCTCTGGGTCTTGCCCTCCTGTGGGTCACCTATCCCACCCGGCGGCCGGCAGTGCGGCTTCCCACGGGCAACGTGCCAATGCCGGCCTGGCAGATGACCGATCTGTCAGGCATGCCGGTATCTTCGACCAATTACTCCGGAAGAATCCTGGTGCTCAACTTTTGGGCCACGTGGTGCCCCCCCTGTCTTGAGGAACTTCCCGATCTCAACGCCTTTCACGGGGCGAATTCGACGAACGGCGTGGTTGTGATTGGAGCAGCAGTGGACGAAGGGGACCGGGACATGGTGAAGCGCTTCGCGGAGCGCAACGGACTGAAGTATCCGATCGTCTTCGCCACCCCGGAAATCCAGCTTCAGTTCGGAAATGTCACCATGCTGCCGACCACGTTCGTGATTGATCGCGAAGGACGGATGGTGGCCCGTTTTCTCGGCGCCATCACCCGCGAAGAACTCGACAAGGCGGTCGGCCCCCTCATCGGCCGGACGGTCACGGCAAAGCCGTGAACGTGGCTAGAACCTATCCCAAAACCTCTTTCATGAGGAGCAGGGCACAAGTGAGATTCACAAAGCCTTGAAACATCGCGGTCGATTTCTCCCACCGGATGCACAGGCGCCGGTAGTTCTGGAGCCA
>Ga0169931_10000922_pt1 | contig 48823 bp, 45 predicted proteins | sample Kivu_15m_20L_FD_129675 | JGI IMG/M metagenome (GOLD analysis project Ga0169931, IMG submission 129675) | Freshwater microbial communities from Lake Kivu, Western Province, Rwanda to study Microbial Dark Matter (Phase II) - Kivu_15m_20L... | ecosystem: Environmental > Aquatic > Freshwater > Lake...
CCACCACCTGGCACTCGACGATGGTGCCCACCAGCGAGAGGTCGCCGATCACGTCGAGCATCTTGTGGCGCACCGGTTCGTCGGCGAACCGGTACGCGTTGTCGATGGGCCCGTCCTCGCCGATCACCAGCACGTCGCGCGGCGTGAGGTGGCGGCACATCCCGGCCTGCCACAGCGCCTCGGCCTCCTCGCGCAGCGAGAAGGTGCGCGCCGGGGCGACCTCGGCCACGTAGTCGTCGCGCGCCGGGTCGAAGCTCCACGCCTGGTGCGGGATGCGGGTCGCGTTGCGCCCGTAGTCGAGGTCGTACATCACGCGCATCCCCGCGGGGCTGTCGGCCGGGATGGCGGCGATCGACGCGTCGCCCTCCTCGACCACGATCGGCTCGAGGAGCTTGAACGTGCGCCGCGGCGCGTCCTGCTCCGAGACGCCGCCCGGCCGGATCGCATCGACGAACGGCATGGCGCTGCCATCGCCGCAGGGGAGCTCGGGGCCGTGCAGCCGGAGCAGGGCGTTGTCGATGCCGAGCCCCCGCAGCGCGGAAAGGCAGTGCTCGACCGTCTCGATGGTCGCCTGGCCGCTCTTGAGCGTCGTGCGCCGCGCGTTGGGCACGACGTTCGTCACGAGGGCGGGGATGATGGTCGGCTTGTCGAGGTCGGTCCGCTCGAACACGATGCCGTGGTCGGGCGGCGCCGGCAGGATGGTGAGGGTCGCCTCGCGCCCGAGCAGCAGTCCCTTGCCCGAGACGGTCGCCGCCGCCGCGACCGTGCGCTGCCTGGGCGCGCCGACGACGTCGGGCCGCTGTGCGGAGGGCTGGGCGGATGCTTGGGCGCTGGTCACGGCGGTCGGGCTCGTCTCTCGGCCCGGGCGCCCCGGGGGGCGCATGGCCGCGCGTCAGGCGTCCTTCAGCTGCTTCAGGAGCGGCTTGGCGTTCGCCGCGAGTTTACGCAGCGCGGCCTCCTCCCGCAACGCGCCCCGGATCTCCTGCGCGGGGTAGCCGCCCCAGGTCTCGCCCGCGGGGATCTCGCACATCACCGCCGCGCGCGCCGCGATGCGCGCGCCCGCGCCGATCCGCATGTGCGGCGCGATGCCAACGCCGCCGCCCATCTGCACGCCGTCGCCGACCACGGTGCTCCCGGCGATCCCGGTCTGGCCCGAGATCATGCACATGCGGCCGATGACCACGTTGTGGCCGACCTGGCACAGGTTGTCGAGCTTGCTCCCGGCGCCGATCCGCGTCGCGCCGAACTTGCCGCGGTCGACCATGCAGCCCGAGCCGAGCTCCACGTCGTCCTCGATCACCACGTTGCCGAGGTGCGGGATGCGCAGCACCGACCGGCCGTCGGCGCTCGCCCGGTAGCCGAACCCGTCGCCGCCGATGACCGCGTTCGCGCCGACGATGCAGCGCGCTCCGACCGTGCAGCGCTCCCGGATCACCGCGCCCGCGTGGACGATCGTGCGCGGGCCGACCGACGCGCCCTCGTAGAGCACGGCGTTCGCGTGGACCGAGGCGTCCTCGCCGACCGTGCAGCCGGCCGACACCACCGCTCCGGGCCCGATGCGCGCGCCGGGCCCGATGCGCGCGGCGGGATGCACGCGCGCCGTGGGGTCGATGCCGGCCGCGGGGAGCGGGTCGCCCGTGAAGAAGAGCTCGAGCACGGGGATCATCGCGAGGTCGGCGTTCTCCACCTCGATGACCGCGCGCACGGCCGCGTCGTGCGCGGGAAGCTCGACGCCCCGCGCCACGATGGCGGTGCCCGCCGAGCCCTGCGCCCAGCGGTTCGCGTTCACGAGGTCGCCGACGAACGTCAGCTGCTCGGGGCCCGCGTCGCCCGCGGCGGCCAGCCCGTGCACGGGCCGGTCCACGGGGCCGCGGAGGGTTCCGCCCACGAGCTGCGCGATCGAGCCTGAGGTGTGCATGTCGCGGCTCACTGCCTCGGCGCGGCGGGGGTGGCGGTGCCCGCGGGCGGCGCGGCCGGGGCCGCCGGCACGGTGCCGCCGCGCGCCTTGAAGTCGGCGTTGGCGCGCGCGATCACGGCTTCGGTGATGTCCATCTCGGCGTTGGCGAAGAGGAACCGCCGCGAGTTGAGCTGCTGCTGGGTGGCCGCGAGCCCCGCGGGCTCGACCGGGACGAGCGCGTCGTTCACCACGACGTAGTCGATCCCCGAGTCCTTCGCGACCTCCGACGCCGCGGTGCGGATGTGCACGTAGAGCTCGCGCATGGCGGAGGCGCGCTCGGCCTCCATCTTCAGCTGGCCGAACTGGTCCTGGGCGCGCATCGCGCCGACCGCGGTCTCGACCTTCTTCAGCGTCTCGTTGTACGGCGGCGAGCCGGGCTTGTAGCTCTCGAGCTCTGCGTTGAGGTCCTGGAGCGTCCTGCTGAGGCGGTCCTTCTCGGCGGTCATCCGCTCGCCGACGGACTTGATGGCGGCCTCCATCGACTTCTGCTCGTCGACCGAGGCGAACGCGCGCGCGATGTCGATGCTCGCGACCTTCGCGGGGCGGTCGGGGAACGCCGCGGCGGCGGCAAGCGCGGCGACGGCGGCGCCTGCGAGGAACGCGGGCAGTCGGCGGGAACGCGGGGCGGTGGTCATGGGGTGGTCCTCGGTTCGGTTCACTTCGGCGTGGAGGCGGGCGCGGGCGCCGGTGCCGGCGCGGAGCCCACGGGACGCGCGGCGCTGCCGTGGGCGTTGTTCATCCGCACCACGAGCTGGTCGGTCACGTCGATCGACTTGGCCGCGTAGAGCACGCGGCGGCGCACGATCTGCTCCTGCGCCTGCGCCTCGAGCGGGGACTTCGACTCCCGCTGCAGCTGGATCTCGCCGACGCCGTCGTTCACGAGGATCGCGTCGTACCCCTCGGCCTCGGCCAGCTTCTGGCACTCGGCGCGCACGTTGCGGTACATGCTCTGCCACATGAGCGCGCGCTCGCGGTCGACCTCGATCTTCTTGATGGCCTCCCACTGCTCGAACTGCAGCTGCTCGAACGCCACCTTGTCGCGGATGGCCATGCGCTCGGACTCGGGCGCGGCCTCCATCGAGCCCGCCATCTCCTCGAGCCCCTTGCGGCGGTCGGAGAACTCCTCCTGGATCTTCTTGCCGAGCGCGGCGATCTGCACCTCCCAGTCGGCGCGCTCGTCGAGCCGCTCGATGACCTTCACGAGGTCGACCACGGCGACGCGCGTGGGGGCCGGGGCGGTGCGGGCGGACGCCCCGGCCTGGCCGGCGAGCGTCGCGACGATGGCGCCGATCGCGGCCGCTGCGGCGGCGACGGCGGTGATTGGGTTCCGGGTCATGGGGCCGGAGTGTACGCCGCGCCGGGAGCGCCCCGCGGCCGCGGCGGCGCCTCAGAAGGGCAGGTCGATCGTGAAGCTGAAGATCTGCTCCTCGTCGAGCTCCTGCTTCACGATGGGGTAGGCGAAGTCGAGCGCGATCGGCGCCTGGCCGAACTGCGGGATGTAGATGCGCAGGCCGCCGCCGACGCCCACGCGGTACTCGTTCAGCCAGTTGTCGTTGTTCACCGTGCCGCTGTCGACGAACGCGACCACGGCGATGAAGTTGGCGAGCACCGGCACCTCGTACTGCGCCCCGGCGAAGAACATGAAGTTGCCGCCGACCGGGGTGTACGCCGTCGACGGGCCGATGGTGGCGGGCGGGTTGTCGCCGATGACCTGGTTGGACTTGGGGCTCACGGTCCGGAACGCGAAGCCGCGCATCGTGCGGCCGCCCATGTACCAGCGCTCGAAGACCGGCGCATCCTCCGAGAAGATGTACGCGGCCTGGCCGCGCAGGCGCAGGATCTGCTTGCGGCCGAGGAAGTCCTCGTGCACCGTGAAGAACTGGGTGAGGTTGATCCCCACCTGCGGGTAGTCGTAGTCGCCGCCGAACGCGCCGTGGTAGCCGACCTGCAGCTCGAGCTGCGTCCCGCGGCCGGGCCGCTGGATGTTGTCGACCTCGGTGCGCGTGAGCTGAGCCATCACCTGGCTCACGTACGAGGGCCCGCGCTGCTCCCAGATCTCGACCGGCGTGTTCGGGCCGAGGTCGGTGAGCTGCACGGTCTCGACCCTCGGGTTCACGCTGAACGTCCAGAAGTCGCCGATGCGGCGGCTCAGCCCGAAGATGCCGCTGGTGCGGTTCTCGTTGAATCCCTGGAAGACGCGGTTGCGGTAGTTGATGCCGAAGTTGCCGCCCCAGTCGCCGTCGAGCAGGTGCGGATCGCCGATGGTCAGGTTGTAGTTGCTGACGTCGATGCCGGGCGCGATGGCGAGGTTGAACGTCTGCCCCGCGCCGCGGAACGCGCGCCCGCCGAGGAACTCGTCCCAGCTGCGCGGGTAGTCGGCGAGGTCGAAGTTCTGCGCCTTCACCGACACCTCGCCGAAGAAGCCGGAGTCGGTGCCGGCGCCCACCCCGAAGTTGATCGACCCCGTCTGCTTCTCCTTGATCTCGACGAGGACGTCGCGCACCGAGGGGTCCTCGGCGTCGGGCGCCTGCGGCGTCACGCGCGGCTCGCGGAAGATCTGCGAGGCCTCGAGCCGCTTCTCGGTGTTCTCGAGCTCGCGCCCGTCCATCGGGCGGCCCGGCTGGAAGCGCACCAGCCGGCGGATGACCTTGTCGCGCGTCACGACGTTGCCCTGCACGTGCACCAGTCCCGTCATGAACGCGGTGCCCTCGCGCACCGAGACCAGCATGTCGACCTCGGGCTGCTCGCCGACGCGCACGTAGTTGTCGAACACCCGCACGTCGATGTAGCCCATCACCTGGTAGGCCTGCTCGATGGCCTTGCGCGTCTTCTCGATCAGGTTGCGCTGGTAGGGGTCGCCGCGCTGGATGACGGCGAGGTTCCCGATCTGCTCGCGGGTGAGCACGCGGGGCGGGGCGCCGCCCTCGCCCTTCACGATGATGTCCCGCAGCCGGTACCGGCGTCCCTCCTGGACCACGAAGACGACCTTCACCTCGCGCTGGTCGTTGCTCAGCTCGATGCGCCGGTCGACGCGCACGTCCATGTAGCCGTTGTCTTTGTACCAGCGGTCGAGCGTCGCCACGTCCTCGATGAGCAGCTCCTCGTCGAGCTCGCCCTTGCGGAACAGGAACACCCACGGCTTCGTCTTGAGCTGCGCCTCGAGCTGCTCGCCCGGGAACGCGTCGTTGCCCACGAACTCGATCTCGCGGATGCGCACGCGCGGCCCCTCGATGATCTGGAAGAGGAGGAGCCCCTGGTCGAGCTTCGACTCGTCCACCTTCACCTCGACGAGGTAGTTGCCGCGCGACTTGTAGAGCTCCTTGATGCGGAGCACCGACTGCTCGAGCAGGAAGTCGTCGCGCGGCGCGCCCGTCACCAGCGGGACCGCCTTGCGCAGGTCCTGGTCGGTCACCACGTAGTTGCCGGCGAAGTCGATGCTCTCGACGATGGCCTGCTCGTCCACGGTGTAGGTCACCTCCACCGAGCCGTCCTGGAGGATCATGGCGTCGGCGGAGACCTGCCCGAACCGGCCGAGCCGGTAGAGCGTGGAAACGTCCTGCTTGACCACCTTGGCATCGAACGGCTGCCCGGCGGCGATGCGCACGTTGTTGCGGATCTCCTGCTCGCTGCTCTGGTTCCTGCCGCGGATCACGATCTTCACGCCCGACACCGGCCGGTCCGCCAGCGCCTCGTCCTCCACGTCCATGCCGCGCGCCGGCCACGCGAACGCGAGGACCGCCGCGAGCAGCACCGCGACCGCGCGCGCCGCGCGGTCGCGGGCGCGCCCGTCCGGGCGCACGACCCGGCGGGGCGGCTCATGGGGCGTGGGGCGCATTCGACGTGCCGAGGATAACCGCGCCGCGGACGCTTCGGCTACCCTTGCCGCGATGACCACCGCCACGCTCGCCCGCACGCCCTTCCACCCCTGGAGCGCCGAGCGCGGCGCCCGATTCGTCGACTTCGCCGGCTGGGAGATGCCCATGTCGTACGGGTCGATCATCGACGAGCACCACGCGTGCCGCACGGGCGCGGCGTTCTTCGACGTGAGCCACATGGGCCGCGTCCGCTTCACGGGCCGCCACGCGCGCAAGTTCCTCGACCGCGTGTGCACGCGCCAGGTCAAGGGCATGGAGCGCGGCATGGTGCGCTACTCGCTGGTGTGCAACGAGCGCGGCGGCGTCCGGGACGACGTGCTCGTCTACTGCTACGAGGAGGACGACTACATGCTGGTCGTCAACGCCTCCAACCGGCTGAAGCTGCTCGACTGGTTCCGCGCGGTCAAGGAGCGCGAGAACATGACGTTCTCGATGGACGACGTCACGCTCTCGACCGCGATGGCCGCGATCCAGGGCCCGAAGGTCATCGAGATGGTCGGCACGATGAGCCGCGAGATCCCCGGCCTGAAGCGCTACCGATTCGCCGAGAAGAGCCTGATGGTCGCGAAGCTCACCGTCAGCCGCACTGGCTACACCGGCGAGGACGGGGTGGAGCTCGTGATGGGCTCGACCGTCGCGAAGTTCGTGCTCCCGATGCTCCTGCGCGAGAAGGACGGCGTGGCCGCCGCCGTGCGGCCGTGCGGACTCGGCGCGCGCGACACGCTGCGCACCGAGGCCTCGATGCCGCTCTACGGGCACGAGATCAACGAGGAGACCGACCCGCTGAGCGCGGGACTCGAGTTCGCGATCAAGTTCGACAAGGGCGCCGACGGCGACGTGCGGTTCATCGGGCAGGACGCGCTCGAGCGCATCAAGGCCGAGGGCACGCGCCACCGCCTCGTGGGATTCGAGGTCGAGGGTCGCCGCGCCGCGCGGCAGGGCATGGGCATCCACCGCGGCGGCGAGCACGTGGGCCACGTCACCAGCGGCTGCCTCAGCCCCACCCTCGACAAGGTCATCGCCATGGGATTCGTGCCGACTGAGCTCTCGGCCGAGGGCACTGAGTTCGAGATCGACCTCGGCAAGGCGCGCACCGCGGCGCGCGTCGTGAAGATGCCGTTCTACAACCCCGTGAAGGCGAAGTAAGGCGCCGTCACTCCTGCGGCGGAGCTTCCTTGCGCTTGCGCCCGGGGCGCTTGCGCGGGGCCTCGACCGGCATGTTCTCGCGGAAGAACCGGGTGGGGCGGTCGTCGTTCAGCTGCTGCTGGAGCTTCTTGAGGGCCTCGACCTCGATCTGCCGGACGCGCTCGCGCGTGAGGCCGACCTCCTGGCCGATCTCCTTCAGCGTCAGGGGCTCCTTGCCCTCGAGGCCGAAGCGCAGGCGCAGCACGCGCGCGTCGCGCTCGTCGATCGACTCGAGCAGCTTCGTGATCAGCGCGAGGTCCTCGCGCCGCTCCACGTCGCGCTCCGGGGCCACGCCGCGGGTGTCCTCGAAGATGTCGCCGAGGTCCGCCTCCTCGCCGTCGCCCTTCGCGGGCGACTGGCTCGGAGCGTGGTACGCCTTGACGGCGCGGCGCACGATGAGGAGCTTCTTGACCGGAAGGCCCATCTCCTCGGCCAGCTCGTGCACGGTGGGCTGGCGGCCGAGGCGCTCCTCGAGCTTGCGCGTGGTCTGCTTCCACCGCGCGATGAGGTCGACCATGTAGGCCGGGATGTGGATCGGCTGCACGGCGTTGATCAGCGTGCGCTTGATCGCCTGCTTGATCCACCAGCTCGCGTAGGTGCTGAAGCGCGCGCCCTGCGCGGGGTCGAATCCCTCGACGGCCTTGATGAGGCCGATGTTCCCCTCCTCGATCAGGTCGGACAGCGGGAGACCCCGGTGCGCGTAGTTCTTGGAGATCGAGACCACGAGGCGCAGGTTCGCGGTGATCATCCGCTCCTTCGACTCCGGGCACTCATCGTTGATGATCCTCCAGCCGAGCTGCTTCTCCTCCTCGGGAGTCAGGAGGGAGACCTCCTTGAGTTCGCGGAGGTAGAGCTGGAGTTCGTTCTGGACACCGGGCCGCGCCATACACCCTCGCGATCAGCGGACCGTCCCGAGGCCACACCCTCGAGGAACACGGGCCTTGCATGCTACGCATCCCTTCGGCAATCGCAAGGTTCCCCTTTGGCGCACGCCTGAACGAATCGCACACTTTCGGCAAGGAGCCCTCCCGCATGGACCTGCCCGACGACCTGCATGGCACCGGCGGACCACCCCTCCCGGGCGACGGGGGCGGCGGGGACCCGTCGCGTGGCCGGGAATCGGACGTTCCACGCGACCCGGAGGGCGTTTCCGACGGGACGGAGGCCACTGGCGACGGGTCGGCGGGGGCGGAGTTCGACCTGTCCCACGTGCTCCGTTCATGGCCGGTCGGCGGGAACGGTCCCACGGTCCGCATGGTGCGGCTGGCGTCCGGCGGTCGGGCGCTCCAGGTGCGGCTCGAGCTCGGGGTCCTCCAGATGGCGCTCGACGGACGGCCCGACGGCCGGCGGCCGCACGGCGCGGATTCGCTCCTCGAATGGCACGCGGCGCGCCGCGATGCGCACCGGGCGCGCACCGGGAGCGACGAGGGGTTCGAGCTGTCGGGCAAGGAGTGCGAGGGGCTCCGCGAGGAGGGGGTGCAGGTCTACCACCGCTACGTGGCGCTGTTCGCGCTCGGCGAGCACGAGGCGGTGGTGCGCGACACGATGCGCAACCTGCGGATGTTCGACCTGTGCAGGGACCACGGCGCGAGCCACGCCGACCGCACGGTGCTGGAGCAGTACCGGCCGTTCGTGACGATGATGCGCGCCCGAGCGCAGGCCGCGATCGCGCTCGCCGTCGCGGACGCGCGCGGAGCGCTCGCCGCGGTCGACTCCGCCCTCGCCGAGATGCGCCTCCACTTCGACGCGCACGGCCCGCACGACGGGTTCGACCGCTCGAACGAGGCGAACCTGCTCCGCGGCATGCGCGACGCGCTGGTGCCGCGGCTGCCGACGAGCCAGCGGTCCGAGCTCGAAGAGCGGCTGCGGCGCGCGGTGGACGCGGAGAACTTCGAGCTCGCGGCGATCCTGCGCGACGAGCTCCGCTCGCTCGAGGACTGACCGGCCTCAGCCGTCGCGCGCGGCGAGCCCCAGGAACTGCGCCGCGAACTCGGGCCCGCCGAGCGCGGGGTCCATGGCGCGCAGCCGCGCGATGCGCGGGCCGATGGCCTCGCGCGAGCGGCCCGCGCGGTCCAGCACCTGCAGGCGCCGCAGCTGGCAGAGCCACCAGGACGCCGAGCGCTCGGGAACGCTGCGGGCCACGCGGTCGTAGGTCGCCATGGCCTCGGCGAGCCCGTCCGGCGAGCCGATTCCCCACAGTGCCTCGGCCAGCGCGAGCAGGAGGTCGGCCCGCTCCCCGCGCGCGGCGATCGCGCGGCGGGCGACGGGCAGCGCGTCGGCATGCAGCCCTGCGGACACCAACGCGCGCGCGAGCACCTCGTCGCGGTCGGGCGAGGGCGGCGCCATCCGCCCGATGGCGGTGGCGAGCCGGCCGACGTCCGCGGAGCGGCGCTCGTCGGGGCGCTCTGAGGCGAGGGTGCCGAGGTCGACCGCGCTCATCCTGCGCAGGACGCGCGCGGCGGCGTCGGCCGCGGCGGCGGCGTCTGCGCGCACGGCGGCCGCGACGCGCGCGTCCGAGTCGATGCCGCGGCCCGACAGCGTGAGTGCGCGGATCCGCTCCTCGAGCAGGCGCTCGCGCAGCGCGTCCGGGAGCGCCGCGTCGGGCGCCGCCCGGTCGAGGACCGCGATGGCCCGGTCGGGCGTCGACTGCTCCGAGAGCGCGTCCGCCGCCGCGATGGCGAGGTCCGCGCGCACGGCGGGGTCGGGCATCGCGCCGCGATCGGCGCGGTCGAGCGCGTCGAGCGCGCGTGCGGCGCGCACCGCGGCCGGCTCGCGCGCCGCGGCCGGGGCGTCGGGGCTCAGCGCCACGGCCGCCAGCTCGACGCGCCACGCACCGTGGTCCGGGTGGTCGGGGAAGCGCGCGACGGCGGTCGTGAGCACGTCCGACAGCAGCGCGGCGTCGCCGGTGCCGCGCGCCGCGGCGACGGCGGCGTCGATCGCGTGGCGCGACGACGGCTCGGCCGGGCAGGCGCGCGCGTAGTCGAGCAGGGCGCGCGCGCCTTCCCCTGGGCTTCCGAGGATGAGCAGCGCACGCCCGAGCCCCAGCATCGCGGCGGGGCGCACGCGCTCGTCGAGGCCGGAATCGGCGATCGCCTCGCGCAGGGCGTCCGTGCCGGCGGCGCGGGTCGCCGGGTCGCGCGCCTGCGCGAGCGCGCGCGCCGCACGGGAGACGGGGTCGTCCAGGCCCTCGGCGTGGCGCGCGATGCGCGCGAGCGCCGCCATCCGCACCGATTCGCGGGTCGCCGGCGACGCGGCGGACACGGCATCGAGCCAGCCCGCCCACGGCGCCGGTGACGGTCGCGCGCCTGCGGTGGCGTCGAGCGACGCGGCACGCGCGAGCCGGAAGTCGAGGTCGCCCAGGAGCAGCCGTCCCTGGTCGTCGAGCCCCGTCGCGGCGCGCCCGCGCATCGAGTCGAGCGTCCGGCGGCGCCCGGCGGCGTCGGGCGCGCTCGCCTCCACCGCCCCGGCGATGGCCAGGAGGCGCAGGCCCTGCGTCGCGCGCGCGTCGGTCAGGATCGGCTGGAGGACGGCGGGCGCCTCCGCGCGGCGCTCGCCTTTGGCGAGCGCAAGCCCCAGGCACGTCTCCGCGAGCGGCCGGGCCGCGGGCGGCACTCCGGCGCGCAGCGACTCGAGCCGCGCGGCCGCGGACGCGACGATCCCCGGCGCGTCGGTCTCCGGCAGCGCACCCGACCACGCCGCGAGCGTCGCGGCGCACGCACGCACCAAGGGGATCCGCCGCACCAGTTCCACGTCGTCGAGCCGCCGCACGAGCTCCGGGTCCGCGCTGCCGTCGGCGAGGGCCTCGCGCGCCGCGGCGTCGGCGTCGCGCACGCGTGCCAGGGCCTCGCGCAGGAGCTCGGCCGCGCGTGCGCGCTGCGCGTCGTCGGCGAGGCCCACGATCGACGCGACGCCGCAGCCGTCCGCGCCGAGCCCGAGGGTCAGCGCGTCCTCGGCGGCGTCGGCCTGCCAGATCGCGCGGCGGGGGTCGGTTGCCGAAAGCAGCGGCTCGCGGAGCCGGCGCAGCCGCGCGTAGGCGGCCGCGGCCGCCGCATCCGTCCCGAAGTCTCGGCGCGCGTCGGCGCGTGCGGCGTCGACCGAGCGCGCGATGTCGTCAAGCGTGGGCGCGGCGGGCGCTTCCTGCCCCCACGCAACGCCGGCCACGCACGCGGCGAGCGCCAGCGCCGCGGCCGCGCCGCGTCGGCGCGCGCTCACCGCGCCGCCCCCGCGGGCGCACCGCGACGTTCGAAGCCGACGTTTCGGTACCCCGCGGCCGTGGCCGCGTCGAGCACCGCGACCGCGGCCTCCCATGGCGCGTCCTCGGCGGGCGCCACGACGATCGGGAACGAGGGTTCGAACATCCCCCCCGGGCTGCCGACCCCGCGGCATTCCCGCGCGAGCAGTTCGCGCAGCTCCGGCAGCCGCAGCGCGCGGCCGAGCGGGGCCCCCGCACGCACCGAGCCGTCGGCGAGCACCTCGAGCCGCAGCGACTCGTCGTCGAGCACGAACGGGTCGCGCGCGGGCACGGGCGGCGGCGCCGCCCCGTCCGGCGTCGCCGCCTGCGCCGTGCGTCGCTCGAGGTCCATCGCGATCACGCGCTCGTCCGTCACCCAGCGCGTGGTGGCCATATAGAAGATGAGGAGGAGGAACACGACGTCGATCATCGGCGTCAGGTTCGTCCGCAGGGCCGTGCCCACGCCGCGCGCGCGCCTACGCGAGGGGCGCCTCGGCGCCGCGCGGCCGTGCGTGCGCGCGCCCGCGCCGGGCGCGGCCGCCATGCGCTCGAGCGCCGCGACCGCGCGCGCGCCCGGGTCGTGCGCCGTGGGTCCCGCCGTCGCGTCAGCCATCGACGCCCCCCGCGGGCAGGACCACGAGCCGGACCCTGACGCGCGACCGGTCGACGCCGCTCAGGGCGAGCGCGTCCGAGACCGCGTCCATCGCCGGGCGCACCCACGAGTACGCCGTGGCGCGGTCGGCCCGCACGTTGACCTCGAGCCCGGGCTTCGCGCGGATCGCGTCCGCGAGCGTGCGCGCGAGCTCCGCGAGCCCCGCCACGTCGGGCCCGAACTCGCGACGGCCCAGCCGGTACGCGGCCGCGCCGCCGTCGCGCGCGGGCACCACGTTCACGACCAGCCGCTGCGCGTCGCCCGGGCGCCCCGGCGCGTCCGAGGCCGTTCGCGGAAGCGACAGCTCGACGAACTCCGCGCTCGCCACCTGGCCCACCAGCACGAAGAACACGATCAGCAGGAACGCCATGTCGATGAGCGGCGTCAGCTGCGCCTCGACGTGCGCGGGCCCTCGGGAGTGGATGCGGCTGGCGCGCATCAGGCGTTCGCCCGGGCGTTCGCGGCGTCGGCGGGCCGGAACCGGGCGACCGTCCGCTCGACCTCGCGGCCCGCGGCCGCGCCCGCCGCGTCGATCCGGTTGCGGACCACGGCGAAGGACCCCAGCGCGGGGATCGCGATGAGCAGTCCCCAGAAGGTGGTCACCAGCGCGGTGCCGATGCCGCCCGCGAGCGCCACGGGGTCCGCGGTGCCGCCCATGCGCGCGATGGTGAAGAACGCGACGATCATCCCGTAGACGGTGCCGAAGAGCCCGATCATCGGCGCCACCTGGCCGAACACGTTGAGCACCTCGATCCTGCGCAGCCGGGCGACGACCAGCTCGTCGGCCGCGCTCTCGGCCGCGCGCAGCATCGCGTCGTGTCCCCCGGGCGCCGCCTCCAGCGCCGCGTGCAGCATGCGGCCGAAGTCGCCGCCCCGCGTGCGGCTCGCCTCGAGCGCCTCGGCGAACCGTCCCTCGGCCACCGCGCGCCGAAGCGACGCGGCCTCCTCGGGCGGGAGGATGTCCTCGGCCCGGTTCGAGGTGAACGCGATCCAGATGAGGGCGACGCTCGCCACGCTCATCGCGATGAGCGCCCAGATCATGGCGCTGCCGATCCAGTCGACGCGGACCTCGCCGTCGGAGGCGCGGTCCATGCTGACGAAGAACGCGGTCCCGAAGCTCGATTCGGCGAGTGCGGGGCCGGCGTTCGCGAGGAGCGCCGCGCATGCGGCGGCGATGATGGTGCGTGGGTGCATGGGGTTCATGGTGATCGTTGGCTCGCCGGGGCGGGGCGCCGCGCGGGCACCAGCCCCAGCGCCGCGCGGTCGAGGAGAAGGTAGCCCGCGGGCCCGCCGTGCGCGGTTCCCACGGCGCGAAGCGTGCCGTCGGCGGAGGCATCGGCGAGCTCAATGCAGAGGAACGACGCCGCGCGCGCACCCGACGCGCCGGGCGGGTTCAGGCGATCGGCCGCGGCCGCGAGCCCGGCGAAGGGCGAGCGCGCCGCCGGCCTCCGCGACGCGGGCACGCCGCGCGCGACGAGGCACACGGCGTCGGGGTCGAACCCGGCCCACGCGCGCTCGAGCGCGGCGCCGAGGTCCGCGGTTCCCCCGGGGGCGGCGCGTTCGGTGAACCACGCGAGCGCGGCGGCCACGTTGCCGCGCGTCGCCGCGGCGGGCGTCCCCGGCGCCACCTCGATGCCGCCCCCGCGCGCGACCACGAGCACGAAGCGCTGCTGCGCGTCGAGCGCGGCCAGGCGCTGCGCGAGCACCGAGCGCGCCGCGGGAAGCGCGCCGAGCAGGCGGCCGCCCGCGTCCACGACGAAGGCCACGCGGGCACGGTCGGTGGCGAAGCTCGCGGCGCGGAAGCTCCCCGCGGGCACGTCCTCGAACCCGAGCCCGCTCGCGATGCGCGGCGCGGGCGCCGACGGCCCGCTCGGCTCGGGGGCCATGCGGGCCAGGCGCTCGGCCGCCGACTTCGCCGCGGACGCGGCGTCCACCCGGGCGCGCCCGGCCGGTCCCACGTGGAGCGGCGAACCGCCGGGGACGGGAAGCTCGGGCGGCGCCGGCACGACGCCGGGCGGCGGGGGCGGCGTCCATTCCGCGACGAGCACGGGCGGGGCCTCGCGCCGCATCGCGCGCGCGGCGGTCACGCCCATCGCGACCAGCGCGGCGGCGATCGCGACGTGGAACACCGTGGACGCGAGGACGGCGACGACCGGGCTCCGCGGCGCGATGCCGGCCTCGTCGTGGGTGCCCGTGTCCGCCGCGGGCTCGTTCATGCCTGCTTCGGCTTGGCGCCCGCACGCCGCGATCGCCGGAAGATGGCGCGGTCGAGGCTCATCGCGCCGGGACCGATGAGGAACAGGCCCAGCGCCAGCACGAAGAGCCCCAGCTGCGCGAACACCAGGTTCGAGAGGTCGGCGCCCATGGCGAACGGCCCGCTGGCCTTGAGGCCGGGGAGCGCCGTCATCACGAAGAGGCCCGCGAGCATCACCGACATCAGGAGCCCCCACACGCGCGTGAACATGCCGAGGAGCGCGAACGCGCCGCCGACCAGCTGCACGGCCGCCGCGCCCCACGCCACCTCGACCGGGAACGGGATCGACGCACGGTCGACCAAGAGCGCGAGCGTGTAGAGGCCGCGCTGCGTGAGCGGCGCGAAGGCGCTGGCGCGCGCGGGGGCCGGCACCGCGGGGGCCGGAGTCGATGCGGGCGCGGCCGGGGACGCAGGCGCCGGGGTCGCGGGCGAAGCGGTGGGCGCGGCGGCGGGTTCGCCCGCCGGCGCGGCTTCCGCGGCCGGGGTGCCCGGTGAATCGGGCGGGGATTGCCATGCCTCGACGGCCCACCCGCGCATGGCGCCCAGCGCCACGTCCGACTTCGCCGGGTCGGGGTCGGTGATTCCGCGCACGCCCAGCTCGCGCAGGCGCCGTGCCTCGGGGCCCGTGTACTCCACGTCGCGCATCAGGTTGTTCCAGCCCTGCGGCAGGAACGCCAGGCAGAGGACGAGCCGCGCCAGGAGCGGCAGGATGTTCGTCGCTGCGAACTGGCTCGGGGTCATGGCGCGGAGTCTAGGGCCGCGCCGGGATGCAGGGGGATATGCTCAGGCCGCACGCGAGTTCCCCGATGACAGACCACCAGCCCACCGGCATCCCAGGCCCCGACACGGTCGCTTCCGCGCAGGAGCCGGTCGCGACCGCCGTCGCGTTCGACTTCCGGACCAAGGAGTGCCCGTCCATCGAGCCGTCCGAGGTGCGCGCCGCGATGGATGCGGGCCGCTTCACGTGGATCGACGTCAACCTTGCGCGCACGGACGAGGCGCGGCGGCTGGTCGAGTCCCTCGGTCTCTGCCCCGCGGACCTCTTCGAGGACGCGCTCGGCCGCGAGCCCGCCACGCAGATCGCGCGGTACGAGGACTTCATCCACCTGGTGCTCACGGGATGCCGCCTGCGCGACCGGTCGTTCGACCTCGAGCGCGTCGACGTGCTCTTCGGTGAGCGCTTCATGCTCACGCTCCGGCGCGGGCAGCCCTCGTTCCTCGCGGCCGTGCGGCGCGAGTACCGGTCCGACTTCGTGCGGCACGCGCAGAGCCCGAGCTTCCTGCTCTACGAGCTCTGGGACCACCTCATCGACAACTACCTGCAGGTGCACAAGGTCTTCGAGGAGCGCGTCGAGGCGGTCCAGCGCGCGCTCGTCGGCGACGCCGACGAGTCGATCTTCGGCGAGGCCTCGGAGCTCGGCGTCGACCTGCTGCACCTGCGCAAGGTGGTGCTGCCGGCGCGCGCGGTGCTGACCGACCTGTCGACCCGCAAGTCGGCCTTCGTGAGCGAGGCGACCCAGCCCTACCTCGGCAACATGGTCGGCACGGTCGAGCGCGTGCTCCAGGACGTGCTGGTCGACCGCGACGTGCTCTCCGGCGCGCTCAACAACTACATGTCGATGGTCGCGCACCGCACGAACAAGGTGATGGGGAAGCTCACCGTCGTGAGCGTGATCTTCCTCCCGCTGACCTTCCTCTGCGGCGTGTACGGCATGAACTTCGAGGTCATCCCCGAGCTGAAGTGGGAGTGGGGGTACGGCGGCTTCTGGGTCGCCGCCCTCGCGATCGTGCTCGGGCTGATGGCGATCATGCGCCGGATGCGGCTGCTGTGACCGGCGGGCGGGTCAGGGGCACTGGCCCCAGGCCCCGAGGATCACGCCGAGGTCCGTGCCGTTGACGTCGCCGTCGCCGCTGAAGTCGCACGAGCATCCCGCGCACGCGCCCCACTGGCCGAGCAGCGTGCCGAGGTCGAGCCCGCCCACGGCGCCGTCGCCGTCGACGTCGCCCGTGCAGCGGGCCCGGTAGACGAACGACACGCGGGCCTCGTCGAAGCTGCACGAGTCGACCACCTCCGCCGTCGCGGTCAGCGTGACCGGAACCGCGAGCCCGCCGCCGATCGCGGCGTTGAACGTCGACGCGGGGATCGACGAGGTGCGCGAGGCCGTCGAGCAGTCCTGCCCCGTGCCGCCGATGACGGTGCCGAGGTCGGTCGCGCCGAGCCGCAGCGAGAGCGCCTCCGACGGGCTCCCGAGGTTGGCGCGCGTCACGACGACCACCTCGACGGTCGAGCCCGCGGCGGCCTGCGGCACCCCGGCCGCCGTGAACGTCGTCGACCCGCCGAGGGCGGGCGCGTCGAGGATCGGCGACACGACGTGCGCGCGCACGAGGGGGGCCGGCACCGAGCAGCGGTAGTTGGCCATCGTCGCAGCCGTCTCGGCGACCGTCCGGGCGTTGTCCGCGTCGGGCAGGCCGGTCGGCGTCCCGAGGAACGCGGTCGACGGGCTCGAGAGCCTCGGGATGCGCACGCCGGGCGAGTACGCGAGCACGGTTCGGTACTCGACGCCGTTCGAGGGCGTGAACCGGTGGCCGACCGAGTACGGGAACACGCCGCCCTCGGTGCATCCGCCGCCGTCGCCCCGTGCATGGCAGCACCCCTGGTTGTGGCCGATCTCGTGCGTGAACGTGAGCCCGCCGAGCGCGCAGCTCCACACCGTCACGGAGAAGCCGAAGTCCGGCGCGTCGGCCCCGAGCAGGTACGCGACGCCGCAGTAGTTCGGGTGGGCGCCCGTGAGCAGCGCGACGAGGTCGGCGCCGGCGGCGTCGCGCTCGGCGTGGATCGAGTCGATGATGCCGTCGTCGACGGACCTGAGCTCGGAGAGCGGAGAGCCCGCGTCGCCCTCGTACGGCTCGGACAGCGGCCCCATCGCCACGCCGCGCATCCGGAGCGGCACGCCGCTCGCCGCGTAGACGTGGTTCGAGATCGCGATCGACGCCTCGGCGATCGCGCGGATCGCGGTCTCGCCGCCCGCTGACGCGGCCGCGGCGGACGTCCAGCGGACCATCACGTCGAGCATCCCGCCGTCGTCGCAGTCCCCGGCGGTCCCGCCCTCGGCGGGGCGCGGCCCCGGCGCCTCGAGGGCGCCGCCGCAACCCGGCAGCGAGGACCCGAGGTCCTGCGCGAGCGGCCCGCGGTCCGAGGGCAGCACCTGCATGACGCTGCCGTCCGCGCCGCGCGCGACGAGCACGGTGCCCTGGTTGGTCTCGACCTCCAAGACCCAGCCGCCCGCGCGCGGCCCGGGGCCGACGATCAGTCCCTCCCACACGCCGGGCGTGCGCAGCGTCTCCGCCGCGAGCACCGCGCCCTGCGTCCCGAAGGAGAACGTCCTGAGCGCGCCGACCTCCGCGAGGCACTGCGACGCGGCAGCGAGGGCGAGCATGGCGGGGAGGGCTCGGGGCACGGGCATGAGCCGCGGGGCTCCGCGGCGCATTCGATCCTATCCCGCATGGCGCTCGGATCCACCCTCCGCCCGCGGGATCCCGCCGATGGGCGATTCTTGGACGCTACGATTCGTCCGGCGCGGGCGTGGCGGAATTGGCAGACGCATCAGATTTAGGTTCTGATGGGGGCAACCCCGTGCAGGTTCAAGTCCTGTCGCCCGCATTCGAGCCCACCCGATGACTGCACCCCGCAACGACCCATCCGCCGCGCCGCGCACGTTCGCCGTCGACGGCTGGTCGCCGCGTTCGTGGCGCTCGCGGCCGACCCTGCAGCAGCCGGAGTGGCCCGACCGAGCGTCGCTTGAGTCGTCGTGCCGGGACCTCGCCCGCCTGCCGCCCCTCGTCACGAGCTTCGAGATCGAGGCGCTTCGCTCGCAGCTGGCCGAGGCCGCTGCAGGGCAGCGCTTCATCCTCCAGGGAGGCGACTGCGCCGAGACGTTCGACGCCTGCGAATCGGGGTCGATCGCGGCGCGGCTCAAGGTGCTCCTCCAGATGAGCCTGGTGCTCGTGCAGGGCGGGCGCCGGCGCGTGACGCGCATCGGCCGCTTCGCCGGCCAGTACGCCAAGCCGCGCTCGGCCGACCTCGAGACCCGCGACGGCGTGTCGCTGCCGGCGTACCGCGGCGACATCGTCAACGGGCCCGGGTTCGACGCCGCGAGCCGCGCCCCCGACCCTCGCCGCCTCGTGCGCGCGCACGAGCGCGCCGCGCTCACGCTGAACTTCGTTCGATCGCTCGTCGACGGCGGCTTCGCCGACCTGCACCACCCGGAGTACTGGGACCTCGACTTCGTGCGGCACTCGCCGCTCGCGGCCGACTACCAGCAGCTCGTCGACCAGATCGGCGACGGGCTCCGCTTCATGGAGACGCTGGTCGGCGTGAACGTCGCGCAGGTCCACCGCGTCGACTTCTTCACCAGCCACGAGGGGCTGGTGCTCGACTACGAGGAGGCGCAGACGCGCCAGGTGCCGCACCGGCCGGGCTGGTGGGACCTGAGCACGCACTTCCCGTGGATCGGCGTCCGCACCGCGTCCCCCGAGGGCGGCCACGTCGAGTTCTTCCGCGGCATCGAGAACCCGGTGGGCATGAAGGTCGGCCCCGAGACGGACCCCGACGCGCTGGTGCGCGCCGTCGCGCGGCTGGACCCGTTCGGGACGCCCGGGCGCGTCGTGCTCATCACGCGCTACGGCGCGCACGCGGTCGCGCGGCACCTGCCGGCGGCGATCGAGGCGGTGAGGAGCTCGGGCCGCCCGGTCGTGTGGATGTGCGACCCGATGCACGGCAACACCGAGACCGTCGTGCCGCAGTCCGGCGCGGGCAAGGGCGTGCCCGTGAAGACGCGCAAGTTCGCGCACGTCCTCGCCGAGGTCGAGCAGGCGTTCGAGATCCACCGGGCCGCGGGCACGTGGCTCGGGGGAGTGCACGTCGAGCTGACTGGCGAGAACGTCACCGAATGCACGGGCGGCGCGCGCGGGCTGTCGGACGAGATGCTCGCGCAGGCCTACCTGTCCCCGGTCGACCCGCGGCTCAACTACGAGCAGGCGCTCGAGCTCGCGATGCTGATGGCCCGCAGGATGCGCAAGTAGGGGCCGGCGGGCGCCCCCTGCGGACGCACCGCGCTCTCCGTAGACTGCGCGGCCCATGCCGCGACAGCCTCGACGCGTTGTCATCACGGGTACAGGGACGGTGACGCCCTTCGGGCAGGGGATCGACGCCGCCTGGTCGGCCCTGTGCGAGGGCCGCTCGGCCGTCGCCCCGTGCCGGACGTTCGACTTCGGCGGGTTCCCGACGCCCTTCGTGGCGCAGGTGCCCGACGAGCTCTTCGACGTCAAGAACGTCGTGCCGAAGTCGTACCGGAAGGCGACCAAGGTGATGTCCCGCGACATCGAGCTCGCCGTCGGCGCCGCGTTCGAGGCCGTGCGCGAGGCGGGTCTCGTCACGAAGGCGCACGAGCAGGGCTCGGTGACGATCCCGCCGGGCCGGTTCGGGTGCCACGTCGGCGCTGGCCTCATCGCGGCCGAGGAGAACGAGCTGACCTCCGCGCTCTCCACGGCGCGGTCGGCCGACGGGTCCTTCGACTTCGGCGCCTGGGGCACCGAGGGCATGAAGAACCTCACGCCGCTCTGGATGCTCAAGTACCTGCCCAACATGCTGGCGTGCCACGTGACCATCGTGCACGACTGCCAGGGCCCGTCGAACACCATCACGTGCGGCGAGGCGAGCAGCCTGCTCTCGCTCGGCGAGTCGATGCGCGTGATCGGCCGCGGCGACGCGGACGCGTGCATCTCGGGCGGCGCCGAGAGCAAGACGAACCTCATGGGCATGATGCGCCAGCACTACGCACGCCGGCTTGCGGCCACCGTCCCGGGAGAGGACCCCGCGGCCGTGGTGCGGCCGTTCGCCGCCGACGCCAAGGGCTGCGTGCCCGGCGAGGGCGGCGGGCTGCTCGTGCTCGAGGCGATGGAGACCGCCGCCGCGCGCGGCGCGACCGCGCTCGCCGAGCTCGCGGGCTTCGGCGCGAGCCAGAGCTTCTGCGCCGACACGCTGGGCGTGGAGCCCGAGGCCGACGGACAGGGCATCGTCGACGCCATCGAGGCCGCCCTCGCCGACGCCGGCATGGACGCGGGCGGCATCGACGCGATCATCCCCTTCGGCACGGGCGTCCCGATGCTCGACGCCGCCGAGCGCGCGGCGATCGCCAAGGTGTTCGGCGCGCGCGCCGCGAAGGTGCCGTTGATCACGTTGTGCCCCGGGATCGGCAACTGCGGCGCGGGCGCGGGCGCCATCGCCGCGTCGGTCGCCGTGCGCGCGCTTCGCGAGCAGCGGCTCCCGGCGCGCATCAACTGCGCCGACGCGGGCGGGCTCGACGCCGCCTGCGCCCCCTCGCGCGACGCGACGCTCCGCGCCGTGCTCGTCTTCACGCCGAGCCTCGGCGGGCAGAACGCCGCCGCCGTCATCAGGAGCATCGCATGAGCGCGCCGCGCATCGTCGTCACCGGCACCGGCTGGATCACGCCCCTCGGCCACGACATCGAGTCCGTGTGGAAGCGCCTCCTCGCCGCCGAGAGCGGCATGGCGCCCATCACGCGCTTCGACGCGCGCACGTTCCCCACCACGTTCGCCGCCGAGGTGCGCGACTACGACGTCTCGCGCTTCGTGAAGGACGCGAGGGTGCACGCGACCGCCGGCCTCAACAGCCAGTTCGCGCTCGGCGCGGCCTCGCAGGCCTGGCGCCAGGCGGGGCTCGACCGCACGCCGCCGCGCGACCCGCGCCGCGTGGGCCTCTACCTCGGCGCCGGCGAGGGCGTGCTCGACACCGCGAACTACGTCGGTTCGAACCTGGCCGCGTGGGACCCGGCCGCGGGCGCCGTCGACGGTCGGCGCTGGGCCGAGGCGGCGCTGGCGCGCATGGCGCCCGCGCGCGAGATCGAGCAGGAGCCGAACATGCCCCTGGCGCACCTTGCGCGCGAGTTCAACGCGCGCGGGCCCGCCTACAACTGCCTGACCGCGTGCGCGGCCAGCACGCAGGCGATCGGCGAGGCCTTCAGCATCCTCCGCCGCGGCGACGCCGACGTGATGGTCGCCGGCGGCACGCACACGATGATCCACCTCCTGGGCGTCACGGGCTTCAACCGGCTCACCGCGCTCAGCGAGTTCAAGGGCGACCCGACCGAGGCGAGCCGCCCGTTCAGCCTCGACCGCGGCGGCTTCGTCATGGGCGAGGGCAGCGGCATGATCGTCCTCGAGACGCTCGAGCACGCCGCGGCGCGCGGCGCGACGCCGCTCTGCGAGGTCGTCGGCTACGGCTCGAGCTGCGACGCGTACCGCATCACCGACATCCAGCCCGAGGGGCGCGGCGCCGCGGTCGCGATGGAGGCCGCGCTGCGGCAGGCCGGCATCGACCCGCACGCGCGCGACGCGCAGGGCCGTCCGCCCATCCAGTACATCAGCGCGCACGGCACGGGCACGAAGGAGAACGACTCCATCGAGACGCGCGCCGTGAAGCGCGTCTTCGGCGAGCTCGCGCGCGAGATCCCGATGAGCTCGATCAAGAGCATGATGGGGCACCTGATCGCCGCGGCGGGCAGCGTGGAGTTCATCACCTGCGTGCTGGCCATCCGCGACGGCATGGTCCCGCCGACCCGCAACCTGCGCGTGCCGGACCCCGAGCTCGACCTCGACTACGTGCCCAACGCCGCGCGCCGGCTCCCGGTCGACGTGTGCGTCTCGAACAACTTCGGCTTCGGCGGTCAGAACGACTCGCTCGTCGTCAGGCGGTTCACGGCGTGAGCGGCTCCCCGGCGGGGCGGCGCGCGCCGTGGCAGCGCCGGGCGTTCCTCGGGACGCTGGCGGCCGTCGCGCTCGCCGCCGGCCTGGCGGCGCTCGCGCGTCGCGTGCCGGCGTGGTGGGCGCCGACGGCGCGCGACGCGCCGGGCGCGCTCGACACGGCGCGCGCGCTCGAGCAGGGCATCGCCAGCGAATCCACGCGCGTGCGCGGGCCCGGCGCGCAGGCCTGGACCGTGCGCGTGCGCGCCGCCGACGTGAACGCGTGGCTCGGCGCGCGGCTGCCGCAGTGGCTCGAGCACGACCGGAGCCTCCCGTGGCCCGGGGGCGTGAAGGCGGTGCAGGCGGCGGCCGACCCCGACGGGTTCGCGCTGGCCGCGGACTGGAACGGGTTCGTGGTGGTGACGCGCTGGACGATCGACGCGGGCGAGGGCGGGGCGCCGGCGACGCTGCGCGCGGCGGGCACCTCGGTCGGCAGCCTGCCGGTGCCGTTGGCGGGAAGCGTCGGCGGGTGGTTCGTGCCCGAGCTCGCCCGCCCGCTGCCGCTCGAGACGCGGCTCGGCGACGGGCGCACGCTCCGGGTCACCGGCGCCGAGTTCCTCGACGGCGAGGTGATCCTGGACTGCGAGACCGTGGTCGGCGCGCGCTGACGCGCATCCCGCGGGCCGCCGGGGCGCGTGGCGGGGACTACACTTCCGCTCCCCATGGCCCAGGTCACCATCAACGGCAAGGCGTACGGCTTCGAGAAGGGCGAGAAGATCCTGCAGGTGGCGCTCCGCCACGACGTGGAGATCCCGCACTACTGCTACCACCCGTCGATGTCGATCCCGGCGAGCTGCCGCATCTGCCTCGCCGAGGTGTGGGCCCCGAACCCGAAGTCCGGCGCGCTCGAGCCGATGCCGCAGCTCAAGCCGACCTGCCAGACCGACTGCACCGACGGGATGGTGGTCTACACCGACAGCCCGCGCTCGATCGCCAACCAGAAGTCGGTGATGGAGCTCCTCCTCATCAACCACCCGGTCGACTGCCCTGTGTGCGACAAGGCCGGCGAGTGCTACCTGCAGGACTACTCCCACGAGTACGGGCGCGGCCAGAGCCGGTTCCTCGAGGAGAAGGTCAAGAACCCGAAGAAGGACATTGGCCCGGACATCCTGCTCTACAGCGACCGGTGCATCATGTGCACGCGCTGCGTGCGGTTCACCCGCGAGGTGACCGGCACCGACGAGCTGATGGTCGACGGCCGCGGCGACCGCGAGATGATCGACGTCTTCCCGGGCAAGCCGCTCGACAACCCGCTCGCTGGCAACGTCGTCGATCTGTGCCCCGTGGGCGCGCTCCTCGACAAGGACTTCCTGTTCCAGCAGCGCGTGTGGTTCCTCACGAAGACCCCCTCGATCGACGGCCTCACCGCCAGCGGCGACAACCTCTTCGTGGAGCACAACGACGGCAAGGTGCACCGGATCAAGCCGCGCACGAACATGGACGTGAACACGTGGTGGATCACCGACGAGGTCCGCCGCGGCTGGAAGCACGTGCACTCTGAGTCCCGCATCCGCCTGCCGCGCGTCCGCGGGCTCGACGCCTTCGAGCCGTCGCAGGCGGCGCAGGCCTGGAAGGCCGGCCTCGCGAAGGCGCAGGGCACCGTCGCGGGGGCCGTGAACGCGGGCAAGCGCGCCGCGATCATGGTCAGCCCCATGCTGAGCTGCGAGGACGCGTTCGAGCTGGCCTCGTGGGTGCTGTCGCTCGACCCGAAGGCCGAGCTCGCCGTCGGTCCGGTGCCCTTCGCGGGCGAGGACCGCACGTTCAAGGGCGGGTTCACGATGTACGCCGAGAAGGCCCCGAACGCGCGCGGCGTCCGCCGCGTGCTCGAGGCGCTCAGCGCGCGGCGCGGCGGCGGCACGGTCCATGACGCGGCGTCATTCGCGGCGGCGGTGCGCGCCGGCGCGGTCGGCGCGGCGGTCGTGACGGGGAACTACCCGAGCGACTGGGTGACGCCCGAGCTGCGCGACGCGTGCATGCACCTGCCGATGGTCGTGATCGACACGCTCGAGAACCCGCTCTCCGCGATGGCCGAGTGCGTTCTGCCGGGTGCCACGTGGGTCGAGAAGGCCGGCACGTTCGAGAACGCGAAGGGCCGCCTGCAGGCATTCCTGCGCGCGATCGAGCCGATCGACTTCGCGCGCGCCGAGTGCCAGGTCGGCGCCGACCTGCGCGCGGCCTTCGAGGGCTCGCGCGCCGCGGCCGTCAACCCGGCGGTGGTGCGCGCCGCGATGGCGAAGGTGCCCGGGCTCGAGCGGTTCGCGACCGACGTGCACGTGCCGGACCTGTCGTTCACGCAGGCGTCGGACATGCAGTTCGCGGAGGTATGATCAGCGGCGTCCCCGTCGGGACGGCGTCCGTGCCGACGGGAACTGGTGCGCACGCGGATGCGGTGCCGGCGACGCCGGGTGCGCGGACCGCGCCGGGGCGGCCGTGGCCGAGCCGCCGGTCGATGCTCCGAATCCCCCTGCGGTCGAGGCCTTCCGCTTCGCCCCGCCCCGGCCATGCGCGGGTCCCTTGCCCTTCGCGGGCTGCTGCCCGCCGCGGCCGCGCGAGCCGCTTCCGCCGCCGCCTCCCGAGCCACGACTGGCGCCCCCGCGCCCGGAGTTCGGGTGCTCGCGCCGCGCGGGTTCCTCGCTGGCCTCGGGCAGCTTGCTGAGTGCCTGCAGGTCCTGAGGGACCGCGGCCACAGGCACGGGCTTGCCGACCAGCTTCTCGATGTCCTTGAGCGCGCCGCGCTCGGCGGGCTCGCAGAACGTGATCGCCTGCCCCGTGGCGCCCGCGCGCCCCGTGCGCCCGATGCGGTGCACGTAGCTCTCGGCCTCGACGGGCACGTCGTAGTTCACCACGTGCGACACGCCGTCGACGTCGATGCCGCGCGCCGCCACGTCGGTCGCGACGAGCACGCGGACCTTGCCGCTCCGGAACGCGTCGAGCGCGCGCTGGCGCTGGTTCTGGTTCTTGTTGCCGTGGATCGCGAGTGCGTCGACCCTGGCGCGCACCAGCCGCTTCATCACGCGGTCGGCGCCGTGCTTCGTGCGCGTGAAGACGACCACGCTCGTCATGTCGCCCGACTCGAGCAGGCGCTCGAGGAGCGGCTGCTTCAGCTCGCGCGCCATGTGCATCACGCGCTGGTCGATCTTCGGGGCCGCGCTCGCGACGGGCGTGACCTCCACCCGCACCGGCTCGCGCAGCAGCGACTCGGCGAGGTGCTTCACCTCCTTCGGCATGGTGGCCGAGAAGAGCATGGTCTGGCGCTCCTTCGGGACCATCCCGGTGATCGTCCGGATGGGCTTGATGAAGCCCATGTCGAGCATCCGGTCCGCCTCGTCGAGCACCAGCACGTGCACGTCCTGCAGGCTGCAGTGGCGCTGCTGGATGAGGTCGAGCAGCCGTCCCGGCGTCGCCACCACCACGTCGACGCCCGCGCGCAGCGCGGTGACCTGCGGGTTCTGCCCGACGCCGCCGAACACCAGGCACGTCTTCACCGCCGCGTGCCGCCCGTAGACGTTGATGCTGTCGGCGATCTGCACCGCGAGCTCGCGCGTGGGCGCGAGGATGAGCGCGTGCGGGCGCCCCGGGAGGCGCGACTTCGCGGCCGCCTTGCCGATCTCGCGCGACGCGGTGAGCCGCTGGATCAAGGGCAGGGCGAACGCCGCGGTCTTGCCGGTGCCGGTCTGTGCGCAGCCGAGGATGTCGCGACCCTCGAGCGCCGGCGGGATCGCCTGCGCCTGGATCGGCGTCGGCTTCTCGTAGCCCTCCTCGGCGAGCGCCTTGAGGAGCGGGGCGGAGAGTCGCAGCGCGTTGAATGCCATGGAGCGGCGGACGATACGCGTTTCGATCGCGATTGCTTCGCCGAAATCGCGGAAATGCCCGCTTGCCGAGCGCGCATGCCGCGGGCGGTCGCTACGATTACTTCTCCTCGCGTCCGTCCGTCGAGGCCCCGGGCCACGGCCTCGCGCCGGTGCGCCCGATCGAGGATTCCCGAACGATGCACGTCCACGCCGCCCACGACCATGATTCGACCCCCGTCGCGATGCGCGTCAAGCTGCTGACGCTGGCTGCGGTGGTCCTGCCCCCCATCGCCCTGGCCGTCGCCATGTGGCTCGCCTGGGGCGGCTGGTTCGGCTGGACGTTCCTCGTCATGCTCGTCGTCGGCTACATGCTGACGGCCATGGGCATCACCATCGGGTACCACCGGCTCTACACGCACAAGTCGTTCGAGGCCTCGCCCGCGGTCGCGTGGACGTTCGGCATCCTGGGCTCCATGGCCGTCCAGGGCCCCCTCATGTGGTGGGCGACGACGCACCGGCGTCACCACCAGCACTCCGACCACGCCGAGGACCCGCATTCACCGCACGCCGGCCGCGAGCCGGGCATCGCGGGCTGGGCGAAGTCCTTCGCTCACGCGCACATCGGCTGGCTGTTCGACCGCGAGCTTCGCGGCAGCGTGATGCGCTACGCGCCCGACCTCGCCGCGGACGCGCGCGCCCAGGCGATCAGCCGCACCTTCGTGCTGTGGGTGGTTCTCGGGTTCGCGATTCCCGCCGCGATCGGCGGCCTCGTCATGCAGTCGTGGATGGGGGTTCTCCTCGGGTTCCTCTGGGGCGGCGTCATCCGCATGTTCCTGGTCCACCATGCCACGTGGAGCGTGAACTCGGTGTGCCACATCTGGGGATGGCAGACCTACCGCTCGGGCGACCACAGCCGCAACAACCCGGCGATGGGCATCCTCGCCATGGGCGAGGGCTGGCACAACAACCACCACGCGTTCCCCGCGAGCGCGCGCCACGGCCTGCAGTGGTGGCAGTTCGACATCAGCTGGATCACCATCCGCTCGCTCGCGGCCGTCGGCCTCGTGAGCGGCATCCGCCTGCCGTCGCCGGAGCGCCTGGAATCCAAGCGCGTCGACGCCCGGCCCGCCTGATGACTCCGACGCGCGCGCCATGACGGACGCGCCCCACGCAGCCCCCCGAGCCGACGCCGGCGCGCATCCCGTGCGCGAGGTGTGGTCCATCGCGTGGCCCACCGTGCTCACCATGGCGAGCTACACGGTGATGCAGTTCGTGGACGCCGTGATGGTGGCGCAGGTCGGCCCGCTCGAGGTCGGCGCGCAGGGCAACGGCGGTGTGTGGAGCTGGGCGATCATCTTCTCGGTGGTGGGCGTGCTCTCGGTGGTGAACACGTTCGTGTCGCAGGCCGTGGGGGCCGGACGCCCGCACGAAGTGGCGCGCTACGGGTGGGCCGGGCTCTGGCTCGGGCTCGCCGCATGGGCGGTCGTCATCCTGCCCGCGGGGCTCCTGGTCCCGAAGGCGTTCGCCCTGATGGGGCACTCCCCGCGCACCACCGAGCTCGAGTCCTCGTACGCGCAGATCCTGCTCCTCGGCGGCTTCGTGACCGTCGTCGGCAAGGCGATGAGCAACTTCTTCTTCGGCATCCAGCGCCCGCGCGTGATCACGGTGGCCGCGATCGCCGGGAACGTCGTGAACGTGGTGCTCAACTGGGCGCTCATCTTCGGGGAGCAGGGCATCCCCGCATGGGGCGTGCCCGGCGTGCCCGGCGTGCGGCCGATGGGCGTCGCCGGCGCGGCGCTCGCCACCGTCATCGGCACCGCGGTCGAGGCGTCGATCCCGCTGGCCCTCTACCTGGGCCGCCGCATGGACGCGGAGTTCGGCATCCGCCGGTGGTGGCGGCCGGACCTCGACGCCGCGCGCGACCTCGTGCGCCTGGGCGCCCCCGCCGCCATGCAGCAGGGCAGCGAGATCATGACGTGGGCGATCTTCATGAGCGTGCTGGTGGGCACGTTCGGCGACGTCGCGCTCGCGGCCGGGTGGGCGACGCTCCGCTACATGCACCTCTCCTTCATGCCGGCGGTCGGGTTCGGCATCGCCGCGACCAGCCTGGTCGGGCGGCACATGGGCGGAGGGCGGCCGGACCTCGCGGCCTCCCGCGCGCGCGTCGCGCTGGTGATCGCGGTCGCGTACATGGGCCTCTGGGGCGTGCTGATGCTGGTGTTCCGCGAACCGATGGTCGCGGTGTTCGCCAACGGCACGAACACGCCGCCCGAGGTCGCCGCGGAGACCGTCGCGATCGGCTCCACGCTCATGGTGGCGGCGGCGTTCTTCCAGGTGTTCGACGCGGTCGGCATCGTGCTCATCGGCGCGCTGCGCGGCGCGGGCGACACGCTGTGGCCGGGGGTCATGACGATCATCCTCAGCTGGTCGGTCATCGTCGGCGGCGGCTGGGCGCTGGTGCGGTTCGCGCCGGGGCTCGGGCCGCTGGGGCCGTGGATCGCGGCCAGCGCGTACATCGCGCTGTTCGCGGGGGTCCTGATGTGGCGGTGGAGGCGGGGCGCATGGCGGTCGATCCGGGTGCTCGAGACCCCCGAGGAAGAGGCTGCCCGGCTCGGATAACGGCCCGGACCCGGGGGGAGGCGGGCGCCGGATACACTCGTCGATCCCCCGCGGCGCCCGCCGCCGGGACTCGCAGCACTCGAGGAACGAGCGAACCCCATGCCCACCCCCGGTCTCGACACGGTCATCGGCGACTCAACCGCAACCCGCGATCCCAAGGCCGCGTCCGAGCGGTTCGCGAAGGGGCTCGACGCCGAGCGCAACGGCGACCGGTGGACCGCGCTCGAGCACTTCCGCGCCGCGTGCGACCGCGACCCGACCGCGCAGCACCTCTTCAAGCTGTCGTTCATGCTCGACCTCGCGGGCGACGAGGACGGCGCGTTCGACGCGCTCCAGCGGGCCTGCGCGCTGCCCGAGCCCCCGGTCAACGCCCTCATCAACCTCGCGGTGCTCCACGAGGACCGCGGCGAGATGCACCAGGCCGAGCGCTGCCTGCGCAAGGTGCTCGACGCGAAGCCCATGCACTCGCGCGCGCGGCTCTTCATGAAGGACGTGTCGGCGGGCAAGCAGTCGCTCTACGACGAGGGCGGCGAGCGCGACGAGGCCCGCTCGAAGGCCGAGCTCGACACCCCGGTGACCGACTTCGAGCTCAGCGTGCGCAGCCGCAACTGCCTCAAGAAGATGAACATCCGGACGCTGCGCGACCTCCTGATGATCACCAAGGCCGAGCTCCTGAGCTACAAGAACTTCGGCGAGACCAGCCTCACCGAGATCGAGAACATGCTCGCCCAGCGCGGCCTGCGCCTCGGCCAGGGCCTCGACCAGGGCTACGTGGCCCGCGCCGCGAAGGAGTACATCGACTCGCTCGCCGAGCGCGTCGACGCGTCGATCCTGAACCGGCCGGTCGCCAGCCTCGAGCTCAGCGTGCGCGCCCGCCGCGCGCTGCAGATGCTCGGCGTCATGTCGGTCGGCGAGCTGGCCGCGCGCACCGAGGCCGAGCTCATGGGCGTCAAGAACTTCGGGCAGAACTCGCTCGACGAGATCAAGCGCAAGCTGGTCGACCTTGGCCTGTCGCTGCGCGAGCTCGACTGAGACGTGGCCCCCTTCCCGGGCCCGCGCGGGCACGGGAATTTCCCGCAGGACGCGGGTTCTGGCCGATCCATGGACGGTGAAGGTGCGCAACCCGAGCCCATTCCGGATGTCCGACCTGGCCGCCTGCGCGGCGTGGTCGTGCCTCGGCGCGGCCCTGGTGATCCACGGCTGCGCGTCGCCCGCCCCGGCGCGTGACCGCGCGTCCCGCGCGCCGCGCGACCGCGATGCGGCCCTCGTCGCCCCGCCGCCCGCGCCGCCCGTGGCCCGCGCGCAGGCAACGGCGCCGTCCGTCGACGCCGCCGCGCCGGAGCCCGTCGCGCCCCCGAAGCCCGTCTTCGCGGAGCGCCCCCCGCTGCCCGCCTCCGAGCCCGACGTCCGCATCCGCATCGCCGCGCTCCGTTCGCGCGAGCCGGTGGTCAAGGTCTCGTCGGCCTCGGGCTCCATCCGCATGCAGGGCGCGGGCCTGGCCCCGCGCGCGCTGCGTTCGCCGGTCGAGGCGCGGCAGGTCGCCGCCGGCTGGCGCGTCACCGAGTCGGCCGGCTCGCCGGGCGCGCGCGCGTGGGACGTCGGCCTCGCGGGCCCGATCGAGTTCGTCCCCGATTCGCCCGGCCGGTCGCTGCGCTTCGGCGAGTTCGAGTGCCCCGGCACCGTGCGCGCCGTCCCGGTTCCCGACGCGCCCGGCGCCATCGACGTCGTCGCGGACGTGCCCATGGAGGACTACCTGCCGGGCGTCGTCGCGAAGGAGCTGTACCGCGACTGGGGCCTCGAGGCCTTCCGCGCGCAGGCGATCGCCGCGCGCAGCTTCGCGGTGTGCGAGCAGGCGCACTGGTCCATGCGGCGCCACTACGACGTGGTGGCCGGCGAGGCGAGCCAGGCGTGGGCCGGCGCGGTGAAGGACGCGAAGCCGCGCGAGGCCGCCGCGTCCACCCGCGGGATGGTGCTCGCGTACGAGGGGCGCGTGGTGCCCGCCTACTACTCGAGCACGTGCGGGGGCACGCCCGCGACCGCGGCCGAGTCGATCACCCGCAACCCGAACCACGACATCCCGCCGCTCGCGCGCGCCGAGGGCGGTGCGCCCGGCGCGGGCCCGTGCTGCAGCGCCGCGAAGCACTACCGATGGAAGCAGGACTTCGCGAACGCCGACGTGTGCGCGCAGCTGCGGCGCTGGGCCGCCGAGCAGCTGGCGCCGCCCGACGCCGCGCGCGCGCACGCCATCGAGGCCGAGTCCGGCACCGACGCGCCGCTTGCGGAGCTGTCGCGCATCCGGCGCATCGCGTCGATCGACGTCGGCGCGGTGAACGCCGCGGGCCGGCCCACGCGCCTCCGCCTCGTCGACCAGGACGGGCGCGCGATCGACATGCGCGCCGAGGAGTTCCGGCGCGCCGTCGCGTTCGCGCCCGAGGGGCAGCCCGCACCGAAGGAGCGCCTGCGCAGCAGCCACCTCGTGCGCGCGGCCGTGCAGGGCGACCGCATCCGCTTCGAGGGCCACGGATATGGTCACGGCGCGGGCATGTGCCAGCACGGCGCGCAGGCGTTGGCGGCCTCCGGGCGCTCGGCGGCGCAGATCCTGTCGACCTACTATCCCGGCTCCACGGTGGTGCGGGCGTACGGGCCCGGATCGCAGCCCGTGGCCCCGCCCGCCCAGGCCTCGCGCCATGTTCACCGGAATCGTCGAGCACCAGGGCGCCGTCGCCGCGCTGCGGCCTGAGTCCTGGGGCGCACGCCTCGAGATCGATCCGCGGGGATGGGCGCACGTCCCGCGCGACGGCGACTCGGTGAGCGTCAACGGATGCTGCCTGACCGTGGTCGGCACCCCGCGGCCCGGCGAGCCCCTGCGGTTCGACGTCATCCCGCAGACCCTGGGCCTCACGACCGTCGGCGCGCTCGCCGCGGGCGAGCTCGTGAACCTCGAGCACGCGGCCACCGCGGCGACGCTCCTCGGCGGCCACATCGTCCAGGGCCACGTCGACGGCGTCGGCACGGTGGCGTCGGTGTCGACCGCCGGCGGCGAGTGGCGCACGCGCGTCGCGGCGCCTCCCGGGTTCATGGACCACGTGGTGGAGCGCGGCAGCGTGGCGGTCGACGGGGTGAGCCTCACGGTGGCCGCGGCCGGCGACGGGTGGTTCGAGGTGGCGCTGATCCCCGCCACGCTCGCCAAGACCACGCTCCGCGACCGCGCGGCGGGCAGCCGCGTCAACCTCGAGGCGGACGTGCTGGCGAAGATGGTGGCGGAGCGGGTGCGCCGAGCGCTGGCGGCGGCTTCGCCACGCCCATGACCGAGGCGACGAACCCCTCCGGGAACGTCTGCAGCCGTTCGAGCAGCCGCTCGCGGCTCTGGATCTCGAACGTCCTCGACTGCGCGATGCGTGCCTCGGTCTCGGCGAGCTCGCGCTGCAGGCGCAGGAACGCCGCGTCGGCCGTGAGCGAGGGATAGCGCTCGGCGAGGACGCGCAGGATCCCCTGGCTCGCGGCCCCCGCGCGGAGCTCGGCGACGGCGCGCTGCACCAGCGCCTCGTGCGCCGCGGCCGCGCGCGTCACCGTGACGAGCCCGGGGACCAGGTCCGCCCGGCGCTTCAGCTCGACGTCCACCAGCGACGCCGCGCGCTCCCAGCGCTGCCGCACGCGCACCGCGCCGTTGCGCACCATGAATGCCCAGGTCAGCGTCGAAGCGAACGCCCACGCGAGTGCGCCGGCGCCGAGCCCGATGGCGATGGCCGGCCCCTCCGGAAGCCCCGTCGCGGCCCGCGCCAGCGGGACCAGGCCGGCGCCGCCGAGCACGGTCGCCCCGCATGCGACGATCCAGGAGATGACCGCGAGCACGCGCGCCCACGTCCCGTGTGACGACTCGCCCGAGAGCGACACGAGGAACACGCCCTCCTCGCCGCCGCCCGCGATCTCGAGCGCGTCGCCCGACGGCCCGATGCGTGCGTTCCCCATGATCCACGCCTTCACGCCCACGGGGACGGCGCTCTCGTGGAAGGTCCGCCGGCCGGTGCTCCCGCGCACCGTGCGGTCGGGCGCCTTCGAGCCGTAGAGCGGGTCGTCGCGGCCCACGTTTCGGTCGAACGTCGTCATGGGAGTCCATCCGGCCCCCGCGTGGCGCACGACGATCCCGCCGGTCTCGTCCTGCAGCACGAAGTCCGCGCTCTGCGAGGCGCCGGCCACGGTGTCGGCGCCGTGCACGGTGCGGGTCCGCGTCTTGCCCTTGGAGTCGCGGTACGTCTCGGTGCGTCGCCAGTGCTCGCGCACGCTCCACGCGTGGTGCACGCACGGCGTGCCGGTGATGCCCGCCTTCAGGGGGTCGGGATGCACCACCGTCCCCGCGGTCTCCGTGAGGCCGACGAACACGCCGCGCACGGGCACCGTGGGCACGTCGCGCAGGAGCCGCACGAACCTCGACTGGCTCCGCCACAGCAGGAGGAACAGGAACGCGACGAACCACGCGATCGCGGCCACGCCGAGCCCCTCGCCGACGGAGAACGGGATCGCGGGCGGCCCGTCCGCGGCGCTTGCCCACCCGCCGCCGGCCAGCGCACCGAGCCCCGGGTCGACCTGCATCAGGCGCCCCCGCGCGCGGGCGTGCGCTCCACCACGAGGAGCGTCACGTCGTCGGCCTGGTGGACGCTGCCGAACTGGACGTCGATCCGGCGGCCGATCTGTTGCACCAGCTCGGTGGCCGAGGCCGCGCCGCGCACGGCGGCGAACTCGTCGAGGTACCGCTTCGACGGCAGCCGCGCGTGCCGCGATCCGGTGGGGTCGCCGGGAAATGCCTGCTCGAAGCCGTCGGAGTGCAGGAGCAGCCGGTCGCCGGGCCGCAGCTCGAACGTCGCCTCGGCGTACTCCTCGCCCTCGAACACGCCGAGCAGGCCGCCCTCGGCCTCGACCGTCTCGAGGGTGCCGTCGGCGCGCATGAGCACCGGCGCCGGGTGGCCCGCGCTCGCGAACCGCACGCGGCCGGTCGCCGTGTCGATGACCGCGTAGGCGGCCGTCGCGAAGCGCGTGGTGCGCCCCTGGTGCGCGATCATGTCCGCGTTGATCCGCGCGAGCGCCTCGGACGGGGGCACGATGCGGTACGTGCCGCCGCCGACGTCCTTCGAAGGAAGCCCGCGGCAGATGACCATCGTGAGCAGGGCCGCCGGCACCCCGTGGCCGACGGCGTCCGCGATGAAGACCCCGAGGTGCCGCTCGTCGAGCCGCGCCACGTCGTAGATGTCCCCCGAGACGTAGCTCGCGGGGCGCCAGAAGACATCGACCGCGAAGTCCCCCACCGACGGGAACTCGCGCGGCAGGAACTCGCGCTGCACCTGCGCGGCGAGCTGCAGCTCCTCCTGCATGCGCGCGATCTCGCCGCGGAGCCCGCCCGCGAAGCGCGAGGCGATGCGGAGCTCGTGGCCCACGCGCTCGAGGTCGCGCCGGCGGCCGATGAGCCCGCGCAGCGCGGCGGCCACCTGCGCCGCGTCCGCGTCGAGCGGCTCGACCGCGCCGTTGCGCGGGTCCGGCCGCGGGTCCGCGGACGTCCCCGCCATCAGGAGGACCGCGGTGCGCGACTCCTCCGCGGCGTCCATGAGCTCCGAGAGCCCGGTCGGCACGTCCGATGGGTCGAGCATCACCGTTACCGCCTCGACGCCGGGACGCTCGCACCGCGCCGCCGCGTCGGCGAGCGACATCGGCGTCGCCGCGGCGTCACCGCCGACGAGCCGCGGCAGCCCCGACGCGAGCTCCGCCGCGCGTGCGGCGCACGAGGGCGTCGACGCGACGATGATCTCCGCGGGGCCCCTCACCGCGCGGCCGCCACGAGGGCGTCCCGGTCGAGCTCGACCTTCTGCTGCGTCCTCACCCCGAGCTCGGCCGCGCGGCCGGGGCGCAGCTCGATCACGAACTGCGAGGGCAGCACGCTCGAATAGCGCGGAAGCCGCTCCTCGTAGGCGAAGTCGCTCTCTTCGGCCCGCTTCGGCGGCTCCTTGCGCATGGTGTGGACGGCCGTCACGTACCCCAGCGCGTCGAGGTAGACGATGTCCATGTCGGTCAGGCAGTCCTTCATCCAGAACCCGCGCATGCGGCAGTCCGGGAAGACGAAGATCATGCCGCCGTCCGCCGCGATCTCGCGCACGCCGCCGAGCCCGCGCTGGCGCGTGGCGTCGCTCGAGCTGACGACCAGCGAGAAGCGCTGGCCCGCGATGGTGGCGGCGTAGGTGCCGCCGTCCGAAACGCCGCCCGTGCACGAGGCGAGCGCGGCGAGGCCGAACGCGGCGGCCGAGGCCCGCGCGAGGGCCATGCGCGCCGTCACGATCCGTGCAGCCAGTCCAGCGCCCGGTCGTCGACGGTGTTCGGTGCGGAGCGCGTTCGGGCGTGCCATGCGCGCAGGATAGGTTCATCGAGCAGCGCCGGAAGCCGCGCCGCGTCGACGGGGCCGGGCGCATCGATCGCCCCCGCCCACCAGGCGACCAGCCCGCGCACGCGGGCGGGGTCGACGCCCGCGTCGTGCAGCGCGTCGAGCGAGAGGCTGCCGCGCCGCTTCGCGAGGCGCCGGCCCTCGCCGTCGAGCACCAGCGGCAGGTGCCACCACCGGGGCGGGGCGAAGCCGAGCGCGCGGTGGATGCGCGCCTGGATCGCCGCCGAGGGGAGGAGGTCCTCGCCCCGGACCACGTCGGTCACGCCCTGCGCGGCGTCGTCCACGCTGACCGCGAGCTGGTACGAGGGCCAGCCGGCCTTGGTCCATGCGATCACGTCGCCGTCGGTGCGCGCCGGCTCGAACTCGCGGGCGCCCGCCACGCGGTCCTCGACGTGCTCGATGCCGGGGTCCATGCGCATGCGGTGGTTCACGTCGCGTCGCCCGAAGCCCCACGCAGGCCCGGGCCCCGGCCGCAGCGACGGGGGGAAGGCGACGGGCGCGTCGTCCGCGTGCGGCGCGCTGAGCGCCGCCGCGGCCTCCCGCACCTCGGCCCGCGAGTGCGGGCTCTCGTAGATCAGGCCCTGCGCCGCCAGCGCCGCCATGGCGCGCTCGTACGCGGCGAGGCGCGTCGACTGCGACACGGGCTCGCCGTCGAAGTCGATGCCGAGCCACGCAAGCTGCTCCGCGACGCCTCGCCCGCCGGCCGCGCGCGCCCGGTCGCGGTCGAGGTCCTCGATCCGCAGCAGCACGCGCCACCCGAGCCGCCGCGCGAGGGCCCAGGTCACGAGGAAGGAGCATGCGTTGCCGACATGGAGCGGCCCGGTCGGCGAGGGCGCGAGCCGCGTGCATCGATCGGGCGGAGGCATCGGGCACGAGGGTATCCTCGCGCGCGATGCAGCCACTCGACACCGCCGCCCTCCACGCCGAGCTTGCCACGTGCCCCGGATGGGGCCTTTCGGGCGGGCAGATCGAGCGCACGTTCGGGTTCCCCGACTTCGTGCGCTCGATGCGGTTCGTGAACGAGCTCGCGGCCGAGGCCGAGCGCGTGCAGCACCACCCGGACATCCTGGTCCGCTACTCGCGCGTCACGCTCGGACTGAGCACCCACGATGCCGGCGGCATCACCGGGAAGGACTTCGCGTTCGCCCGCTTCGCCGACCGCGTGCGCGCCCGCATGGGCGACGCCTGAGGGCCGGCGACGGGGCCGCCCATCGGCACGCGGGGGCGCGCGGGCCTCACGCAGCGCCGAATGCGGCCCGCACGACGCGCGCGCGCACGGCGCGCTCGTCGTCGTCGCCCTCGATCGACGGGTCGGCCGCGCGCAGGTGCGCGGACTGGATCTCGATCGTCAGGCGGTTGATCACGTCGAGGGACGGCCCGCCGACGAGCCCGGTGCTGACCCCGAGCCGCACGGTCGACAGCTGCTTCATCGCCTCGTCGAGGGTGAGGAGCCGCGCGGCCTGCAGGAGCGCCACGCCCCGGTGCACGCGGTCCTCGACGAGCAGCCGCTGCCGCTCGACGAGCGCGCGCCGCGCCTCGCGCTCCCAGTTGACGATCGCCGGCACCACGCGGCCCGCGAGCACCTCGAGCAGCTCGTGCTCGGTGACGCCCAGGGTCCGCTGGTTGGAGATCTGGAACCAGTCGCCGGTGGCGTCGGTGCCCTCGCCGTGGAACCCGCGGTGCGCGAGGTGCAGCTCCTTCGCGGCGCGCTTCACCTTCTCGAGCTCGTTCGTGAGGCGAAGCGCGCGCAGGTGCACCATCACGCCGATCCGGATCCCGCACCCGACGTTGGTGGGGCAGGCGGTGAGGTAGCCGAGCCGCGGGTGGAACGCGAAGCCGAGCCGCGAGGCCAGCGCCGCGTCGACCGCCATCGCGGCGTCGAACGCGGAGCGGAGCGCATTGCCCGGCCTGAGCACCTGCACCCGCAGGTGGTCCTCCTCGTTCACCATCATCGAGAAGCGCTCGTCCTGCGTGAGCGCCACCGCACGCGGCGAGTCGCCGTCGGCGAAGGTGCGCGACACCAGGTGCCGTTCCCACAGGAGCTGGCGGTCGCGCGCCGGCATGGACGGCATGTCGACCCATGCGAGCGTGCCCGTCGCGCCCGCGGCCGCGACCAGCGCGGCCGTCGCCTCGGGCGTCCCGCACGCGCCACGGATCGCCTCGAGCGCCTCGCGCCGCTGCGGGTGCGTGGACCGGCCGACGAAGGGCATGCCCGCCACGTTGCGCGCCAGGCGCACGCGGCAGCTCATCACGACGTCGCTGTCGTCCGCGGGGCGCGGCGCGGCCGGCACGCTCATGGCGCGCTCCCGCGAGGGGGGACGGTGCCCGCGCCGCCCGCACCCGGCGCCCCGGGTGCCTGCGGGCGCAGGGCGTGGATCATGTCGCGGAGCCTCGCGGCCTCCTCGTACTGCTCGGCCGCCACCGCGGCGGCCAGCTCGCGCGACAGGCGCTCGAGCTGCTCGTTGCGGTGCTTCAGCGCGACGTCGGCCTCGGGCGGGACGCGCCCAACGTCTTGGGTCGCTCCGCCGTGCGCGCGCTCGAGCACGGGGACGAGCGTCGCGGCGAACGTGTCGTAGCAGCGGGCGCACCCGAGCAGCCCGGTCGACTTGAAGTCGTGGAAGGTGAGCCCGCACGACGGGCACGTCGGCCCGCGGGCGCGCGCCGCGCCCACCTGCGCGAGCTGCCCGAGCAGCGCGTTGATCGGCACCGGCCCGACGGCCTGGCCCGAGACGGCCGCCGCATGCTCCTCGCAGAGGTGGTGCTCGATGACCTTGCCGTTGACGATGACCGTGTTGTGCACGACCGCCGGCTTCGCGCAGTGGTCGCAGGAACGGAAGGGCGCCGCCATCGGCCTCGATTCTACGCCTTCACCGCGTCACGCACGCGCTTCAGCGTGGCGAGCATCGCGGGGACGCGCTCGAGCGGCTGGATGGTCGCGGCATCGCTCCCGCTGCGGGCGGGCTCGGGGTGGCACTCGAGGAAGAGTGCCTGCACGCCCGCCGCGACCGCCGCGCGCGCCAGCAGCCCGCATCGCTCGGGGCGGCCCGCGGTGGCGGTGCCCGCGCCGCCGGGCAGCTGCGTGCTGTGCGTCGCGTCGAAGCAGACCGGCGCGCCGAGCTCCATCATGTCGCCGAGCCCGACGAAGTCGTTCACCAGGCGGTGGTACCCGAAGAACGTGCCGCGCTCGGTGAGCATGCGGTGCGCGCAGCCGCCCTCGGCGAGCTTGGCGAGCACGTTGCGCATCTCCTCGGGCGCCATGAACTGGCCCTTCTTCACGTTCACCGGCCGGCCCGTCGCGGCCGCGGCGGCGAGCAGGTCGGTCTGGCGGCAGAGGAAGGCCGGCACCTGCAGCATGTCGACCGCCCTCGCGGCGGGTTCCGCCTGCGCGGGCTCGTGGATGTCGGTGGTGACCGGCACGCCGAGCCGGTCTCGCAGGCGCGCGAGCTCGGCGAGCCCCGCGGCGAGCCCGGGGCCGCGCGGGCTCGCGATGCTCGAGCGGTTCGCCTTGTCGAAGCTCGCCTTGAAGACGTAGGCGAAGCCCAGCTCGCGACAGGCGTCCCGGAGGACGGACCCGATCCGCTCGTTGACCTCCGGGGACTCGAGGATGCAGGGCCCGGCGATGACCAGGAACCGCCGCGCGGGCTGGCTGAAGAACTCGGGAAGGACGGTGTTCATGGGTGGGGCGCGGGCCGCCGTGCGAGGGTCCCCGCGCGGCGCCCGCGGGGGTGCGGGGCCGGGCAGGGGCCTCCCGGCCTGCACAGGCGGACCGGCGGGGGCGCGGAAACTTGAATTTACGGGATCGATCCCTCGCCTGCCGGGGTCCCGTATCCGACATTCCGGTCGACCCGCCCCTCACGGAGGGCCGGGACGCAGGAGCACCGACCGCCATGAGCCAGCTGCCCGAAACCCCCGAAGCGTTCTCCCAGGCCGTCCTGGACCTCATCCGCGCGCGCCATCCCGGCCGTGCGGTGGAGCTTGCCGCGACGCTGGTCGTCACGATCGACGGCCGGCACCTGGGCCTCGAGAACCTCTGGCGCACCGTCCACCGCGCGCCCGACGCGTGGCTCGAGACGGTGGAGCACCACGTGGACCGCGTGCTCGAGGGCGACCAGCTCGCCTCGCTCGACATCCCGTTCGCCGTCGCGAAGTCGCGCATCATGCCGCGCATCCAGCCGGGCAGCATCTTCCGCACGCTCGACCGCGAGCAGGTGGCGCACGTCCCGTGGGTGAACGACACGGTGATCGTGTTCGTGATCGACATGCCGCACTACACGGTCTCGATCGGCACCGAGCAGATGATCCGGTGGGGCATGGGTCCCGAGGACCTCGAGGACATCGCGCGCGCGAACCTCGCGCGCTACGCGCCGAACCTGGACGTCCAGGTGATCCGCTCGAACGAGGGCGGCCGCGCCGCGATCATCAGCATGCACGACGGCTACGACGCCGCGCGGCTGCTGCTCGGCGACCTGCACGAGCGGCTCTCGGCGCAGCTCGGGCGCACCTTCTACGTCGCGGCACCGGCGCGCGACATGTTTCTGGCGATGACCGGCGACCCCGAGCCATTCGTCAACCGGCTCCGTGCGCGCGCCGAGCAGGAGTACATGCGACTGCCGTACCCGATCTGCTCGGACCTCTTCCTGGTGACGCCGGACGGCGTCGCGGGGACGCGCGCCGAGGCGGCGTGAGCGCGCGGGCTAGACTCGTGCCCCCGTGCTGCTGCTGATCGACAACTACGACTCGTTCACGTGGAACCTCGTGCAGCGGTTCGCGGAGATCGACCCGTCGCTGCGCATCGAGGTGGTCCGCAACGACGCGATCGACGTGGTCGGTGCCGAGGCGCTCTCGCCCTCGCACCTGGTCATCTCCCCGGGGCCGTGCACCCCGGCCGAGAGCGGCGTGAGCCGCGCGATGCTCATGCACTTCCGCGGGCGCATCCCGTGCCTCGGCGTGTGCCTGGGGCACCAGGCGATCGGCGACTGCCACGGCATGACGGTGCGCCGCAACGACGTGCCCGTGCACGGGAAGACGAGCCCGGTGCTGCACGACGGCCGCGGCGTGTTCGCGGGCCTGCCGAACCCGTTCGTCGCGACGCGCTACCACTCGCTGGTGGTGGATCCCGCGACAGTCGGCCCGGAGTTCGAGGTCTCCGCGCGCACCGAGCGCGGCGAGGTGATGGGGCTCCGGTGGAAGGCCCCGCCCGGGGCCGCTCCCATGGAGGGCGTGCAGTTCCACCCCGAGAGCTTCCTCACGGTGGACGGCCCGGCGCTCCTGGCGAATTTCCTGGCGATGAGGCCGGCCGCGGCGCTCACGCACCCGGCGTGAACGTCATCCCGCTCTCGACGTAGAAGTTGAGCATGTCGCCGGTCTGCCACTGGCCCACGGGCTGCGAGGCCTCCATGGAGATCCATGCCGGCACGGCGAGGTCGATGAGCGCTGCGTTGGCGTTCACGTCGATCGCGAGCACGCGCCCCTGCACGATGCGGGGCGTGCCCCAGACGGGCTCGATGAAGCAGCCGCCGGCGGTGGCGTGCCACGCGCGCAGGGCGCGGCCGCGCACGGAGCCCTTCAGTCGGACCGTGCCCGCGCCGCGGGTCGCGAGGCGCTGCTGCAGCGGGGCCGCGTCGCCATCGAGGACAAGGTCGAGCCGGTAGGCGGTGCCGGGCACCGTGACGCGCACGCGCGTGGGCGCGGTCGCCGACGCGGGCAGCACGTCCTGCAGTTCGACGCGTGCGGTGGCAGTGACGGAGGCGGCGGTGGTCATGGGCGGGGGATCCTAGGCAGGTGCGCGTGGGTCACTTCGGCTCGGCGGCCGGCTCCGCCGCGGGCGCAGGCTCGGTGGGCTCGGGCGCGGGCGTCGGTTCCGCCGGCGCAGGCGCGTCGGCGGCGGGCGCGGGTTCGGGCGCGGGTTCGGGCGCCGGCGCGGGGGTCGGCGCGGGGGTTGCGGGTGCGGGCACCGGTGCGGGGGCCGGGGCTGCGGCGCCGCCCGGCGCGGCGGGCGCATCGATCAGTTTCTTCACGGTGGCGCTCGCGTTGTAGACCGCGAGCTCTCCGCCGCCTGACGCGTCGACGCCGAGCCGGCCGATCTGTGCGCCGGTCGAGTTGCGCACGCTCACCGCGCCGCCGTCACCGTCGCTCGCCGCGCCCGCGACCACGATGGGCCGGCCCGCGAGGTCGAGCAGGTTCAGCAGCCCGCCGGAACGGCCGGCCCCGATGGCGGCCACGCGGCGCTCCTGCGAGTAGAGGCTCAGCGTGCCGGCCTGGCCCTTGGCCTCGGCCATGAACGCGGGGACGCCGGTGGCGGTGCCGACCATCAGTCGGCCCGCGCCGTCGTCGCCCGAGTCGAGCGCGAGCGCGGGGGCGCCCGTTCCGTTGAGGATCTCGAACGCGGCGCCCTTGCCGGCGCCGCGGGTGGTGAGCGAGGCGCTCATGGCGCCCGCGCCGTCCTTCAGCACGAGCGATCCGCCGGTGGTCGAGACCAGGGACGCGGTCTCGTCGCCCTCGGCGTCGGCCAGGCGCATGAAGCCCGACTGGTCCGCGGCCGCGCCGGCGTACAGCACTTCCTTGCCGGTGGCGTTGCGCATCGAGAGCACGGCCGCGCCCTGCGCGACGCCGGTGAGCATGCCCACCTCGCCGTCGGGGCGCGTCATGGAGATGACCGCGCCCGCGTTGCCGGCCTCGGCGCGCAGGCTCGAGGCCTGCTGGCCCGCGCCGTGCAGCACCATCGCGCCGCCGTCGGCGCCGCGCGCGAACGTGGCGAGCGGCGTGCCGTCGGCGTCGCCGATCTCGATGCGCCCGCCGATGCCGGTGGCGAAGAGTCCCGCGACGGGCTTGCCGGCCGCGTTCCACAGCGCGAGGTCGCCGCCGTCGGCGGTGGATCCGAGGCGCACGGTGTTCGAGCCCGTCTTGCTCCAGACGTCGAGCTGTCCGCCGGTCTCGCCCGCGTGCGCGAGCAGCATGACCTTGTCGTCGGCGCCGACCACCTCGATGCGCCGCGTGCGGATCACGTCGACGATCGGCGAGTCCTGCATCGCGGCCGCGAGCAGCGCCGTGCCGGCGACCCCGAGCGTGATGAACATCCCTCGGCGCCAGCGGCGCGCGTCCCGGCGCGCGGCGTCGAGGTCGGCCTCGATGCGGGCGAGGCGTGCGTCGATGGAACGGTCCGTCTGCGGGGTGCCGTGGGTGTCCATAAGTGTTCCGTAGGATACGGGATCCAATGAAGACGAAGACCCTCGGCATCGGACTCGTCGGCACGAAGTTCATGGGCAAGGCCCACAGCAACGCGTGGATGACGGCGCCCCGGTTCTTCGACCTGCCCCTGGCGGTCGACATGCGGGCCGTGGCCGGGCGCGAGGTGGCGTCCCTGGCCGCGTTCGCCCAGCGCTGGGGGTGGCGGTGCTGCTCGGACGACTGGCGCGACCTGCTGGACGACCCGCAGGTGGGCCTGGTCGACGTGTGCACCCCCAACCACCTGCACGCCGAGGTGTCGATCGCGGCGCTCGAGGCGGGGCGGCACGTGGCGTGCGAGAAGCCGCTGGCGGGGACCCTGGCCGACGCCCGCGCCATGCGCGACGCGGCGGCGAAGGCCGCACGCAAGGGGGTGAAGACGTTCGTGTGGTTCAACTACCGCCGGTGCCCGGCCGTGGCGTTCGCGCACCAGTTGGTGAAGGAGGGGAAGCTCGGGCGCATCTTCCACGTGCGCGCGAGCTACCTGCAGGACTGGGGCGGCCCCTCGACACCGCTCCTCTGGCGGTTCCAGGGGAAGCTCGCCGGCAGCGGGGCGCACGGCGACCTGAACGCGCACATCGTCGACATGGCGCGGTTCATCACGGGCGAGGAGGTCACCGAGGTGGTGGGCGCCCTCGAGGAGACCTTCGTGAAGGAACGCGACCTCGTCGAGAGCGCGGGCGGCGCGATCGCGGGCAAGGGCGCGCGACGCGCGGTGCGCGGCTCGCGCAAGGGCAAGAGCACGGTGGACGACGCGGTGCTGTTCCTGGCGCGGATGTCGGGCGGGGCGGTCGCGAGCTTCGAGGCGACGCGGCTGGCCACGGGGAACCTCAACCGCAACCAGATCGAGGTGAACGGGGAGAAGGGCAGCCTGAAGTTCGACTTCGAGCGCATGAACGAGCTCGAGTGGTGGGACCACACGCTGCCGGCGCGCATGCGCGGCTGGAGCCGGATCATGTGCACGGACGCGGGGCACCCATACGCGGGCCACTACTGGCCGGCGGCGCACGTGCTCGGGTACGAGCACGGGTTCGTGAGCCAGGCGGCGGACATCGTGATGGCGCTGGGACGCAAGCGGCCCGTGATGCCGATCCCCGACTTCGCCGACGCGTACGAGACGCAGCGGGTGCTCGACGCCGCGGTGCGCTGCGCGCGGACGCGCAGGCCGGTGCGGGTGTGAATTCCGCTACCCTCCCCCCATGCGCGCACGCGTGCTCACGGCCATCATCGTCGGGACGGTCCTCGCCTTCGGGTGGGGAGCGATCTCGTGGACCAGCGGGATCTACGGATCGGCCTTCAAGCCGCTTCCCGGCGGAGGCGAGATCGCCGCGCGGATCGATGCCGCGACCGCGGGCGGCGAGGGGGCCTTCATCCATCCCGCGCCCCCCCAGGTCACCGACCTCAACGACCAGCAGCGCGCGATCGCCGAGGACGCATACGCCGCCGAGCACCGCAAGGGTCCGCTCGTCATGGCACTCGTCCGCCGCCAGGGCGTCGACCCGATGTCGGCGAACGTCCTCGTGCGCGGCTTCGTGCTCGAGTTCTTCTGCGTCTCGCTGCTGGCGGCGGTGATGGCGCTCGCCGCGCGGTACGGCATGCGCGTGCAGCACCGGCTGCTGCTCGCCGCGCTCATCCCCCTGTTCGCCGTCATGGGAACGCACGCCGTCGACTGGAACTTCCTCCACCTGCCGGACGGCTACGCGATCGCGCTGTTCGTCGACGGGCTCGTGGCGTGGCTCCTCGCGGGCGTCGCGTGCGCGCTGATCATCGCGCCCCGCAAGGACTGACGTGAAGTTCCAGGCCCCCAAGGGAACCCGCGACTTCTACCCGGCGGAGATGGCGGTGCGCCGCCGCATCGAGGCCGCATGGCGCGAGGCAAGCGTCGCGTTCGGCTTCGACGAGATCGACGGCCCCACGTTCGAGCACCTGGGCCTTTACACGGCCAAGAGCGGCGACGGCATCGTGAGCGAGCTCTTCAGCTTCCGCCGTGCCGGCGGCAGCGACGACTACGCGCTGCGCCCGGAGTTCACGCCGACGCTCGCGCGCATGGCCGCCGCGCGCGCCGCGCAGCTTTCCGTTCCGGTCAAGTGGTTCGCGGTGCCGAACTTCTTCCGCGCCGAGCGGCCGCAGCGCGGGCGCCTGCGCGAGTTCTTCCAGTGGAACGTCGACCTGCTCGGCCTCGAGGGCCCCGCGATCGACGCCGAGGTGATCGGCGTCGCCGTGTCCGCGCTCGCCCGGCTCGGCCTCACCTCGGCCGACGTGCGCGTGAAGGTGAGCCACCGCGTCGCGGCGGGACGGCTGGTGCGCGCGCTCGGGGTCGCCGAGGACGCCGTCGCGGGCGCATTCGAGCTGCTCGACCGCCGCGACAAGATGCCGCCCGAGGAGTTCGCGAAGCGCGCCGCCGCCCTGGGGCTGGCGGACGACGCGCTCGCGCGGTTCGGGTCCGCGGTGCGTACCCGCGTGCCGGTCGGCGGCGACCTCGGCGAACTCGCCCGGGCGGCGGGCATCGAGGGATCGGAGCTCGCGGAGCTCGAGGTCCTGCGCGCCGCGCTGGTCGCCGCAGGGCTGGGAGACTGGTGCGAGTTCGACCTCGGCATCGTGCGCGGCCTGGCGTACTACACGGGCACGGTGTTCGAGATCCACGAGGCCTCGGGCGCGGAGCGGGCGATCGCCGGCGGCGGCCGCTACGACGGCCTCGTCGAGCTCTTCGGCGGACCGCGCACCCCGGCCATGGGGTTCGGCATGGGCGACGTCGTGCTCGGGCTGGTGCTCGCCGACCGAGGCCTGCTCCCGAAGGACGGCGCGGAACTGCTGCCTCGTCCTGATGCGTTCGTGATCTCCGCGGGCGAGCCCGCCGCCGAGGAAGAGCTGCCGCGCCTGGTCGCGCGCATGCGCGCCGCGGGCCTGCACGTGCGCCACTCCTACAAGGCCACGCGCAACGTGGGCAAGCTGCTCGCCGACGCTTCGAGGCAGCGCGCCCGGTGGGCCGTGATCCTCGGCGCCGAGCTCGCGCAGGGGCAGGTGCAGCTCAAGGACCTCTCGAGCGGCGAGCAGCGGCTCGTGCCGGTCGACGAGGTCACGACCACAGTGCGCCGACCACCAGCACCGTCCACATGACGGCGCCGATCGCGGCCTTCGCGATCACGCCCGCCACGCGCCCGGCGGCCGCACCCGCGGCCGGTGCGAGCAACTGGCCTGCCCGGCGGTCGCCGTACGTGAGTTCCCCGACGAACGCCCCCAGGCCCGCGCCGATGAGCGCGCCCGCGAGCGTCCCTACGATCGGCACGAACGCGAGCACCACGGTCCCGACGAGCGCCCCGGCGAGCGACCCGAGCACCGCGCCCCACGCACCGCGCGACCGCGCCCCGCCGGCCTTCGCGCCGGCCGCACCCATCGCGGTCTCCGCCACCTCGCCCAGCACCGCGAGCACGGCAAGCGCCGCCAGCGTCCAGCCCGAGTAGGCGCCCGCGCCCCCGTCGCGCGTGGACCAGACCTGTGCGATGCCCGCCGCGAGCAGCATCAGCCAGTTGCCCGGGAGCGTCACCACCGTCAGCAGCAGGCACAGCCCGCCGATGGCCGCCATCACCACGCCGTAGATCACGCTCTCGCCGGTCATCCGTCGGTCCTCCTGAGTTCCCGTCCGCCCTCCGCGAACCGCAGCGTCATCCGTCGCGCGCCACGCCCGGCGGTCCATTCCATCTCGAACGCTTCCGACGCGCGCGGCGCCCCCGCCGCCCCCGGCACGCGTCCCGCCCCCGCCGCCCCCGCCCGCCACCGGCCGCGCGCCGCGGGTCGCACCGATCCCCGCCCGCCGGAGAGTTCACACGGCCCCTCGAGCGACAGGTACGCCGCGCGATGGTCGTCGATCGGCTCGCTTGCGCACGAACCGCCCGCCATGAGCGCCGACGGGTCCGCGCCGCACCGCCACGTCGCGCACGCCCGGTCGTCGGGCCCGGCGGGTTCGCGGACCGCGAGCAGCAGGTCGAAGTGCCGGCCGCCGGGCGCGTCATGCTCGATGACCGCCGCCGGCAGCCATCCGCCCCCCGCGTCGGCGTCCGTCCGTCCCTCGCCATGCGATGCGCGTTCCACGCCGATATCATCCCACGGGTCGCGGGCCTTCGCCCGCGGCGCACAGTTGCCAGGAGGGCACATGCCACATCTCGCCATGCACGGACGCACGGTCCCCGGTTCCATCCTGCTCGCCGCCCACGCCGCCGCGCTCTCGTGCGCGCTCGCAGGCTGCAACACGACCTCCAACGAGGCGCGCGCGCGCGAGGCCGACGAGCGCCTCAAGTACGGGCAGTACGCCGCGGCCGCGGCCGCCGTCGAACCCGTCGTCAAGGACACCCCCGGCGACTGGCGCGGCCAGTTCGCGTACGGGCGCGCGATGCTCGGCCAGGGCAAGCTCGACGACGCCCGCCGCTCGCTCGACCGTGCGTACCGGCTCCAGCCCGCGAACGAGGAGATCGTCATCTCGCTCGCCGAGTGCATGGCGCAGCAGAAGGACGTGAAGGACGCCTACCAGGTGCTCCGTGCGTTCGGCAAGGACTTCCGCTCGTGGCGCGCGTACCTCGCGCTCAGCCGCATCGCGGAATCGTCCGGCGACCCGGACACCGCCGCCACGTCCGCCGTTGACGCGATCAAGGTGAACGAGCCGCTGCCCGACCAGCGCGCCTCGATCGAGCCGTACATGCGCGACGCCGACCTCTGCTTCCAGTTCGGCAAGGACGCCGAGGGTGTGCGCCGCCTGCGCCAGGCCTACGGCATCGCGCCGGAGGACCCGCGCATCAACCAGGCGCTCGAGCAGCGCGGCGTCGCGCGCGGCAAGGACACCGCGCTTCCCCCGGGCCCCTGAGCCGCGCGTGCCCTCCGCATCCGACAACGCACGCGAGCGCTGGCTGGGGTGGCTCGCGACGCTCGGAGACGTCGCGCGCGTCCGCACGCTGCGCCTCCTCGAGCGCGAGGAGCTCGGCGTGGGCGAGCTGGCCCGCGCGCTGCAGCTGCCGCAGAGCACCGTGAGCCGCCACCTGAAGCCGCTGTTCGAGCAGGGCTGGGTCTCCAAGCGCCCCGAGGGCACGCAGAGCCTCTACCGCATGCGCGCGGGGGACCTTGCGCCCGGCATGCGCGACCTGTGGCGCATGAGCGGCGAGCACCTGGGCGCGCGCCACGTCTACGGAGACGACGACGCGCGGCTCGCCGAGGTGATCGCCGCGCGCCGGGTCGACAGCCGCACGTTCTTCGGCCGCATCGGCGGCGACTGGGACGAGGTCCGCCGCGAGCTCTTCGGCGCCGCGTTCGTGCCCGAGGCGCTGCTCGGCCTCCTGCCCGCGGACGCCGTGGCGGTCGACTTCGGGTGCGGCACCGGCGAGGCGGCCGAGTGGCTCGCGCCGGTCGTCGGCAAGGTGATCGCGGTCGACCGCGAGCAGGCCATGCTCGCCGCCGCGCGCAAGCGGCTGAAGCGCTTCCGCAACGTCGACTTCCGCCAGGGCGACCTGCTGTCACCGCCCCTCAAGGCCGGCGAGGCGCACCTCGGCGTCGTGATGCTGGTCTTCCACCACGCCGACGATCCCGCCGCCATGCTGCGCGCGATGGCGCCGTGCTTCCGCGCGGGCGGCGCGCTCCTCGTCGTCGACATGGTCAAGCACGACCGCGCGGCGTACCAGCAGTCCATGGGCCACCGTCACCTCGGGTTCGCCGAGGACGAGCTGGCGCGGTTCGCGCGCGGCTCCGGGTTCTCGCTCCGACGCTTCACGCGGCTTCGGCCGGACACCCATGCCAAGGGCCCGGGGCTCTTCGCGGCGTCGTTCTCGCGCTAGTTTTCCCGCATTTCCGACATCCCGCGCGCCAAGCCCCCCGAGCGGTGACGAGCGTGGCTACAATCATGCTTCCATCCGGATAGACGGATGAAAGGAACCCCCATGACCGCCACCGCAACCGCCACCCAGACCAACCCGTTCCTGTCCAACCCGCGCCTCTCGCTGACGGAGTTCCCGCCCTTCAAGGTGCGGGACCTCTCGGCCGAGACCGTCCGCTTCGGCCGCAAGGAGATCGAGCTCGCCGAGGTCGAGATGCCCGGCCTCATGGCGCTGCGCGCCGAGTACAAGGGCAAGTTCCCGCTGAAGGGCGCCCGCATCATCGGCAGCCTGCACATGACCATCCAGACCGCGGTCCTCATCGAGACCCTGGTCGAGCTCGGCGCCGAGGTGCGCTGGTGCAGCTGCAACATCTTCAGCACGCAGGACCACGCCGCGGCGGCCGTCGCCGTGGGCCCGAACGGCACCCCCGAGAACCCCAAGGGCATCCCCGTCTTCGCCTGGAAGGGCGAGACGCTCGACGAGTACTGGTGGTGCACCTGGCAGGCGCTGCACTTCGCGGACGGCAAGGGCCCGAACATGATCCTCGACGACGGCGGCGACGCCACGCTCCTGGTCCACAAGGGCCTCGCGTTCGAGAAGCAGGGCAGCGTGCCGACGCCGACCTCCGAGGACAGCGAGGAGTACCAGGTGATCCTGCAGCTCCTCTGCGCGCTGCAGCAGAAGCACGCCGGCTACTGGACGAAGACCGCCGGCAACATCATGGGCGTCACCGAGGAGACCACCACCGGCGTCCACCGCCTGTACCAGATGCAGGAGCTCGGCCAGCTGCTCTTCCCGGCGATCAACGTCAACGACGCGGTCACCAAGAGCAAGTTCGACAACCTGTACGGCTGCCGCCACTCGCTGGTCGACGGCATCATGCGCGCCACCGACGTGATGCTCGCCGGCAAGGTCGCCGTGGTGTTCGGCTACGG
>Ga0169931_10000923_pt1 | contig 48755 bp, 51 predicted proteins | sample Kivu_15m_20L_FD_129675 | JGI IMG/M metagenome (GOLD analysis project Ga0169931, IMG submission 129675) | Freshwater microbial communities from Lake Kivu, Western Province, Rwanda to study Microbial Dark Matter (Phase II) - Kivu_15m_20L... | ecosystem: Environmental > Aquatic > Freshwater > Lake...
AAGACAAAATGAGGGGTGGGTTGGGGGGGTGTGGGGGGGGGGGGGGGGGGGGGGGGGGGGGGGGGGGGGGGAGGAGGCCTCTTTATCGAAAGCACGACACCCCTGCCAGTCGGGACCAAGATTGCCATGGAGTTTTCACTCTCCGAACAGCCGTCCGAATGGATTGCCGTCAAAGGCGTGGTCGCCTGGGTGTGCCCCAAAGCCGATCAATATACCTTCAGCCCCGGCATGGGAATCCGTTTTACCGACATGGCTCCGGAAACACGCGGCCGCATCCTCAGCATTCTTGGCTCGCTGGAAAACAGCGGGCAGGCCGCATAAACACATTCCGCCAACGCCTACCATTGCTTCTTCCACATTTTTTCAGCACAGACCCAGATGAAATTCATTGTCCGCTCGACCGCCGGCCATCAAGGGAAAATCCTCTCGGTTGACGCCCAAGAAGAAACCGTCGCGATCCATTCCCCGTCGGGCAGCCTGCTCGGCAGTGTGCCCTGGCGCGCCATCATCGAACGCGCCGTCCAACCGGCCGACGAGGGTGGCTGCGCGTATGCCCGGAACTATCCGCGTGCACCGCTGGCCTTGAAAGTCCGCTATTCCACGCCGGAGGGCAAACAGATCGACAGTTTGACGGGAGGCGTCGGGGGTGGAGGGCTCTTCATCGAAAGCAGCGACCCTTTGGGTCTCGGCACCCTGCTCACCGTGGAATTCTCGCTTCCCCACCGACCCACACAAAAGCTCAAAGCCACAGGGAAAGTCGCGTGGACGAGAAAGAAGCCGGAGCGTTATCTGCTTTTCCCTGGGATGGGGATTCAGTTTACCGAGATCGAGGCGGAAGCCCAGAAGGATCTAATTGAATTGGTTGAAAGTTTGAATCGAGCCCGCCGTTCGCCGTAAGCCGCGCAAGGCTCTGCCCGGCCCAGCGGCGCACTTGGGCACTGGCATCCTGGGCGGCCGCGGCTGCGAGCCCGGCGCTCACCGTATCCTCCGCATGAAATCCCAGATGGTAGGCCGCTTCCGCCCGTACCCTCGCATCGGCGTCATGCTCCAATCGGTCGAGGAGCAGTGCGACCCCCCGCGCATCGTCCTGCCCGCCTAATACGGCCATGGTCAGTTGCCGCACATGCGCATCTCCATCTGTGGCATGACGGACTAAAGCTTCCCGCGCCGCGCCCACCCGATCGAGATCGAGCAGCGCGGAGACGCCGGCGGACCGAGCTTCAGAGCGTTCATTGGACAACGTAGCCATAATCGCGGAGAAAGCTTCCTGGCCGATTTCCTCATTGCTCAAAGAGTGAGCGGCAGCATGCTGAACCGCCGGACTTGGATCCAGCAGCAAGGCGGCAAGCCGCCGTTCGGCCTCAGCCGACAGCAGACCCAGCCGTCCAAGACTCCGGGCGGCTACTTCCCGAACGACGGGAGATTCGTCGCCAAGCGACGAAACAAGATGGGGCAGCGCTTCCCGTTCACCGATCTTGCCTAACGCTTCCGCCGCCGTTCGACGGATCGTCCAGTCTCGATCGTTCAGAAGACTCACGAGGGAATCGACGGTACGCGGCGGAGTCGAAGGGGGAGAGTCTTGATAACAGGCCTGAAGTACGACCGTCGCCATCGCCAAGATAAGGGGGATGAGAACACGAGTGAGGGGCATGCGAATTCGAGCTGCCGCCCAGAGGCCTGCGGGTCTCACGCTGGCTTGGGCGGTTCTTCTTCGACGGCCGGCAGTTCCCTGGCCGCTTCAAGGGATTGCTGGAATTCCTTCTGCGCGGAATCCATCTCATTCTGGATCGTGCGCATCTCCGGATCGACAGTATTGCGGACATCCGCCACCGCCTGCCGGAATGTCCGCAGCGCATCCCCGAGTCCCTCTCCCAAACTCTGCATGTCGTTGGGAGAGATACCCGCCGCCGGCTGGGCGGCTTTGGCCTTGAGCGCCGCCTGCTGCGCCTGCACACGCGCCACGGCGTCTTTATTCACAATCGCCGAAGGGCGATTGGCTGCCGGTTTAGCCTGGGCTCCCGGTGGAAGCGGAGGATACTGGGCGCGCGACATCGGCGCGGGCGCGGCGGCGCGCTCCTCCATCGTGACCACCCGTTGAGCGGCGCCCGGCGACGCGGCCGCCGGTTGAGGCGCGGCCGCACGAGGGGCTTGAGGAGACTGCGGCCCCATGTTGTAGAGCAGCGACGCCGTTGTGCCAGGGGTCAATTCAGGGCCTGGCACATAGGGAACATTGGTGGCTTTGGGCGCGGCCGTCGCCTGAACGGCCGGTTGCGGCGCAACGGGCGCGGCTTGCGCCTGAATCACCGGCGCGGCGGCCGCTTCCGGTTGAACCTGCGTGGCATCCGGAGGCGGAGGCACCTCGTTCACTTCCTTTTTGAACCCTTTCAGCGCCTTGCCGACCCCTTCGCCGATTTGAGGCAGCCGGCCCGCGCCAAAAATAATCAGCACAATAACGAGAATAATGATCAGCTCTGAAATGCCCATGGTTCCGAACATCGCCGCGCCTTTCTTCTCGTGAAGCGTTGACGAGGCCCGGCTCAGAGCCCCGCATCAGGACTGAATCTAGCCGCCACAGCGATGGACTGTCAAGGAAGGTCTAACGAGACAAATGGCTTACAGAATGGGAACGATTTCCGTCTGGAGCGGCGGGCCGTAGGCGGTCGCCTCGCGGTCGGAGACGTAGAGATCCAGCTCGCTGCGAATGCCAAAGTCGCCAGGCAGGTAAATCCCCGGTTCGATCGAAAAACAGGTGCGCGGCATGATGCGCCGGCTATCTTGCGTTTCCAGATTATCGATGTTGGCCCCGTTGCCATGCACCTCTTCGCCGATGGAATGGCCGGTGCGATGGACAAAGTGTTTCCCATAGCCGGCCGCGACGATCACCTGGCGGCAGGCGTCATCGATTTCCCAGCCATAGGGGTAGTGCCCCGCAGCCACCCGCTGTTGGACGAATGTGACTGCGGCATCCCGGCCGCCTCGCACCGCGTCGAAGACCGCGCGATGTTTGGACGGCACCTGGCTTCCCGTATAGCCGGTCCAGGTGATATCGCCATAGACTGCGCCCGGTTCACGGCGTTTGGCCCATAGATCGATCAACACTAAGTTCTCATGAGCGATGGGCGAAGCCCCTGTCGTGGTGGGCCCATAATGAGGATCCGCACTATGGGCATTCACCGCAGCGATCGGAGGACTCGATGTCACCATGCCCGCATCGTGAATCCGTGTGAGAATGAATTGCTGGAGATCGTACTCCGTCAGCGGGCGTCCGGCGGTTAACGACGACCGGACATGCGCAAATGCGTCATCCACGATCCGGCGCAAGGCGGTCACCGCAAAGCGATGGGAGTCCAATTGCTCATCCGTCCAGACCGCTTCAAACCGTTGAATGAGATCGGCCGCGCTCACCACTTCTGTCCCGAAGCTGCGGATCAGCTCGATCGTGCCGGCATCGACGCGCGAGACATAGGGCACGGCATTCCGCGGGGAATACTGCATCGCGACACGCCGCTGGCCGGAAAAAAGGGCGGCCAGCAGCCGGTGCTGTTCTTCCCACGATACATAGATCTGCGGCCGGCCGGGCAATTCGTCCAGCACATGAGGCTCGATACGATGAAGCAGCTTCACCGGCTCGCCGGTGGCCGGGATCCAGTAATACCAGCGCCTGGTCACGTGGCGTGAGGGGTCCAAGAGCAGAACACGATAGGCTAAGGGATCGCTTCCCCGGAAATCATAGAATAACCAGCCATCCGCCACACCGGTTTCCCGAAGCGCGCGTTGAATCGCCGTGACCCGTTCATTCCATCGTGAGGGTGTCATGGGGCGGCATCTTATCGCCGAGATAGCGACCCGTCAATTCATGCTCAGCCCGTTCAGCCCCATGCTACAATGCCGCGCATGGATGTGACCGTTCCGCCGGATCAGCTTCCCTATCGTGTCACCCTCTTCTTCGGTCCCGAAACCGTCGAAGAGCGGGAGGGCACGCACTACTGTGTGTTCAATGTCAAAAAGCGGAGCTGGAAAGCCGGCATTCAAATTACCGTGGAAATGAAACAGGCCGATATCACGGCTCTCCAAGAAGCCCTGCAACTGGCCGAGGGGCTCTCGAAGGCCCTCGCTTCCCTGCCCGAGCCGGAGCAGGCCGATTACCGAGCCCGTGTTCCAGACCTCTTTGCCCAAGCGATTGCCTGGTGCAAACTGGATCTGCAACTCGAGAGGGGGGTGCCCCAAGAGAACCAGCGTATCGGCAGCACCGAGCTGGTTCAGGAACTTCAACAGGCCGCGCAAGCCCGGCGGGAGTATGTTGTTGCCTACATTCTGAACGAGCTGGACCTTATGGGATGAGCGGTTTCACGGGGATTAGGTGTGAAGGCGATTCGGCAGGGGGTTTGCAAGTCCAGGTGAATTTGTTATAACGCGAGAGATCGCGTTTAAGCGAGAAGGGTCATTCCTATCACTCTTCTGTTGTGAAGAAGGAGGTTCCCGTGACACGTCGTGGATTGATGCGCATGCTTCCCTTGACCGCGTTGGCCGTGCTGATGACATTTGCACTGCTCGTGACTGCTCCGGCCTGGAGTCAATCCTCTTCAGCCGATAGGCAACAAGGAACGGCGTCCGGCGCAGGCATGCAGGCGGCCTCGGCGGTTTCCACCATTTTGTACTTCCCGCTCAAGGCCGCCTTCTCCATTTGCGGCGGCATTGTGGGCGGTTTGGCCTATGTGTTCTCCGGTGGAAGCGGGCAGGCGGCTAAAAACATTTGGATCCCCAGCATGTACGGCACCTACATCATTACGCCCGAGCATCTGAGCGGCGATCGCGCCGTCCGATTCCTCGGCGTAGCCGCCGACAGCGAGGGAACCACTGGCGAGTCCGAACCGGTTCGGTAAATATGAAACCGGTCATCGGCGTCACGCCAGACTTTAATGCCGGTGACCGGAAAGAATGGGGCGGGCCTGAGCCCACCTATTTTTTACGGGCGCGTTATATTCGCGCGATCGAAGAACTGGGCGGAATTCCGCTCATTCTTCCACTCGTGGCTGATACCGCCGGGCGTCGTCGTCTCCTGGACGGCATTGACGGGCTGCTCTTGACCGGGAGCGGCCCCGATCTTCCGCCGCGTCTCTATGGAGAGCGCCAGCGCTACAAATTTCCCCTCGTCAGCGAACGCCGCGCCAGCTTCGAGCTGGATCTCATCCATCACGCACAACAGCGCGACCTCCCCTTGCTGGGCATCTGCGGCGGCATGCAAACGCTCAACGTGGCCTGCGGCGGCAGCCTCTTTCAGGATCTGCCCTCCCAAGTGCCCGGCGTGTTGCCCCATCGGCAAACGGCCAAGGCGGTCCAGGTGTCCCACGCGGTGACGGTCGCACCGGGCAGCCTCCTCAGACGAATTGTCAAGCAGGCCTCGATGATGGTGAACAGCTCCCACCATCAATCCGTGAAAACCGTGGGGCCGGCCTTGATCGCCAGCGCCGTGGCGCCGGATGGCGTGATCGAAGCCGTCGAGTCGCCCCGGCACCGGTTTCTGCTCGGCATCCAATGGCATCCGGAATTTCTCTTCGAGCGCCATCTTGTCCATCGGCGTCTCTTTCACGCGCTGCTCCGAGCAGCCCGCCAGACACGCGCCTGATGTCCGGGCCATCGCCGTTCTCAATTCTTCTGGCCCTTCCGATCGATGCCTGCTATACTGGCGGACAATCGGATGGACTGCTCACCCGTGAGGAGGGGCCCGCTTCGACGGAGCAGGACCGAGGGTTCGTGATACAGCGCCTCTTTCGCACGAAATCGATCGACCGCATTCTCTCCGACGCCGATCATCCGCAGCACCGCCTCAAGCGCACGCTGAGCGCGTGGGACCTGACCGGATTGGGCATTGGCGCGATCATCGGCACCGGCATCTTCGTGCTTATCGGCACCGCCATCGTGGGCGATGCCCACCGGCCCGGCGCCGGTCCTGGCATTATTCTCTCCTTCATTCTCTCGGGACTGACCTGCGTCCTTGCCGCCCTCTGTTATGCGGAATTCGCGGCGATGATTCCGGTCGCCGGGTCGGCCTACACGTATTCCTATGCCACGCTGGGCGAATTCCTCGCCTGGATCACCGGATGGAATTTGATCTTGGAATACGGGGTGGCCTGCGTCGCCGTCGCGATCGGCTGGTCCGGCTATTTCAACAATCTGCTCCTGCTCGCCGGCATCCATTTGCCCGATTGGGCCACTCATGCCCCTGGAGGCCCGGAGGGCGGCATTGCCAACTTCCCTGCCGCCATTATTGTGTTGCTCGTGACGATCATCCTGGTCATCGGCATCAAGGAAAGCGCCCGCGCCACCGGCATCATCGTGTGTCTGAAGCTGGTGGTCATTCTCTTTTTCATCGCCGTCGGCGCTCCGGCGGTCACTCCGGGCAACTGGACGCCGTTCATGCCGCAGGGCTTTGCCGGCGTCAGCGCCGCTGCCGCCACCGTCTTTTTTGCCTATATCGGGTTTGACGCTATCACCACCACGGCGGAGGAAGCGCGCAATCCCCAGCGGGATTTGCCGGTCGGGATCATGGCCGCACTGGGCATCTGCACGATTCTGTATGTCGCCGTTGCCGCGGTCCTGACCGGGCTCGTGCCCTCCGATCAGATCGATATTCATGCGCCTGTGGCGGAAGCCCTTCGTATGGTGGGCTATCCATGGGGCGCTGCCGTGGTGGCCATCGGCGCGGTGGCAGGCATTACGAGTGTCCTGGTCGTGATGATGCTGGGCCAGATTCGGGTGTTCTTCGCCATTTCACGCGATGGGTTGCTGAACCCCTGGCTCTCGGCGGTTCATCCGCGGTACGGCACGCCCCACCACGCAACCTGGCTCACGGGAATTGCCGTGGCCATCATGGCCGCCCTCGTGCCCATCGGCACCGCCGCCGACATGACTAACATCGGCACGTTCTTCGCGTTCACACTCGTCTGCATCGGCCTCATCGTCCTGCGCTATACCAGGCCGAACTATCCAAGACCGTTCAAGACCCCCTTCATGCCATGGGTCGCGATTTTTGGCGCGCTCTCCTGTCTCGCCCTCATGTGGCAGCTTCCCGCGCTCACCTGGCATCGGTTCGTCTGGTGGACCATCGGAGGCATCGTCTTGTATGGAATCTACGGAATGCGGCATAGCAAACTTGCTACGGTTCAAGGGCACGAGTCCACGCTGCCATCAGATACGCACTAAGAGACTGGAAGGAAATTACTTCGGTTCGCCCGCTGGTTCCGGCGCGGGCACTGGCGTTGCCGGAGCCGTTGGAGGAGCGGGAGCCGGTGTGGCTGCTGGTGCGGAGGCTTGGGGCGTAGGCGTTGCACCGGCTGCGGCAGGCGCAGCCGCCGGTTTGGGTGGCGCGGCCGGTTTCGGCGGAGCCGGCTTCTCCGGCTTAATTCCGCCTTCCCACGACGGCCCGGAATACATCTCCGCCGCCAGCCCTTTGGTTTTCCACTTGTCTTCGAAGTCCGCCGCCGCTTTGTTCGGGGTTTCTCCCACACCCAAGACATCGTTCCAGGGATAGGCTTTAGGGCTGATTTGGCAGCCGGTTTCCGTCCGCTTCAAATAGAGCGCGATCGGATTCCCCCGGTAAGGGCCGAGAAAGATATGCACGCAGCCGACATATTCGAGCAAATTCGCCATGCCAGTCTCCAGGAAGGCGGATGATGCCATAAGTCGCGGGACACAGGCAAGTCAAAGAGACAGGAATCGGCTGGTTAGGCGATTGCGCTGGTCCCCGCCGCCGGCCGTTTTCGGATCATGAAGACGGCCATCACGAGGACCAGAATGACCAGCACGTTCAACCCGACGTCCATCAAATATTGATAGAACTGCATGTCCGTCATGTGCTGCTGATGCGAGAGTTCCGCGCTCGCCGTCAAAATCCTTCTGGTGCAGGCAATAATGCCCACGGCCAGGTACGGCTCCAGCGTCAGGACTTCGGTCTGGAGAAAGCGAACGACCGTGCGGAAGAGTTCCAGCAGAATGATGACCAGCAACACATCGTTGAGCAGCTTGAGCCCTGCAGGGAGCAGCGCTGCTTCCCCGGCCTTGGTGAACAACACGACCAAAAACAAATACCAGGCATGCAGGAAAATCAGCATGCCCAGGATCAAGAGACTGAACCCGGCCGTGGCGTAGCCCAACCGGTCCAGCCATTCCATGTACTGACACCAGCGCTTCATCACCTCGCCGCGGGCTGCCACCGATTGCTCCGTTGCCATCACTGTCCTCCGATCGTGATTAGGCGTGTCCCGCCGGACCGGTCGGCTTCGGCTCCGGATCGGGCGCACGCATCTGACCGAACTTCAGTTCGCGCATCGAACTGGCCGTCAAGGAATGCCCGCAGCAGCGGATTTCCTTGAAGCCCGCTCCGCCGTCCATAATCATCACTCGCAGCCCGCAGGAATCGGGATAGAGCTTTTTTTCATCCAGGATCACCGCCGGAGGCAGCAGCCCTTTTTTCCGGCCGGCCGGCGAGCCCATGTCCTCCACCACATCCTGCTCCGTCAATTCATGGCCGCAGCAGATCACCTTTTCGAATCCTTCCCCGCCGCCCATGACTTTGATGGTCAGCCCGCAGGAATGCGGGTGCCGTTTGTGTTCGTCGAGAATATCGCCCTTCTTTACCGCCATCCGGCCCCCTCAGTCCTGCGCGGCCGCGCATCCACGTTGTTCATCGACGCCAAGAAAGATGGCCAAGCCTACCGCAAAGAACACCATCATGGAAAGTACAGCCCAGCGCTGGCTGCCGGTCCACGCCGTGACTTCCCCGTAAACGATCGGTCCCATAATCGCGGCAAATTTTCCGGCGACGGAAAAGAAGCCGAAGAATTCTCCCTGCCGGCCCAGGGGGGTAAATCGTCCGAGCAGCGTGCGGCTGACCGCCTGATTGGCTCCGAGCGCGGCGCCCGCCGCCAAGCCCAGCAGATAGAATTGCGCATGGGTTTGCACGGCGGCCGCGGCGGCGACCAATCCAATCCACAGCACCAGCGTGATGGTAATCGCACGAACGGCGCCAAGTCGATCCGCGAAGACGCCGAACCCCACCGACCCCAACCCTGCCGTAATCTGGGTGACGAGAAAATAGATAATCAGATCGCCCGGCGTGAAATCCAGGACTTTGTTGGCGAAGATCGCCGAGGCCACAATCACGGTATTGATCGCATCCGAATAGATGAGATAGGCCAGGAAATAGCGCCGCAGATCCCGGTAGTGACGCAATTGCCCGGCTGTCTCGCGCAACTGTGCCGCCACCTGCCGCCAGAGATTCACGCCTGGCACGGGCGGTTTCGCCTCAGCCCGCTCGCGCAAGAACAGAAAAGTCGGGAGCGATGCCAGGAGAAAGAACGCTGCCGTGACGGCAAAACTCATCCGGTAGGAGAGGAGGTTGCTCTCGGCAAAGCCATCCTTGATAAAGGGATAGGCCAGCGCGAGCGAGAGCAGTCCGCCGGCATAACCGAATCCCCAGCCGTATCCGGACAGCCGCCCCATCTGCTGGGGCGGCACCAATTCGACGAGAAAGGCGCTGCACAACACGAAGCCCAGGTCGAATCCGATATTGGCCAGGCCGAACAAGGCCAGCCCCAGTCCGGTGTCCCCCCTGACGATGAAGAACAGCAATGCGGTGCAGGCGACACAGAGCAGGGTGGCGCCGATCAGCAGGTGCCGCTTGATGGCCCTGGCATCGGCCAAGGCCCCCACGATCGGCGAGATCAGCGCGACGACCAGCATGGAGGCGGAATAGCCCCAGAACCAGAGCCGCTCAGCCTGACTGCCGGACGACAGATCGGCCGCCACAACCTGGATAAAATAGACGCTATAAGCGACGGTGACGATGAGGGTGGAAAAGGAGGAATTGGCGAAGTCGTAGCAGCACCAGGCCCAGAGTTCTCGCCGGCCGGCCGGGAAGGGGGGCGGCGCTGTCACACGGTCGCTTTCGCGAGGCGTTCATGCGCCTGGTGGATGGAACGAAGCAGCGTCCGGTGGCTGCGGCAGCCGACGACCAGCTTGGCGTCGGAAATGGTGACCGGCTTATAGGGCGCGAGAAACCGCTGCTTCAACCGGGCAATGCGCGCCAGCGATTGTTCCAGCCGTTCGACGGAAATGCTGCCATCGGCCACCGCCTTGTCCAAGGCCGTGATGGCCGCCACTTCACGGTTCCGGTCCTTGCAGATCAGCGGCATGTCGCATCCGGCCTGAATCGCCCGCACCGTGGCCTCTTCGATGCCATAGTGGTCGATGATCGCATGCATCTCCAGATCGTCGGTGAGCACGACCCCGTCAAAGTTCAGCGCCCCGCGCAGGAATGTGGTGATGATGGCCGGGGACAGCGTCGCGGGCACCTGCTCGTCCAAGGCGGGGTACCGCACATGGGCCGTCATCACCGTGGCCACTCCGTGGGCCGTGGCCTGGCGGAACGGGGGAAACTCAATCTGCTCCAGCCGCTCTCGTGGCGCATTTACCACCGGCAGTTCCTTGTGGGAATCCGTACTCGTATCCCCATGGCCGGGGAAATGCTTGCCGCAGGCCACCACCCGGCTGTCTTGCAGGCCGCCGATCGTGGCCAGGCCCAATTCGCAGACAGGGCCGGGCGTCGTGCCGAAGGCGCGGTCCCCGATCACCGGATTGGCCGGATTGCTGTTTACATCCAGCACTGGCGACATGTTCATATTGATCCCGACCGCCCGGAGTTCCTTCGCAATAGTCGCCGCCGCCGCATAGGCGAGTTCGGAAGAGTTGCAGCGGCCCAGGACGTCACAGGGCGGGAAGATCGTGAAGCTCTTCGGTAAGCGCGACACCCGGCCGCCCTCCTGATCGATCGAAATCAGCAACGGCGAATGCGGGCTGCACCGCTGCAATCCGTTCGTCAGATCGACGATCTGCTCGATCGATTCCAGATTGCGCGCAAACAGAATCACGCCGCCGGGCTTGTATTCCCTGATGAAGGCCGCCAGGTCTTGGGAGACCGATGTCCCGTCGAACCCCACCATGAACAACTGCCCGATCTTTTCGCGCGACATCAGCATAGGTGCAGCCCCTCAACGGTTTTAGAGTGTCCGGTCGATCAAATACTGAATCAGCAGCCGTGTGCCGATCCCGCTGGGGCCCTTGGGGATGTACGCCCGTTCCCGCTCGCTCCAGTCCGTGCTGGCAATGTCCAAATGCACCCAGGGGCAATCACCGACAAACTTGCTCAGGAACAGCGCCGCCGTAATCATCCCGCCTCCACGGCCGCCGATATTCCGCATATCGGCCACATCGCTCCGGAGCTGTTCAAAATATTCTTCCCACAGCGGCATCTCCCAGACCCGCTCCCCTGAACGCAATCCGGCCGTGCGCACCGTTTCCTTCAAGGCGGCATCGGTCCCGAACATCCCGATGGCGAATTGGCCCAGCGCCACGACACAGGCGCCGGTGAGCGTGGCAATGTCGATCAGGGCCGCCGGTTTGTAGCGGGTGGCATACGCCAAGGCATCGGACAAAATCAGCCGGCCCTCCGCATCCGTGTTCTGCACTTCCACGGTTTTGCCGGACAGCGTTTTCACCACATCGCCGGGTTTCATCGCGCGGCCTCCCGGCATGTTTTCGGCCACCGGCAAAATGCTGATCAGATGGAGCGGCAATTTCAACCGCGCGGCGGCACGGATCGACGCCAAGACCTCGGCGCCCCCGGTCATATCCGCCTTCATGTGTTCCATGTTTTCCGCCGGCTTCAGCGAAATCCCGCCGGTGTCGAACGTGATGGTCTTGCCGACCAGCACGACGGGCCGCTCGTCTTTTTTCTTCGAGCCCTTGTATTCGAGAATAATGAATTTCGGCGGCTCATGACTGCCTCGGGCCACGCCGAGCAGCGCCCCCATCCCGAGCTTCTCCATATCGCGCTCTTCGAGGATCTTGATCGTCAGGGATTCTTCCTTCGCAATCGCTTTCGCCTCGTTCGCCACCATGGCCGGGGTTAGCACATTGGAAGGATGGTTGCAGAGATCGCGCACCAACACCGCCGCCTCCGCCGTCGCGACACCGCGCCGCACCCCTTCCGTGACCGAACGGAGCGCCTCCTTCCCCGTCACCAATACGCACATGGCCTTCACATCCTTGGCGGCCGGCGCATCGCTGCGATAGGTCGTGAACTGGTAACTGCCCAGAATCGCCCCCTCGGCCATCGCTTGCGCGGCTTCCACCAGCGACGACGCGGCCGGCAGCAGCGCGGGCAAGGCCACGGTGAACGCCGACGCCTTGATCTGGCGCACCCGCTTCACGACATACCCCATGGCCTGCCGAAGCTGGTCCGCGCCGAGATCCTTCTTCTTGCCCAGCCCCACCAGGAGGATCCGTTTGGCCGGGACCTTTTTCTGCGCATGAATCAAGGCCAGCTCATTGGCCTTGCCCTCAAATTCTTTCGATTGCAGCAATTCCCGCAGCACGCCGCCCAGGGCCTTATCGACCGACGCGGCATCCAGGGAAAGCGCCTCGCCCTCGCAATGCGTCAGGACCAGCACCTCGGCGGCTTCGGTTGCGACCCGGCCTGTCTTGGTTTCAACGCGCATGATCTTCATGGACCGTATATCCTCCTCGAAATAGACGACATCGACTCACCACACAAGATGCTACACGCCCCGCATGTCAGGGGCCCAAATATATTTGTGCAACTGCAATTGGAACCGCACCGGCAGCCGATCCGCCAAAATCCATTCCGCCAACTGGCGAAGATCCAGCGAGCCGGACACCGGACTGAAGAGCACCGTGCAGCGGCCGGCCAGCCGGTATCGCGCCACCACCTCGCGCGCCCAGTCATAATCCGCACGGCTGGCCAGCACGAACTTCGCTTCATCCTTCGCGGCCAACCGGTCCAGGTTCGGCCAGTGCATGCGTTCCGTCATTCCGCTGCCCGGACATTTCACATCGAGAATGACATGGACCCGCCGGTCGACCGGCCCAATGTCGATCGCGCCGCTGGTTTCCAGCAAGACCGTGTAGCCTTCGTCGCAGAGCCGCGCCATCAACGGCAGCGACTCCGGCTGCGCGAGGGGTTCGCCCCCCGTCACTTCCACCAGGCGGCACCCGTATTGCGCCGCCTGCGCCAGGAGCGCCTCGACGGACAACAACGTGCCGCCATAGAAACTATATTCCGTATCGCACCAGGCGCAGCGGAGCGGGCAGCCGGTCAGCCGAATGAAGACGCAGGGCTGGCCTGCATAGGTCGATTCGCCTTGAATACTGAAAAAGATTTCGGTGACCCGCACCATGGCATTGCTGGATGGTGTGACGAGATTTATTTCCATGACACCACCGGCCAGCCATTGCGCCGGGCCACCCGGCCCATCCCTCTGATGGGATTCACCACCGTCGGATGCCCCACGGCGCTCAAAATTTCCCGATCGCCGGGACTGTCTCCATAGGCGAAGCAGGCGGCCAGATCCAAGTCCAGCTCCTCAGCCAGGCGCTCCACCAGTGTGTGTTTTCCATTCCCGTAGGGCAACGGCTGAAGCAGCTCGCCCGTATAGACCCCGTCCCGTTGCTCCAGTTGGCCGGCCAGACACCGATCGACTTGCAGTGAGATCGCAATGGGATCCACCAGAAAGTCGAGCGACCCCGTCACCAGCACAATGGCATGACCGGCCTGCCGATGCTGCTCCATCTGTCTCATGGCATCGGGAGAGACCGCGGGGCATAAGCGTTCACGACAAAACTCCTCGCCCAGCGGCTCAATCACCTGAGCCGGCTTCCCCATCAAATACAGTTTCCGTTCCCGGAGCGGCTGAAGGGACAGGGCCGGCCAATGCCGAAGCCACCATAGCGCACTGGCCCGGGCCTCGGGCCATCCCACGATTCGCCGCTGCCAGAGCCATCGAAAAAACCGTATCTCACTCGCTTCGCCGGGCAAGAGGGTGTTATCCACGTCGAAAAACGCGGCGACAGACGTGCCAAGACGGTGGCGATTGGAGGTCACGAAGGCCATGAAACGGCAATCCTACCTGCTGATTTTCGAACTATCACGGTCGGTACGGGAGATGGGGGCCGATTCTACCGGACACCTGCTTTATTGACAAGGATTTTGGCCTACTTCTATAATACCCTTCCCTTGTCCGGTTTCTATGCTTTCCGATGCCGAAGTGGTGAAATGGCAGACACGCACGTTTGAGGGGCGTGTGGCGCAAGCCGTGCGGGTTCAAGTCCCGCCTTCGGCACCAACAATGCTGGTGCAACCGCCGCTCCTTCTTTTCCGAGACGACTCTTTGCCCATTTTAGGCTAGACATTCTGGCCTGCTCCATAGGATACTACCCATTCCTAAGCGTCCTGGTTCGTACCTCACTTGTGAGGGCGTGCGGTTATGCGGTTTCCGCAATCCGACGTGTACCCAGCGTGCTGGACTGTCCGGAGGCGGCCCTTCCATGCTCTGGCAGCTCATGCCAGCGGCTGTAGTACGATCCCCGTTTGCTGTGCCTTCGCTCCGTTCCTATCTTCCCGGGCGTCATCTGAACCACTCTGGATTTCTTCCGTCATGCAAGGAGCCGCCGCATGAGCCGCACCGACGTCTTGGAGGAACTGGAGTTGTTGCGAACGCAGGTCTCAGAGCTTTCACGCAACCTCGCCGAACGTGACCGGATGATCGCCCATCTGCAGAGCATTATGAACACCGTTCCTGATGGTCTCTTCACGCTCAATGACCAGGGCCAGCTCATTCCCTATCATTGGACCGGCGCCGCGCTCAAGAATTCACAGGGCGAGACTATTGGCATCGCGGGGATGGGGCGGGATGTGTCGGAACGAAAACGCACTGAAGCGGAACATGAGGCTTTGTTCGAGCAAAGCCCCCTGATGTGTTTTCTTATCGACATGCAGGGGAGGGTTCTGAAAGTCAACCGGCAGGGGGCGGAGGCATTGGGATATGAGGTAACGGAGCTGCTGGGCCAATCCGTTCTGAACGTATTTCCGGAAGAACATCGCGCGCGCGCGGCGAGCCATGTCGCCGCCTGTGCCGCGAGCTCCAGCCGCATGCACATGATGTGGGAATTGGAGAAGCAGCGCAAGAACGGCAGCCGTCTCTGGGTCAAAGAATTTGCCCGGGTCATCATGGACCGTCACGGCAAGCCGACGGTTCTGATCTCCTGCGAGGACATTACCGAGCGCAAACAGGTGGAAGACACCCTGCGTCAGCGCGAGCAGGATTTGCACAGAGCCATCGATGAACGGGAACGGATCAGCCAGGATCTCCACGACGGCATCCTGCAATCGCTCTATGCGGTCGGGCTCGGCCTCGAATCCTGCAAACCGCTCATGCGACAGCGGAAACACGGCAAGGCGTTGGACCTTCTCAATCAGGCCATCGGCCAGATGAACCGGGTGATGGGCGAAATCAGGAGCTTTATCGCCGGGCTGGATTCCCGATCGTTATCGGGAGAGCCCCTCTCCGGAGCGCTGCAGGCGGCGATCAAAGCGGTGACCGTTACCCAGCCGCTTCACTGCGCTGTCGCCATCGATGAGGCGGCCGCCAGCCGCTTGTCCGCCGAACAGATCATGCATTTGACGAATATCACGCGCGAAGCCCTGAGCAATAGCCTCCGGCACGGCCACGCCACGAAAGCCTCCCTCTCGTTCACGCCATTGGTCCGCTCTCTTCGCCTGTGCATCAGCGATAACGGCCAAGGCTTTGACCTCTCCGGCATGCCAGGCGTGGGGCACGGTCTCGCCAACATGGCGGCGCGCGCGCAAGGTCGGCGGCCGGTTCGCGATCCGCTCCGCGCCTCGGCGCGGGACCCGCATCATCGTCGATCTCCCACAAAAGGAGCCCTATGACTATCTCGGCGTCCTCGACGGTTCGGCTGCTGCTCGTTGACGATCATGAAGTCGTTCGGGCCGGGCTCCGAATTTTGCTGACCCAGCACGACCACGTCAGCATTGTGGGAGAAGTCTCGACCGTGGCAGAGGCTGTCAGTTGTGCGGCGCGGCTCAAGCCCGATGTCATCCTGATGGACGTGCGTTTGCCGGATGGCTCCGGCGTGGATGCCTGCCGGGATATCCTGACCGCCAATCCCGGCATCCGCGTGATCTTTCTCACCTCCTATGCCGATGACGACTCGGTCCTTGCCGCGGTGCTGGCCGGGGCACACGGCTATGTCCTCAAGGAAATCGACTCCGCCGCCTTGCTTCGAGCAATACATACCGTCGCCAACGGGCAATCCATTTTGGATCCCCAGGTGACCGAGCGCGCCTTGAACTGGCTGCGAGGCATCGGCCGAACCCCGCATCTTCCAGGGACAGATGCGCTTTCGGCTCAAGAAGAGCGCGTCCTGGCCTTGGTGGCGGAAGGGCACACGAACAAGGAAGTCGCCGCGGCGCTGAACCTGAGCGACAAAACGGTGAAAAACTATCTGGCGAACGTTTTTCAGAAGCTGCGCATCACCCGGCGGGCGCAAGCCGCCGCATTCTTTGTCAAACGGCAGCCATAGACGGAGAAGGACGGTCCATGGAATGGCGTGCACGGAGAAACCGCAGACACGCGTGGCGTGCGACGGAGAATCGCTTGCTCACATTGGCCTGTGATGCTAGAGTTGCCGGACGCTCGTCGATCGGCCGCAGGAGCCCGTGATAGCAAAGGCCTTTTGAGAGGTGCACGATGCCTTCGGTGTTAGTCGTCGATGATGAAGATCAGATCCGGCAGTTGATCCGGGACACCTTGGAGCAGGCCGGGTATGAGGTTCAGGAAGCCCGTGACGGGCGGCAAGGTCTTGAGCGGTACCGGGCCAAGCCGGCCGATCTGGTCATCATGGACATCTTGATGCCGGATCAAGACGGGCTGGAAAGCATCCTAACGCTGCGCCGTGAGTTTCCCGCGTCCCGCGTCATTGCCATTACGGGCGGCACCGACATGATCGGCATTTTGAATTTTCTCGACGTGGCCAAAATGCTCGGCGCGCGCCGCACGCTCCAAAAAACCGTTCGACATGAAGACCTTATTGGAGGCGGCACAGGCTGAACTCGTCCGGTAAGCTCGGCCGGACCCCGTTTCCGCCGCTCGTTGACTTCACCGCACACAGCCGTCAGACTGCGCTCCCGCCATGACGCCAACTTCTCAGCAAACGAGACAGGTGAATATCGGGCTCGGCACGCTTGTCGTGGCCGCAGGATTTTGGCTGCTGTGGGGCACCCTGCCGATGGCGGCCATGATCGGCTGGGTCCTGCTCGTGGCCGGATTTCTCTTCTGGAAAGGCCTGACCATTACGGAAATCTGGGCCTGGTCCACGCTGCTCGTGGGGCTGGAGAGTTTTGCCTGGCCGCTCATGCTCATGATCCAGCTCAAGTCGGCGGCGGCCACGCCATCGGATGAAGAGATGGGAACAGTACTGTCCGCCGTCGTTCTGGGGCTCTTTGCCGCGGTGTTTTGGATTTCCTTTTCCTATGGGCTCTTCAAGCGCGCATGGGCCGCCGCCCCGGTTTCTTCAGCCGCCCCGTCTCAGCCTGTGCCCACGCCGCGCAAGAAAAAGCGCTAGGCTCACTCCATCTCCAGCGGGTCCACATCCACGCTGAACTTCAGGGTTCGGCCGGGAGCGGTCTGCTCGGCTGTTTCCAGCGTCTGTTGCACCACCCGGCGGAGCGCGGCGCGATCCTGTCCCTTGACCATGATGTGCGACCGGACCTGGCCTTTCGGGCCCATTCCGGCAGCCGCCACCGGGCCGAGAATGCCGATGCCTCCGGATAGCGGCACGAGGAGAGGCCCGGCAGGGGCAGATGAGCCCTTTCGCTGAACCGGTGCGGCAGAACCCGCGGCGTTGTGCAACTGTCTCGCCCACTGTTGCGCAGCTTGCCCGACCAGCAGACGATCCTTGCCGGACACCGCCAGGTGAATCAAATGCACCGCCGGCGGATATCCCAGCAACTGGCGGGCCCGCAGCTCTTCATCGTAAAACCGTGAGGGATCGTGGGAGGCTAGGGATTGCATGACGTGATGGTTCGGCAGAGCGGTTTGGAGAATCACCCGCCCGCCGGCCGCAGCCGGATGGCTCAGGCTGGCCGCGTCGGTCAACAGTTGGTACGTGCGCTCCGCCGCGCGAAAATCCGGCAGATGGAGCCCGGAGTCGGCCTGCACGATCCCAACAAGGCTGGCGGGCGCGATCGGTTCACGCTGAAACAAGATTTGTGTTCCAATGAGGATATCCCATTCCCCCGAGGACACCTGCCGCCAGGATTCTTTAGCCGCTCCGGCTCCTCGCGCGGCGGCGCCTTCGACCCGCACCAGGCGTGCGTCTGGAAACAGCCGGCGAATCTCCAGCTCCACCCGCTCGGTGCCTTCGCCAACCGGACTGAGGCGTGAGGATCCGCATGTTGGACAGAGATCGGGAGGAGGTGCACCGACGCCGCAATAGCGGCAGGTGAGCCGTCCTTTTTCCCGATAATAGGGGAGCGCGACCGCGCAGGAGGCACAGCGGGGGACCCACCCGCATTCCCGGCAAACCAAGGCTCCCGCATAACCTTTTCGGTTCAAGAATAAGATGGCCCGCTCGTGCCGCTGCAGTGTCTCGCGGAGCGCTGCGGCAAGCCTGGCACTGATTGGCGAGCCGGAAAAGTCCCGCGAGAGATCAACCAGCTCGACGAGCGGAGCCTGCCCGGGTTTGAACGGCTGCGTCCATCGATCGACGTTGTCCGCCGTCATGGACTCCAAGGAGGGGTGGGACGATCCCATGACCAGCGGCACCTGATGCTGTTGCGCCCGCAGCCAGGCGACGTCGCGCGCATGATAGCGCGGCTCCTGCGGCTCCTTGAGCGCCGTGTCGTCTTCCCCTTCGATCCATATCAATCCAATCGCGTGCAGGGGAAGGAATACGGCCGAGCGGGTTCCAACTACGAGCCGAGGCGTCTCCGCCGATTCCGCGGGCCTCTCGGGCTGCCGAGCCCGACCGTGATGCACCGTCACAGGATGGTCGAGGATGTCCTGCAGAACGTTCGCCAGCCATTCGGCTTTCGCGACTTCGCCGGCGATCACCAAGACCGACCGGCTGGCGGCCAGCACTTGCCGGGCGGCTCGGGCCAGCAAGGCAACCCGATAGGTCGTGTCGCCGTGCAGCAGAACTTTCATGGCGCGAGGGGCCTGCAGAATGTTTGCAAGAGAATGCCAGGCTTCCCGATCTACTTCCGGAGACAGCGGCAAACGGAGGGGCTCCCGATGCGTGGCCGCCGATGCTCTGCGGACTGGAGCCTTCTGTCGTGGGGCCCTATCGGTCTGGCGGACGATCCATCGTTGATCTTCGAGCCACCGCAGCGCGCCACGCGGGGCCTCCTTGGCGGCCATCTGAGCCGTGGCCGCCGATAATCCGCCGGTCCGGCGCGCGATGCGGGTCAGGAGCAGCCGTATGTTGTTCGGGCCTCGTCCTTGTTCAAGCGCGATCCGCCCCTCTTGAGTCGCCATGAAGCGGACCGGCAAGGGTTTCGCTCGTTGCTCCGCGGGCAGGACTAACCGCAAACATTGCCCCCAGGGAGCCAGATATTCGTCCGCCACCCGTTTTGATAACGCAAACAGCTCCGGAGACATCCCCGAACGCGGCTCCCCATCCACAAGGGCGGCAAGCGGTTTGAGTCGAGCGACGCTCATGCCAGCCGGCGGCTGGCCGCTCAGCCGTATCACCGCTCCCTGGAGCATCGTCCGGCCAAATGGCACGGTGACTCCCTGTCCAACCGCGATCCGATCAGCCAGAATGGGAGGCACGAGATAGGTAAAGGCCTTGGCGATATGCCGCGGCACGATCACATCGGCAAAAAGTGGCCGAGAGGCAGAGGCGCCGGACGGAGGAGGCATGTCGGTGTGTGGCATGCGGCATTGTAGCAGCGCGGGAAAAGGCAGAACAATGAAAGACGAGGGGGGGGATGACGGCTACAGGGAAACAGAGTGATCAGGATACAGCATACGATCATCCTGATGGCTCACAGAGTGAGGCGTTCTACAGTGCCGGAGCAGAAGGTTTGGTTGAATCCTGGGCGGGAGGATCCGGCAGAGCTGCATTCGTCGAGGCCGGAAGAGTGGGCGTCCCTGGCGCGTCAGCCGGTGGCTGCGCATCGGTCTTCATCTGGCCTGCCGTGCCGGGAGCCTCTGTTTGGGATGTCTTGGGTTCGGCCGATTCCGGCGCGTACAGCACGATCTCGACCCGGCGGTTGCCGGTGCGGCCTTCTTCCGTTGCATTGGTCGCGGCCGGGCGGCTGTCGCCATAGCCCATGGAAGACAACCGGCTGGAGTCCACCCCGCCTTTTTCCACCAGATACCGAGCGACGCCATTCGCGCGCGCTTTTGATAATTCCCAATTGCTCGGATAGCGGGACTTAAGCGACGGGCCTATTTCTCTATTGTCGGAATGGCCCTCTACGCGAATCATGCGGTTATCGCCGCTGGACTGCAGATATTCACTCAATTGATCGAGGATTTTGTAGCCGTCTGGTCTGATCGCTGTTTCGCCCGACTCATACCGCAACAGATTCGCCACGTCTCCGAGCTTCAGGCGGCTTGAGCCTCCGGCATCCTGGACGGTCATGCTCCGTGCCACCGCATCGGACGGAATGTTGGCCGCAACGTGTTTGTCGGGCATCGCAGACTTGGACTGGGACAGAGCGGGAGCAGGGGGGGGTTCGGCTGGCTGCGCCGCCGGCGCCGCAGATTCCGCCAGCTTGTACCGGTCTCCCACCATAATTCTCGTTGTCGATTTCATAATCTGGGCGGTTGCCGTCCGGTCTTCCGTTGAGAGGATTTTGAGCTGGCCAACCTTGCGAGAGGGAATTCCCTGTCCCTTGCGATAGACATCCAGAAGATCGCCTTTCGCCAAGCCATCTTCTCGGCCGCGATCCAGGTACACCACATTCCCCTGGGCCACGAGGGTCACCGGCGGATCCGCCTGCAAGCCGACGATCATTCCGCCGGCATCGTTCCGGTCGCCCACGGCGCGGGGCTCACTCGCCGGAACAGGCGAAACAAACCGGTGAACCAAATCGCCTGGCGCAAAGGCTCCGTAACTGCGAATGACTTCCACGGTCGCCAAGGCCTCATCCACCTCGGTCACCTTCACCACCGCCAGCCGGAGTGTCACGAATCCAAGATATTCACCTGTGGCCGGATGAAACACTTTGCGAACCCGGCGATAGACCGTAAATAAATCGCCAATGGCCGCCTCGCGCGGATTGTCGAGCTTGAGATAGAGCGTTGCCCCTGTTCCCAGCACCGTTCTGGTGCCGGATGCCTGGTTGTCGCCGGTGATCAGATTCACGAGCCCGTCGCGCGGTGTCGTTTTCTGAATAGAGCCGGCCGTATAGGCCAGAGCGGCGTCACCAAGCCGAACGGAATCGGCTTCTTGCGGGTGAGCCATCACGGTATCAGGGAGGAGGCTGCTCCACGACAAGAGCACCGCGAGAACGATTCGCATCATACTGTTCATGGGTTGAGTCCTTCTGTTGAGGTCTGCCGCTCTTCGCAAACCATAGCAAAGGGCGGTGCATTGTCAAAAATATTGGCGGAACGCCACCGCTCATTTGACGGCCAATTTCTTAAGGTGATACCGTGTCAAGCGACAGGGTCGCTCATCTGTGTGAATCCAGGTAGACTCCATGACAACACCACGATCAGCCGGCCCTCCTTCTGCTGTGCCTCCACCGAGGATCGAAACCCAAATCCATCGACGGCGGAAAGCCAAGGCGCTGTCGCCGCTGGAGTCGGAATGGGACGACTCGCAGAATGAGCCCCCCACTCATCTCCGCATCCCGCGTTCACAGCAGCTCCCTCAGGATCCTCAGGCCTGAGATCGAGGCCCTCGTTGCAATGATGGTGGCAGGATGATGTCTGCCTGTGCGTTCAGGGAACGACTGAGAGCTAACCACTGATAAAGCCGAGAGAATTACTCAATCGTCCGTCCAGTGTCTGCGGATGCGAAAATCTAGGGCTTTCGGGTCCTATTTCGTAGGTCCTTTGTCCGCTTGCTATCCCCGAGACCACGGCACTAAGATCTCCCCTCTTCTTTCTAGGTCAACAGCTTGTGAGACGAGAACGATGACCGGTTTTGACCTGCTCCTCGAGTATTTGACTCGCTATTTCCCGATTCTGCTCTTCGTCTTCATCGCCCTTGCGTTCGGGGTGGTGACATTGCTCATCAGCTATTTTGTCCAGCCCAAATACCCAGAACCGGAGAAGCTCTCGACGTACGAATGCGGATCCGAACCGTTTTCGGATGCGCGCATGCCGTTCCCGGTTCGGTACTATATCTTTGCGATGTTGTTCGTTATTTTCGATATCGAAGTCATCTTTCTCTATCCCTGGGCCGTCGTATTTGAAAAGCTCGGGATTATCGGGCTGGTCGAGATGATGGTCTTTATCGCGTTATTTCTCGTGGCCTATGTCTACGCGTGGCGGAAGGGAGCGCTCGAATGGGACTGATCCAGTTGGGACGGCCGGACAAGGACGGCGCCCCCGATGTCATTACGACCACCGTGGAAAAGGCGGTGAACTGGGCGCGCAAAGGCTCGCTCTGGCCCATGACCTTCGGCTTGGCCTGCTGCGCGATTGAAATGATCGCCGCAGTCTCATCCCGCTATGACATGGACCGGTATGGGGCCGGCGTGTTTCGGGCTTCCCCCCGGCAGTCCGATCTCATGATTGTCGCAGGGACTGTCTGCCGCCGGATGGCGCCGGTGATCCGGAAGATTTACGATCAGATGCCCGAGCCCAAATATGTCATTGCCATGGGATCCTGCGCGACATCCGGGAATATCTACGACAGTTATAGTGTCGTGCAGGGTGTCGATCGGTTCATCCCCGTCGATATTTATGTGCCCGGCTGCCCGCCTACGCCGGAGGCGCTATTCGACGGCATCTTGAAACTGCAAGAGCGGATTATGCAAAAGCGCGTGTTCGTGAAACAGCCGGATCAGGTCAAAGCAAGCTTGAAGGTGTAGTTCGTGACCATGCATGTACTGGCCCAACGAGTTCAGGATGCGTTTCCCGACGGATTTGTCTCCACCACCGAATGGCGAGGGGATGTATCCGTGACGGTGGCCAGAGCGTCCGTGCATGAGGTGGCCCGGTTCCTGCGCGACGATCCGGGAATGGATTTCGATTACATCGTGCATGTGAGTTCCGTCGATTGGCCCGACGACGAAGAGCGTTTCGAGGTGGTGTGGGAGTTCTATTCCATCCGCAAGCGGCAACGGATTCGGCTCAAAGTGCGCGTGCCGGAGTCGGATTGTGTCGTGGACTCCTTGACCGATCTCTGGAAGGGCGCCGATTTCATGGAGCGCGAGGTCTACGACATGATGGGCATCCGATTCTGCAATCATCCCGATTTGCGGCGGATCCTCATGCCCGACGATTACACCGAGGGCTATCCCCTTCGGAAAGACTTTCCGCTGCGCGGCAAGGGCTGGCGGGACACGTTCGATTTTCTTGACGAAGTTCCGCGGTAGGAAGCACGCACGTTATGGCATTTGAAGACCAGAGAACAACCGTTTACAAGGTCGATCCGGAGCATCCGGAGAGCGAGACGCTCCCGACGCTGAGAACGGAAGAGCTGCTGCTCAATATGGGCCCGCAGCATCCCAGCACCCACGGCGTGCTCAAGGTCATCTTGGAGCTCGAGGGCGAGCGCCTCGTCAAATCGACCCCGGTGATGGGCTATCTCCACCGCGGCGTCGAAAAGCTGGCCGAGGAAGGCACCTACCATCAGTTTATTCCGCACACCGACCGGCTCGATTACGTCTGCGCGATGTACAACAACTTCGCCTATTGCCGCGCCGTCGAAAAGCTGATGAATCTGCAAGTGCCGGAACGGGCGGAATACCTCCGCACGATTGTCGCGGAAATTCAGCGCATCATCGGCCATCAATTCTGGCTCGGCACCCAGGCGCTCGACATCGGCGCGATGACCGTCTTTTTCTATTGTTTCCGCGACCGTGAAATTTTGCTCGACTGGTTCGACGAACTCTGCGGCGCGCGATTGACGACCAGTTGGTACAGAATCGGCGGGGTCGAGCGGGATTTCACCCCCTCGCTGCTCGCCAAGCTGAGGCAGTTCCTCGATTATTTCCCGCCCAAGATCGACGAATACATCGTCTTTCTGGAGAAGAATCGTATCTGGGTCGCGCGCACCAAAGGCGTCGGGGTCATTACGGCCGAAGACGCCGTGAGCTTCGGCTTGAGCGGTCCGACTCTGCGCGGCTCCGGCGTGGATTATGACCTGCGCAAATACGAACCCTATTCCGCCTATCCGAAATGCGAATTCAGCGTCCCCGTCGGCAAGAACGGCGACACCTACGATCGCTACTGGATCCGGGTCATGGAAATGTACGAGAGCGTGAAGATCATTCGCCAGTGCCTTGAGCAGATGCAGGAAGGCCCGATCATGGCGGATGTGCCCAGCGTGACCCTGCCGCCGAAGGAGCGGGTCTTCACGAATCTGGAGGCCATGATTCAGCAGTTCAAGCTGTTCTCCCAGGGCTTCAATGCCCCTCCGGGTGAAATTTATTGCGGAACCGAGGCGCACAAAGGCGAGCTGGGGTTCCATATCGTCAGCACGGGCGGGGGGAAGCCCTATCGCCTGAAAATCCGCGCCCCCTCGTTCATTCATATGGGCGCCTTCGATTATATGTCGCGCGGCTACATGATCGCCGACGCCATCACGCTGTTCGGCACCTACGATATCGTGATGGGCGAGTGCGATCGGTAGGCGAGTCGATCGGATAGAGATATAAGGATCGGGACCATGGGCTTGAAGCCAGCTACAAATCCGGATGTCGAAGCGGCGTCCATCGAGTTGACCATCGACGGCAAGACGGTCACCGCGAAAGACGGCGTCTCGCTCTATGACGTCATTTCCAGCACGGGCAAGATCATTCCGGCCATGTGCTACCACTATACCTTCGACCCCTTCGGCTCCTGCGGCATGTGCCTCGTCATGCAGGAAGGCAAGAAGGCGCCGGTCCGCTCCTGCACCGCGAAAGCCACCGCCGGCATGATTATCCGGACGGAAGGCGAAGACCTCTTCCTGGCCCGCAAGAAGGCGGTGGAAAAACACCTGTCCGTCCATCCGCTGGACTGCCCGGTTTGCGATGCCGACGGCCATTGTGAATTGCAGGACATGGCTTTCCAGCATGGCGTCACGAATTTGGCCAATGCCAAACAGAAATTCATTCCGGAAGACACCCGCAGCATCGTGCTCGACTTCAACATGAACCGCTGCATTGCCTGCGCCGAATGCATCAACGTCTGCAAGGACGTGCTCATGATCGATGCGTTGCAGTTCATGAAAAAGGGCGGGTTCAACCAGGTCGTTGCCAAAGGCGATCTCCCGCTGTCCTGCGAATTTTGCGGCGATTGTCTGGCGGTCTGCCCGGTGGGCGCCATTACGAACAAGTATTCCAAGTATCTCTACAAGCCCTGGCAGATGAAGAAGACGACGAGCACCTGCAATTACTGCGGTGACGGCTGCCAGCTCTACCTGGAGACGAAAGACTCCGAGGTCATCCGCGTGACCTCGCCGCTGTCCTGGAAAAACAAGTGGGGCGACCGGTCGGAAACGGCGAAGGGGCACGGCGGGCTCTGTGTGCGCGGCCGCTTCGGCTTCGAATATCTCGATGGCAAAACCAGGCTCACTCAGCCGCTGGTGCGCGAGAATAATCGGCTCGTGCCGAAGCCCTGGCTTGAGACGATGCACCAGGTCGTAGACCGCTTTGCGGCGATCAAGAAACAGCACGGCAGCGACGCCATTGCCGGATTGATTACGGCCCGTTGCACCAACGAAGAGCTCTATCTGTTCCAGAAGCTCATGCGCGCTGTCATCGGCACCAATCAGCTCGACAGCAGCGCGCGCTACGGGCACATGAATTTTGTCCATGCCTCGCGGCATGCCCTCGGTTTCGGGCGGACCCCGAACGATTGGGAAGATCTCACCAAAGCCAAGGCTATTCTCCTCATCGGGTCGAACCTCACGGAGACGAATCCGCTCACCGCTGTCCGGGTGAAAGAAGCGGTCCGCGTGTGTAACGCCCAAGTGGTGGTGCTGGACTCGGCCGTCACGAACATCGCCAAGCTGGCGTCGCATCCTTTCCTGATTAAGCCGGGAACGGAAGGCCTGGTGATCGACGGATTGGTGAAGGCGACGATCGAGCAGGATCTGGTGGATGAAGCCGCGGTCGGCAAGCATCCCCAGGCGTTCGAGGCCTTGAAGGCCGCCGTCGCGGGCCTGTCGCTCGACCAACTGGCTGCCCAAACCGGCATTGCCGCAGAAACCTACCGGGAAATCGCCGCCATCATGGCAGAAGCGCCCCGTTCGATCATGCTCTGCGCCGAGGGCGTCGTGCGCCGTCCGGATGGCTACCGGAATGTACTGAAATTGATCGACCTGGCCTGGATCACCGGCAAGCTCGGCAAGCCCGGCTGCGGCGTGAATACGGTCACCGAAGAACCGAACGAACAGGGCGCCGTGGATATGGGGGTGGCGCCTGAATTCCTTCCGGGGCAGGCCCGCTATGACGAGGCGGCCGCGCGTGAACGATTCGGCAAAGCCTGGGATGCGGCTCTCTCGAGCCAGGGCGGCGCTAATCTCATTGAAATTCTAAAACGCTGCAAGAGCGGGCAGATCAAGGCGTTGTACGTCCTTGGCGAAAACCCCTTGGCCACATTGCCGGCCTCGATGGAAATCAGACAGGCGCTGGAAAAGCTCGAATTGCTCGTCGTGCAAGATCCTTTCTTGACCGAGACCGGCCGCCTCGCGCACTTCGTCCTCCCGGCCTGCACCTATGCCGAAAAGGACGGGACGTTTACCAATCTCGAAGGCCGTGTCCTTCGTGTGCGCCAAGCGATGGATCCGATCGGCGAGAGTCTTCCCGACTGGCACATCATGACGGCTCTAGCCAATGCCTTGGGCGCGCAATGGCCCTATGAATCGGCCAACGACATTCAGAGCGAAATCATGAAGCTGCTCCCGGGCTATTACAATCTCGGCCAGCCGCGCAAAGTGACGCCGGAACCGGACGCGTACCTCGCCAACGGTTATGCGGCCGAGGTCAAGACCCGCTACCGGGCCGTGCCAGCCGTGACCGATTCGAAGCGGTCCTTCGCCTTGGTGATGGGCCAGCAACTGACGCATTCCGGCAAGATGTCCACTGAGGCGCCCGGTCTGATCAAGATTGCGCCGAACACGGGCAAGCTGCGGATGAATCTGCAAGATATGGAACGGCTGGGGCTCCAGGACGGTTCAAAAGTGCGCGTGACATCGGAACGGGGGTCGCTCCAGCTGGGCGTACAAGCAGACGCCTCGCTCGCGCCGAATACCTGTTTCTTCCCGGAGCATTTCAATGAGCCGCCGGTCAAGGATTTGATGGCGGTGCACGTGGACGCAACGACCGGCGTCCCGTCATTCAAGCAGGCATGGGTCAGTATCGAACGAGCCTAGGGATCGCCGGATGATTCCGAACGGCAGGAGCCTACGATGAGCGTCGCCGCACTGACAAAAAAGATTCTGCATGCCGCCCTGTTCTATGAGATTTGGGACGCCATGAAGGTGACGTTTCGCCATATGTTCCATAAACCGATCACCTTTCAGTATCCTCGGGAGCAGCGCACGCTGCCGGATGCGCACCGCGGGGCGTTGAGCCTGCTCCGGTACGACGATAAACGGGAACGCTGTGTCGGCTGCGACCTCTGCGAAGCCGCCTGTCCCTCGCATTGCATCAAAGTGGTGAGCGCCGAGGACAAGGAGCGCCCCCTTCAGCGCTACGCCAGTGAATTTTATATCGACATCACCAAGTGCGTATTTTGCGGCTATTGCGTGGAGGCCTGCCCCGTCAATGCGCTGGCCATGACCAAGATGTACGAGTTTTCCACGCATGACAAACGCACACTGCTCTTCGACAAAAAGCGTCTGTACGAAATTGGGGAACGTCATTTGGAAGACGCGAAAAAATATCTCTATGCCCATAACCAGGAGAAGAATGTGGAAGAGAGTCGCGAGTACCGCTACTACTTTCCGCAATCGGTCCTCAAACCGACGCAATCGACTCCCAAGCATTTGAGCTGAGCACGGACCATGATCGCTGTCTTTTTTTCATATTTCGCCCTGGCCAGCATCGCCGCTGCCGTCCTGACGGTCGCCCTCAAGAATCCCGTCCATTGCGGGTTGGCGTTGCTGGTGCTGCTGCTGCACGTGTCCGGCTTGTTCATCCTATTGAACGCGGAATTCCTCTGGGCCGTCCAGGTGGTGGTCTATGCCGGCGCGATCCTGGTGCTCTATCTGTTCGTGCTCATGCTGTTGAATCTGAAAACGGACGAGCGCTATTTCCACTCGACCTATCTCTACTTTCTGGGGCCCGCGGCCCTGGGGTCGCTCTATGTGCTCTATTTGCTTGTGAAGTCGCCCTATGCCGGCGCCAAAGGCACGGCCCCGGCCGTCGCCATTTTGCAGGACGGAGATACGGCGGCCGTCGGCATCAAGATGTTCAGCGACTATCTGCTCCAATTTGAAATTGTCGGCGTCTTCCTGCTCGGGGCCATTATCGGCGCCATTGTGCTGGCCAAGACGCCTAAACCGATCGATGCGGGAAAAACTGACGCATGATTCCATTAGCCGCCTATGTCGCCGTCAGCGCGATCCTCTTCCTCACCGGACTCCTCGGAGTGCTGATCCGGCGGAACTTTATTATCGTGCTGATGTCCGTCGAGATCATGCTGAACGCGGCCAATATCAACCTGGTGGCCTTTTCCCATTACCTGGAGTCCATGGCCGGTCAATTGGTGGCCCTGTTCATCATCGCCATCGCCGCCGGAGAAGCGGCCGTGGGACTGGCCATCATCATCGTGGTATTCCGTGGCAAGCTGTCAACCAACGTCGACGAAATGAACCTATTGAAGTGGTAACGTGTCTGATTTAACCGATCTGCTCATCAAGCTCATTCCGGTATTCCCCTTGCTGGCCGTGATTGCCAACGGCCTGTTCGGCAGCCGGTATTCTCACGAGATCGCGCATCGGCTGGCCTGGGGCTCGGTGGCCCTGTCCTTCCTCTGCGTGATCGGCGTGTTCGCCGACGTCCTTCGCACAGGCGTCTCGCACGAAGTCGTGGCCTACCAATGGATTTTCGGCGGAGATCTCACGATCAACCTGGCTTACCTGGTCGATCCCTTGACCTGCGTATGGCTCCTCGTGGTGACCGGGGTCGGATTCCTGATCCACGTTTATTCCGTTGGGTATATGCATGGCGAAGAGGGGTTCACCCGCTTCTTCACCTATATGAATCTCTTCATGGTCTCGATGTTGCTCCTCGTCATGGGCAACAACTATGTGGTGCTGTTCATCGGATGGGAAGGCGTCGGCCTCTGTTCCTATCTCCTGATCGGCTACTATTACGACAAGGTGTCCGCCGCGAAAGCCGCTTCGAAAGCCTTCGTCGTGAACCGCATCGGCGATGCCGGATTTCTCCTGGCCATCTTCCTGGTCTTTATCAACTTCAAGACCCTCGACTATACGAAGGTCATGGCGCAGGTCAGCCAGCTCTCCCCGGAGATGGCCACGGCCATCGCCCTTTGCCTGCTGATCGGCGCCGTCGGCAAATCCGCCCAGTTGCCGCTCTATACCTGGCTGCCGGATGCCATGGAAGGTCCGACTCCGGTGAGCGCCCTCATTCATGCGGCCACCATGGTGACGGCGGGCGTCTACATGATCGTGCGCAACCACGCCATCTTCGATCTGTCGCCGATCGCCATGGAAATCGTCGCGGTGGTCGGGGGATGCACCGCCCTTTTCGCCGCCACCATCGGCCTGGTGCAGACCGACATTAAGCGCGTGCTGGCCTACTCGACCGTCAGCCAGCTCGGCTATATGTTCCTCGGCTGCGGCATCGGCGCCTATACCGCCGCCGTCTTCCACGTCATGACGCACGCCTTCTTCAAGGCCCTCTTGTTCCTGTCGGCCGGCTCCGTCATCCATGCCTTGTCGGGCGAGCAGGACATCCGCAAGATGGGCGGCCTCAGCAAAAAGATTCCCTGGACCTATCGTCTCTTTCTTATCGGCACCGTTGCCATTGCCGGCCTTCCTCCGCTGGCCGGCTTCTGGAGCAAAGATGAGATCATGGGGCATGCCTTTGTGAATCATCACTACCTCTACTACACGATGGCTGCCGTCGGCGCCTTCCTGACCTCGTTTTATATGTTCCGGCTGACCTATCTGACCTTCTACGGCCCCTCACGCATGGATCATCACACGGAAGAGCATGTGCATGAATCGTCGATGGTGATGGTCGGCCCCTTAATGGCGCTGGGCGTGCTCTCGGTCCTGGGTGGGCTGATCCTGGGTTTCCCGCCGGAACATGGCTGGCTGCACGGATTCCTGGCGCCGGTGGCCGCGGTGGCAGGGGAACATGAAGCGAGCGCCGCGCTGGTGCTGCCCCTCATGGGCGTGGCGACCGGCATCGCGCTGCTCGGATGGGGGCTCGCGCATTTTCTCTATAGCGCCAGCCCCGCGACGGCCGATTCCTGGAGCACCAGGTTCTCAGGCGCCTATACGACATTGCTCAATAAGTATTATGTCGATGAACTCTACGATGTTCTCTTTGTCGAGCCGACGAAGCGGCTCGGCGAATGGCTCGACTGGTTCGATCGCACCGTCATCGATGGCCTGGTCCGCGGAGTGGCGCAACTGGCCGATTGGGGTTCCGCCGGATCGACGTGGATCGAAAAATATGTGGTGTACGCCGGACTCAATGTCATTGGACTCGGCAACCACCTGGCGGCGCGCCAGGGCCGCAAGCTCCAGAGCGGGATGGTGCATCACTATGCCGCGCTTATCATTGCCGGGCTGTTTCTTCTGGCGCTGGTCGTCCAGATCATCATTCAACTGTAGCGAACATTCTATGATCGCCGAGGCATCACAGCACCCATGTTAGAAGAACTCGCAGCCGGTTTCCCGATCTTGTCCTGCCTGCTCTTTCTCCCGCTCGTCGGAGCCGCCGTCCTCTGGCTCTTCGAGGACGAGGATATGGTCCGCACGTCGGCCCTCACGATCAGTCTTGTCGAATTGGCCCTCGCCATTTTTGTGTTGATCCGCTTTATTCCCGAATCCGCGGCCATGCAGTTTTCCGAGCATGTTCCCTGGATCCCCGGGCTCGGGATCAGCTATCACCTGGCCGTTGACGGCATCAGTGTCCTCTTTGTCGGCTTGACCGCCTTCCTAACCGTCCTGGTGGTCATCTACTCGTGGGACACCATTCGTCAACAGGTCAAACTCTACATGATGTGTGTCCTGGCCCTTGAGACGACCACCATGGGCGTTTTCGTCTCGCTGGACCTGATTCTCTTCTTTGTCTTCTGGGAATTGATGCTCATCCCCAGCTATTTCCTCATCAAGCTCTGGGGTGGGGGAGCCGAGCGGCACTATGCCGCCCTGAAGTATGTGCTCTATACGCTCCTCGGCAGTGTCTTCATGTTGGTCGGGATCGCCCTGCTCAATCTGAACTTCCATCAATGGGCGGTCCTTCGCCATACTGACCAGGTCTATTCCTTCGACTTGCTCGATCTGTTGACCGTTCCCATCCCCCTCAGCCAGCAGATCCTGATTTTCTGGCTGATGTTTATGGGATTCGCGTTCAAAGCTCCCGTGTTTCCGTTCCATACCTGGCTGCCCGATGCCTTGCTCGAAGGCCCGATCGGTATGGCCGTGGTGCTGGCCGGACTTAAGCTGGGCACTTTCGGCTTCATGCGCTTCAGCATCCCGCTCCTGCCGGATGCGTCCAAGAGCCAGACCGTGGTGGCCGTTCTCATGTGTCTGGGCATTGCCGCGATTCTGTACGGGGCGATCATGGCGCTGATCCAGCCGGACTTCCGCCGCCTCCTGGCCTTCAGCAGCATCAGCCACCTCGGCTTCATCGTGATCGGCCTCTTTGCCCTCAATTACCAGGGGCTCCAAGGCAGCCTGCTGACCATGATCAATCTCGGTTTCAGCACCGCCGGCCTCTTCTTCATCGCCGGCTTTCTCTATTCCCGGCAGCAGACGACCCATCTCTCCGCTTTCGGAGGGATGGCGAAACAGGTTCCGCTCCTTGCCAGTTACTTCTTGCTGATCGGCCTGGCGTCCATCGGTTTGCCCGGCACGAACGGATTCGTCGGAGAATTTCTCATTCTCCTGGGAACATTCAAAGCCAATTGGATCTATGGAGCCTTTGCGGTCACCGGCGTGGTGTTCGGCGCGGCCTATTTTCTCTGGTACTACGAACGGGCCATCCTCGGCCCCCTGGGCAAAGCCGTGAAGAGCACCATGGTCGATTTGCAAACGCGTGAAATGATTATTGCCGTCTCGCTGTCCGTGATGATTCTCTGGATCGGGCTCTATCCGTCCCCTTTCCTGCGCATCATGAACGGCTCTGTCCAGGCCTTGGTCGATCGGCTCAACCAGGGCACGGTGGCCTCGCTTACTGATTCCGTTCAACGACAGGATCGCTAGCCCATGGGTGACTACGCACTGCTCTACATTCTGTTCGCGCCGTTCGTCGGCGCCTTGGCCCTGATCTTTGTCTCCAACCGCCAGGCGATGCTCGTCCGCGGCATCGCGGCCGGATCGGCCTTCGTCTCCCTGATCTCATCCATCTATTTGTTCTATGCCTATGACCCAGTCAAAGGCGGATTCCAGTTCATCCAGAAATTCGAGTGGTCGCGCCAGCTCGGTATCTCGCTCTATTTGGGCGTGGATGGCATCGGCACTCCGTTGGTGCTGGCCTCATCGATCTTATTGTTCGCCGGAATCTTCGTCTCCTGGCATGTCAAAGACCGGATGAAAGAGTTCTATATCTGGATTTTGATTCTGGCCGCCGCGACCATCGGCGTCTTCATGTCGCTGGACCTCTTCTTCCTGTACTTCTTTTACGAAATGTCCGTCATCCCCATGTACCTCCTGCTCGGGATGTGGGGCAGCCATACCAAGAAGTATCTGGAAATGACCGACGCCGAAGGGCTCAAGCAGCGCGATTCCGTCGGGTTCATTTTCAATTTCGGCTCGAACAGCAAAGAGTACGCCGCGATGAAGCTCGTGCTGTTTCTCTCGGCCTTCGCCGTTGCGGCCCTGATGGGAATTTTATTGATCTACAAGTATTCCGGCCTGAATACCTTCGATATTCTGGTGCTCCGCGAGCAGGCCCATCTGATGAATATTCCTGTCCTGGGCACCACCCTCGACAAGATCATCTGGGTCCTCATTTTCTTCGGCTTCGCGTCGATTGCGCCGCTCTGGCCCCTCCATTCCTGGTCGCCGGTCGGCCATGCCGCGGCGCCGGCCGCCACGAGCATGCTCCACGCCGGCGTGCTGATGAAGCTGGGCCATTTTTCGATTATCCGGGTCGCCTTTGAAATTCTGCCGGAGACCACGCGCGAGCTGATGCCGATGGCGGCGATCCTCTGCATGTTCAGCATTATTTACGGCGGATTCGTGGCCTTCTATGCCAAAGACACGAAATACGTCATCGGCTATTCCAGCTCCAGCCACATGGGCTACGTCTTTCTGGGGATGGCGGCGCTGGACTATATCAGCCTGAGCGGAGCCGTCATTTATATGTTCGCCCATGCCATGGCCACCGGCATGCTCTTCGCCATGGCCGGCTGGGTCTACGACCAGACCCATACGCGCGACATTCCATCGCTCGGCGGCCTGTCGAACAAGATGCCGTTTATTTCCGGCTGTTTTGTTGTAGGCTGCATGGCCTCCATCGGCATGCCCGGCACGGTCAATTTTATCGCTGAAGTCATGATTATCGTAGGGAGCTGGAACAAGTATCCGTTCCAGGTCGTGGTCGCCGTCCTCGGCATCGTGCTGACCCTCGCGTATCTTTTCAAAATGATGCGCGGGTTGTTCTATGGTCCCATGGATCAGAAATACAGCCACTCCCACGACGCGGTGTCAGCCGTCGATCGGCTGCCGCTGCTCATCATGATTTCCGTGAGCATCGGCTTCGGTCTCTTTCCCATGCATTTATACAATGTTGTCCGCTCCGGGGTGGATCCGCTCATTGCCAGGATCACGCATGTCGTGCCGGTGGCCTCCGTGCCGGCCCTCGATGCCCCGGGTTCCTCGGCACAGGATCAATTGGCGGCGCGCGGCGTCCAGCTTCAACCGGAACGGATGACAGAATAGGGTACGTCTGACAATGTACGGATCGAGACTATGAATTTTGAATTGAACATGTCGCTGTCGGATCTCCTGCTCCTTCTGCCGGAGATTGTGCTGACCGTGTGGCTCTGCCTTGTCTTGATTGCCGATTTTGCGTTCCCGCGCTTGCCGAAGGAGCAGCTGGCCTATTTCAGTATTGCCGGCCTCGTGGCGACCCTCGCCTGCCTCGCTTGGCTCGACATCAGCCATACCACCGGGACCCTCTTCGGCAACATGTACGTCCTCGACCGGATGGCCCTGTTCTTCAAAATGTTTATCGTCGGGGCCAGCATCCTCGTTATTCTCGCCTCCATCGAGTATGTCCAGAAGTTCGCCTTCTTCCGGGGCGAATATTACTTTCTGATCGTCATGTCCGCCCTCGGCATGATGTTCATGGCCTCCGCCAACGACCTGCTGTCCCTCTTCGTCACGCTGGAGTTCTCCACCTTCGGCTTCTATGTCCTCGTGGCATATCTCCGTGACGATGCGGCCTCCAACGAAGCCGGGCTCAAGTTTTTCATCCTCGGCGTCTTTGCGGCGGGCCTGCTGGCCTATGGCATCAGCCTGGTATATGGGGAAACGGGCCAGCTCGTGTTGTCCAATATGACAGCGGCCCCGGCCACGCCCGGTCTGATCATCGGTTTCCTGCTGATCTTTGCCGCGCTCGGCTTCAAGATCGGCGCGGTGCCCTTTCACTCCTGGATTCCCGACACCTATCACGGCTCGCCCACGCCCGTGACCGCGTTCCTGTCCATCGCGCCGAAAGGCGCGGCCTTCGCCATTCTCCTGCGCCTGTTCTTTGTCGCGCTGGCGTCCTTCAAGCCCATGTGGGTCTTGCTGCTCGCGGCCACGTCCGTCCTCTCGATGACCTATGCCAATATCGTGGCCATCGCACAAACGAATATCAAACGGCTCCTGGCCTATTCCGGCGTCGCGCAAATCGGCAACGTGCTCATCGGGCTCGCGGCCGGCACGAAAATGAGCAACGACGCGATTCTGTTTTATCTGCTGACCTATCTCTTTGCCAATATCGGCGCGTTCGCGGTGATTATCGCCGTCAGCCATGCCATAGGCAGCGAAGAAATCGACGACTACAGCGGCCTGAACCGCCGGTCGCCGTTTCTGGCCTTCTCTATGCTGTTGTTTCTTCTCTCCCTGGCGGGAGTCCCGCCGCTGGCCGGGTTCATTGGCAAGCTGTATATCTTTGTCGCGGCGATCAAAGAAAGCCTCTATACCCTGATTACGGTCGGCCTGATCAACATTGTCATCTCGATGTACTATTACCTCATCGTGGTGAAGAAGATGTACATTGCCGAACCGAAGGATCCGACGCCCGTCGCGATTTCAACGCCGCTCAAAGTGGTGGTCTACATCAGCCTTGCCGGCACGCTGCTGATCGGTATCTATCCCCAGCCCTTCATCGACTGGGTCGAATCGGCCACGATGATGTTTTCCCATTTCGGCGTCCCGGCTTCCACCATGGTCCCGGCGGTCTTGCCATTTGGCGGGTAGTTCAGCCAGCTCCTTGCGGATACCCCCCCCTCTTGCGGCCTTGCTGCAACAAGAGTAGAGTGCGCGTGATCATTTTCCATAGCCATCGACAGGGCGGTTTGTCCCTTCTATGGATAGAGCGACGTACGAACTCCCGCATGCATCCGATCGCCGGTTAGACGGCGCCACGCACTTCCCAGTCCTTGCTTCATCCCAGCCGCCAGATGCCGATCCCTCACAGCGAGCGGCGGCTTCGGCCAGACCACGCATCGTTGACCGCCTCTACTCTGCGACCGGGCTGACCGGACATCGTCCGATAGATTCGATCGGCGTTCAGGGGGCGCAACCCACGGCTGCATCATATCGGCTGGGAAAGAGCAGGGGCTATGACCATCGAAGCCGCTGATAAAAATACGGCGAGCGCCACGCTCCGGCTGCTCCAGCTTGAGGCCAGTCAGGATGACGCGGACCGGATCGTGTCTGTGCTCATGGACGGCGGCATCGCCTGCCAGGCGCAACGCGTGGATCAGGCCGAAGCCTTTATCAAAGCCTTGAAGAAGAAAAAGTTCGACGTGATCCTGGCCGACTACTCGCTCCCGGGATTCGACGGATTCACGGCGCTGAGTCTGGCGCGCCAAATCTGCCCGGACATTCCGTTCATTTTCGTGGCGACCACGCTCGGGAAAGACCTCGCGCTGGATGCCGTCCGCCGGGGCGCCACCGATTACATTCTCAAGCAGCGCCTCGGACGTCTCGTCCCTTCGATCCATCGCGCGCTGAGGGAATTGGAAGACCGGCTTGAACGGAAGCGGGTCGAGCAGGTGCTTCGCCAGAGTGAAAAGCAATTGCGGCAAGCCCAGAAATTGGAAGCCGTCGGCCGATTGGCGGGCGGCCTTGCCCACGATTTCAACAATCTCCTCACGGTCATCATGGGGCATGGCCAGGGACTCCTGGCCGAAATCCAGCCAGGCGATCCTTTGCGCAGCAGGATCGAGGAAATGCAGCAGGCGGGAGACCGGGCCGCTGTCTTGATCCGCCAATTGCTGACGTTCAGCCGCCAGCAGCCGTCCAAGCCGAAGGTGCTCGCGCTGAACCCCCTCATTACCAATTTTGAAACCATGATGCGCCGTTTGATCGGGGAGGATCTCGAACTCACCCTGGCGTTGAGTCCGCAGGATCTGCAGATCAAAGCGGACCCGGCCCAGATCGAACAGGTTCTCATGAATCTGGTCGTGAACGCCCGCGAGGCCATGCCCAAAGGCGGACAACTGGTCATCCATACGGCGCTGGCCGAACTGACCCACACACCTATGTATTGCGCGCGCCCCTTCGCCGTAGGATCCTTTGTGAAGCTCTGCGTGGCCGACACGGGAAAGGGGATGCCCCCCCGAGGTGCTCACGCATATGTTTGAGCCGTTCTTTACCAGCCGGCGTGATGGGAAAGGCACGGGGCTTGGTCTGTCAACGGTGTATGGGATTGTGACACAGAACGGAGGCGGGATCGACGTCAGCAGCCAGGTGGGAAAAGGCAGCATCTTCGAGGTGTATTTTCCCAGCATCCAATCGCGTGTCGTGCACGCGCAGCCGAACGAACCGGTGAGTTGCTCCATTCGAGGGCATGAAACCATTTTGCTCGTGGAAGATGACCAATCGGTCCGCGAGATGGTTCGTGACGGCCTGCGGACGCTGGGCTATCGGGTGCTCGAATCCCGGCACGGTCTGGAAGCCCGCCTGATCGCCTCCCAGCAAATCGGGAACATTCACCTGCTCATCACCGATGTCGTCATGCCGGGCATGAGCGGCACCGAGCTCGCGCAACATCTGCGGATCTTGAAGCCCGACTTAAAACTGCTGTTTATGTCGGGCTATGCGGACGACATCGGCATCGGATCGAGCGACCCCGCCAGCGACTATCTCCAAAAGCCCTTTACGCCGGAACTGCTTGGGCAGCGCATCCGGCAACTGCTTGAACCAGTCTCGAACGGCCAGGCACAGGCAGCAGCCCACGAACTGGCTTCTCACTAATCGGTTACGATCGGCTTATCGGCATGAATATCCATCGCCCCGCCTGTGTTTCGTCAAGCCTCCGGCGCATGCTGTGGATCCTGCCGGTTGTGTTTGGATTGTGGGGTGCGGCGGCCTTCGCGCAAGATCCCCAGTGGGAATCTCTCGGAACCGGATTGGCGGTCTCCGTCTGGCAGCCGCAGGAACGCTGCCCAGACCTCGGCGCCTTTCTGGTCGTGGATGCCGATCCGGAGCGCTACCGGTTTTCCGTTCACTATTATGCCCAGGAGGGATTGGCATATCCGCCGACGCTCGAAGCATGGCAGCAGCGGACACAGGACAGCGTGCTGTTCAACGCCGGCCTGTTTCGCGAGAACTTCGCGTATCTGGGGCTCTTGTTCAAAGAAGGCCGCTCGCTGGGAAGCCGGCGCCATGCCACCTGGCAGGGGCTCTTTGTCGCGGAACCGGCACAGCCTGCGACAGGGCCTAACGCGCGCGTCCTCGATCTGACAACGGATCCCTTTCAGGAAACGGCCCCACCCTATCGCGAAGCAGCACAGGCCCTCATGCTCCTCGATCGGACCGGAACGATCCGGGTTCGGCAGACGGGCAAGTTCGCCTATCAAACCGTAGTGGCCGAAACCCGCGATGGGCACATATTGATCTTCAAGAGCCTGGGATTAGTCACCTTGCACGGAGCCGGCGAATGTCTTCGTGACGCGTTCCCGTCCATCCGTGTCGCGATGGCTATGGATGGCGGATCGTCCTCCGATCTCCTCGTCTCCGGTTCGCTCTGGGCGCAGGGCACGCCCAGCCTGCAGCGAACCTCCTGGAAGGAGTGGTTTGCAGGGACTTCCACCCCGCATATCCCGCTGCCCGCAGTGATCGGCATCAGCCCGCGCAAGCCACCGGCCTCTTCACCTGGGCCGGCGGGGACACGCTAACGGTTTGGGTGATCGACGGGGAATCCCGCTTCCGTCCAGGCGTTCATGCTGCCGGCGACATTGTAGACATGCCGATACCCCAAATCCGCCAGGGTCTCGGCGGCAATGTTGCTGCGATGGCCGGACTGGCAATAGACGACAATATGATCGTCCGGCTGCACACCCAGTTCGCGGTGGCGGTTCTTGATGTCACGGAAGTCGATATTGAAATCCGTTCCGGGAATCATGCCCGCCCGATGCTCCTCCGGAGTCCGCACATCAACGAGCAGAAAGGCTTTCTTCTGCGGTGAGGAGGCCTTGGCCAAGCCGGCCTGTAATTGCTGGACGGAGAGCAGATAAGAATGATAAGACCAGCCTGTTCCTGCCAGCATCAGGCTGGCCACAAGCGTGATTCCCGTGAGCGCCCCTATGAAACGCCTCATTGTATCCTCCTTATCTTATGATGGCGGCAGAGCATCGTCTGCTGCCTCGGGACATCCTAAAAACAGATCGAACGGCTGGTCAAGAGCGGCGGGCTTCATTGGGTGCATGCTGCTCGCCGGCTGTGCGGACGGGGCCAAGTTTCTGCAAGAGTCCGAGAACGGCGGCATGATCGTGTACCCATTCAAGGGGGAACAAGGCGCATTGCTGTCTTCTTTTAGAACGGATGCCTTCGCGCTGATGAAAGACAAATGCCAGGGACCCTACACCATCATCCGCGAAGGAGAAACCAAAGGACGCACACGCATCGCCGGCGCAGTGGAAGGGGCGCAGGAAGCGGTGCGTGAACGCCGGTGGGGGATTCAGTTCCAATGCCGGTAGCGGGTGGCAGGCGTTAGGTCCTGCCCGTTCGATGCCGCGTGAGGTCGTCGATGGTCAGAAGGCTCACGACGGCCACTCCTTCCGCCTCCACTTTCTGGCGTCCATCCTGTTCGTGGCGATCCACGATTACCAGCGCATGCGTCACGTTCAGCCCGGCCGCCCGCGCAGTCGTCACGGCTTTCAACAGCGAGCCGCCGCTGGTCAGCACATCATCGACGATCAAGGCGCGGTCGCCCGGCTTGTACGCCCCCTCGATCAACTTGCCCAATCCATGGTCTTTGGCCTGTTTCCGCACGACGAATGTCCGCCAGTCGCGGCGCGGCTGCGCCCCGAAGGCATAGTCGGAAATCGACGTGGCAATCGCAATGGCTCCGATTTCCAGCCCTCCCAAACAGTCGAACTCCAGGGTATGGATCGATTCATGCGCCAGTTGCGCGACAAGCCGGCGCGCGCCGGGGTACGCCATGAGCGCCCGGCAATCGACATAAAAGGGGCTGATCTGCCCGGACGCGAGCTTGAATCCCTTGTCGGGATCCCACTTGAACGAATGGGTGTCGTAGAACGCTTTCACCAATTGCTCTCGAACCGTCATCGGAAGCCATCCTCTGTAAAAGGGGGACACGCGGCGGCATTTTACACCGGAGGTCTGGCCTATGGCATCTCTTTTTCGGCTGAAGCGAGTGGCTCGGATGGAGAGAACCGGCGAATCTGTTCCGCCAGCAGATTCGCCGCCAGTCCAAGATCGAACGGCCAGGCATACCGCAGGTCGACCCCCGGATACTGCGGCCTCAAATGGTCGAGGATTTCGGGGATCTCCACCTCCGAGTGCGACCCGCCCGGCGTGAACATCGTTGTTGTCACAGTAATGTGCATTGCTCCGTTCTTGACCAGGGCCGTGACCGACTCTTCCAGCGTCGGGGCACAAAACTCGTTGTACGCGACGGCAAAGAGCACATCGCCCAGCTTGGCTCGCAACTGAGCCGCCACCGCTTCCAGTCCCGATTGATACGGATCCGTCTCCGGTGTCCTCGGCCACTGGCGGACGGTGGCATCAAGCTCCAGCTCTTCAGCCGAAGGCGGTTGCTTGGCCGCGCGCCGTTGAGCTTCCAGCCGCTTCAGTTTTGTGACCAATTCCTGCGGGCACCCCTTGGGAATCCCGCCGTGCCCGACCAGAATCACGCCCTTGACCGGCGTTTCCATATTGTCTCTCCCTTTCCCCTATCGTCAGTTACACATGATTGCGCAACATGAGTTCTTTCGGATGCGGATTCAGATACACCTGGTCGCGAATATAGTGCACCTCGAAGAGGTGGACGTAATGCTTGATCAGCGTGAGGGGCACAATGAGCGGCGTCAACCCTCGATGGTAGTCTCCGATCACACCCAGCAGTTCCGCCTTGTCCCGCGCGGCAAGGTGGCCTTTGAAATATCCGAGGATGTGCTGTAACACATTCACGTGTTTTCGAACCGTGGCCTTCATGGCCAACGCGTTCATGAAGAGGTCGCCATACCGGTGGGCGAGCTCTTTAGGCCGGTGCCGCTCCGCCTGGCCGACCAGCCGCCCGAGGGCCTGGTAATGCTGCGGACTATGGGCCATGAGCAGATACTTATGAATCGTGTGGAACCGGACCACCGCCTGCCTCGTCACGCCGCTCTCAAGCAGATCCTGGTATCGGCGGTAGCAAAACACCCGCTCGATAAAATTCTCTCTGAGCGGGGCGTCGCTCAGCCGCCCTTCCTCTTCGACCGGAATCAGCGGGAACTGTTCGACATAGGCCCGCGCGAATAATCCGGTCCCGCTCCGGCTGGGCATCCCTTGTTCGGTGTACACACGGACCCGCTCGACGCCACAGCTCGGCGAGCCTCTCTTAAAAACAAAACCGGATAAGTGCAGATCCCCAAGCTCTTCGAGCCGATTCGCCGTCATCTTTTCCAGCGCTCGAGTATGATCCTGTCCGCTTTTAATCGTCAGGAGCCGGGGATGTGCGGGATCGCCGACCAGCCGCATCGCTGCCCGGGGCGTTCCGAGTCCGGCCTCGACTTCCGGGCAGACGGGAACCCATTCCACATACCGGCCAAAGACGTCGGTCAGAAAATTGTCGCGCTTATGGCCTCCGTCAAACCGGACTTCGTCTCCCAGGAGACAGCGGCTGATCCCGAGACGGAGCGGTGCAGTCGTCATCTAGTCACCTGTTGTTTGCCAAGATCCAGGTATTCGCGCCGGGCCTGTGCGTGATCCACGAGGGGTAGCGGATAGTCTGCGCCTATCCGGCATCCGGCCCGGCTCTGTTCATCAGGAGTCATCAGATGCGGCTCATGCACCCACTTGGCTGCCACGTTCGCCAGTTCCGGCACATAGGTGCGGATGTAGGCCCCATCCGGATCGAACTTCTTGCTTTGCAGCGCCGGATTGAACATACGATATCCGCGCATCGCGTCCGTGCCGGTTGCGGCGCACCATTGCCAATTGCCGTTATTCGCAGCGACATCCGCATCCAGCAAATGCTGCATGAAATACCGTTCGCCGCTCTGCCAGTCGATCCGCAGATCCTTGATCAGAAACGAGGCCGTGATCATTCGCACCCGGTTGTGCATCCATCCCGTCTGATTCAGCTGCCGCATGCCGGCATCCACAATCGGATACCCGGTCTTCCCGTCGCACCAGGCCTGAAACAGGCGGTCCCGTTCCTGACCCGGTTCCCGCGACGGGGGGACTGCCACGGGACGGAATGGACCCTCAACGACACGGGGAAAGGCCGAAAGCACCTGCTGAAAAAAATCTCGCCACACCAGTTCATCGATCCAGATCAGGACATCCGTCCTCGATACCCGGCCTCCCTGTGCGAGACCGCCCAAGGCCGTATGGATAGCCGTGCGGGCCGACAGGGTTCCAAAACGAAAGTGGGGGGACAGTTGTGAGCTCCCGTCGATGCCCGGCAGATTCCTGCCAGTGCCGTAGGTGTGTATGGGCCCCTCAATGAACCACTGCAACCGCTTCTTCCCGTTCCGTTCCCCCGGCTCGATCCATGGTGTGACGAGGTCGTATCCCAGTTCCACCGCCGATGGAAGGGGAGGAGAGGCAGGGAGCACTGAATTCTTTGAAGCCGTGATGGCCCTGGGAATCGGGAGGGGCGAGGGTTTCGTCGCCTGCCACCTGGCCCACCAGCGGGTGCGATAAGCACTGTACCGCTGTAGCGGATCGCCGGTCGTGCCACGAATTTCTTCCGTTTCAAACACTACATGGTCCTTGAATGTACGGACGACGACTCCTGCCTGCGCCAGTCGCTGCGGAACGGCGCGGTCTCGCTCGATTGTCGCGGGCTCATAGTCACGATTCCAATAGACCACATCGGCCTTCCATTCGCGCGCCGCTTGAACGACTTCTTCCACCGGCTCGCCCCGACGCCATCGCAGCGTGAGGCCCAGACCGGCCAACGATGTCGACAGGTCCCAGAGACATCCCAGCATGAAATTCACGCAGGCCGCCCCGAACCCATGGGACTGCAACAGGGGCTCATCAAACACAAAGAGCGGGACAATCTCATCGCATTCCTGGCAGGCGGCCGTCAGGGCCGGCTGATCGTGCACTCGAAGATCGCGTCTGAACCAGACGAGGCCGCGCATCAGAACAGCTCCTGCGATGCCGGGGTCGGCTTGTGATCGGACTGGGGCGCATCTACAAACAGGGACCGCCGCCAGATGAGATACAGGGCAAACAGGATGGTCGTGGCCATAAATCCTGAGCGGACCATATGAAAGCCGAAGGCCAGCTGGTTCATCGCCTCGCTCACAATGCCAAACCCGGCATAGGCCAGACTCAATCCCCAGGCCCATGGGCGCAAACAAAGAAATCCATGGCCGATCAACAAATGCACGGCAGGGGAATGGAGTTTGATGAGGAGCGAGGCAGGCCCCGACACGGCAGTCCCGAACAGCTTGAGCGCATAGGCTGGGAACAACACGATGACGATCAGATCCACGGTGCCGACGATCAAGAACAATCCGCCAAGCAGTTGGATATCCACGCCCGCCGGTCGTGCTCGCATCTTCGCCTCCTATCGTACCCAGGCTGTGGGAAAGCGCTGCCACCAGCTCTTCGGATTCGCCGCCCGCCATTGCGTCTGTTCCACCCAGAGGCGATCGGACTCGGCCTTGTTCAAACGATTGGCCATCGCCGCGCTGACATCGGACTGTTGCCGCACACCGGCCTGGATCATCTCCTTGGCCATACGGGCCAGTCCCCCCGGAGGGTCAACCAGGTCTTCCGTGTCGCGGTACGCCAGGTTGAGATACAACTGCTCAACCGCTATCCACTGCTCTTCGCGGGACAGATGTTCCAAATAGGCATCGATCGCCTGATAGACATACGTGAGGTGGATATAGCTGACAGCCGATGGCGCCTCGTCGATGGCCCGCTGACAGGCTTCAAGCGCACGACGATAATCGCCGGCCGCTAAAAAGAGATTCGTGCGTGCCAGATTGGAGTGCGACTGTGAGGGAGCCGCACTGCCTGACTCACCGAATGCCGCCCCTCCCCACAAACCAATTAGCAGCCCGCACAGCGCCATGCATGCCAGACGATGGATCATGAGACCTCCTATCTGCCGGACCCGCCATGCGAACTCATCGGGCCCTTCGGCAGCGTGTCGCCGGCGACACGCGTGATGGACAGCTCACGAGTGCCTCCTTCACCCTTCACCCCCAACTTCACGACGGTTCCCGCTTGGCCCCGGATCATCTTGACCACCTGCTCATAGGTTTTTCCCGTCACAGGAGTCCCATCCACCGTCATGACTTCATCCCCGTGACTGAGCCCTGCCTGTTGAGCCGGTCCCTCCGGATGGACCATCCCGACGTAGAGCACCGCCGGATCACCGATCCGCTCAGCTCCGACCTGGAGCGACACGCCGATCACCCCGTTGGGCAGAGACGAATCATCCCCATGCGCATAGGGCGCCGGGCTCAATGGCTGGTCGGCGGCCTCGGCGGCCCCCGCGAAGAAAAGCCCCATCATGAATACCGTCACAATATGAGCACCTGTGATCTTCATCGGTTTCCCTCCTCGTGAATGACCATCGCCGATCGCTGCTTCCGTGCGCAGTTCCTGCACCCTAGTTCGCAAGGATCGCCCGTAAGGCCGGCTCCAACGTCGGATATTGAAAGACGTACCCACCGGAAAGGGCCTTCGCCGGGCTCACCCGTTGCCCTGTCGTCATCAGAGTGCCCAGTTCACCCAGAGCTGCGTTCAGCACCACACCGGGCACTGGAACCCAAGATGGCCTGTGCAACACCTTACCAAGAGTCATACTGAATTCGCTCATTGTCACCGGCGACGGGGCCACGGCATTGAGAGGACCGGACACCGTGGAGGCCCTGAGCGCCCACTGAATCAATCCGATATGATCCCGCCGATGAATCCAGGAGACCCACTGGATTCCCGGCAGGATTGGGCCGCCAGCGAATATCCGGAACGGCAAGAGCATCTTCGGCAACGCGCCCCCGTCCTGTTCCAGGACCATGCCCGTCCGAAAAAGAACCACCCTCGTGCCATACGAAGCCGCGGCAAGAGCCGAGGCTTCCCACTCCAGGCAGAGATCGGCCAGAAAGCCTTGGCCGCGCACCGCGCCTTCATCCAGCACACGATCGTCGCTGGCTCCGTAATAGCCGATACCAGACGCGCTGATGAGTGTTCGTGGTCTTGAAAACCGGCGCGATAGGGCTTCGACCAATAAGCGGGTGGTCAGCACACGGCTGTCGGTCAGGAGGCGTTTGCGCGCGGCCGTCCAGCGGGCATCGGCAATCGGGGCGCCGGCAAGGTTGATGATTGCATCGGCCCCTTCGAGGGCCTGCTCCCACGATCCGATCTCTCGCCCGTTCCACTCGACGGCGGTCACAGCGGGGCCGAACAACCGCTGGGCTTCTGCCGGCCTTCTCGTCAACAGCGTGACCGTGTGGCCTTCCTGACAGAGGGACACACAGAGGGGACGTCCGATGAATCCCGTTCCACCGGTCAGCACGATACGCATCGTCGGTTCTCCTTCATTAACAGACCGCATCGAAAACCATTCCGCGTCAGTTCATAATGTCCACTGACATTGCCGGCCCCATGATCGTGATCCTGCCGTCCTCCTCGTGACTCCCACAAGACCACTCGTGTTCCATGGCCTCCAAGGGGAGAGGTTCCTCCAGAGGGAGGAGCCCGTCCACCTCAGCGAGAGACGCCGTGCGGAGTCGCGGCGCCACCCGAACAGGAAAGAGAAACCGGCCTCCTGTTTGTCACGATTCTCCTTGATCTCGATGACACCGTGACCGCAACTATTTCTGCTGAACCTCTCCCTCAAGACTGCGGGCGCAACGGAACCCTGTTCCGTGAGTTTGCAGCGCAAACCCGCCGCGACCTCTCGCTGAGCTCGTGATATCGGCCAGCGGGCTGTGCCACGAGCCGCCGCGAATCGATCGGACGACGCCCTTTTTGTCAGGGCCCTGGGGATTCCGTTCCGGAGCATGCTTGTAGTAGTCCGCGTCGTACCAGTCGGACACCCACTCCCTGGCGTTTCCCGCCATATCTTTGACCCCGTAGGGCGAGTCTCCATCCGGCAACGACCCGACCGGGTACAAGGTCTTCTCGTCCTCCCACTCCCGATCGAAGTTTGCGCGCTTCGGCGTCGCCGGCTCGTTGCCCCAGGGAAACAACCGGCCATCGGTGCCGCGAGCGGCCTTTTCCCATTCCGCCTCCGTCGGCAGCCGCTTCTTGGCCCATGCACAGTAGGCCTTGGCGTCATACCACGTCGTCTGTACGACGGGCAGTTGCTCAATCCCTTTGATTGATACCAGGGGACCCGTGCCATAGGGATTCGGCGGATTTCGATGGCCCGTGATGGTCACGAATGCCATGTAGCGCTCATTGGTCACTTCAACTTGATCGATCGCAAACGCATCGAGATAAATGGCCCGTTGCGGCCATTCATCGGCTCGGCCTTTTCCTTCCGGATTCCCCATCAAGAATTCTCCGGCCGGAACCGTCACCATGGGGACCGGGTCAAGCGCCTTCGAGGCCGGTTGCGCCGCCGCGACCAGCGATTGCGCGACGGCACCGGCGACAGCCACAATCGCCGCAATTATTTTCCAGCGAGATCTGTTCCTTTTCAGACCTGGTATCATTTCTTCTGCTCCTTGCTCCCCTCAATGGCGTGGGTCGTATGGATTTTGACTTGGCCGACAAGACGCTCCACCTGGCGCTTGTCCCCCCGCTCGGCCGCCTCTTGGGCCTGAGGGATGAGGGTCCTGGCCTCGTGCAAGTGCTCTTCGATTTCTGCCTGCAGCGCGGGCGAGGCGACGGTGCCTCCTAATGCCGCGCGATGATACACCTCCCAGGCATGATCCACGTCGTGTTCCGCTTCATGCACCGCCTTGGCGCTTTCCGGGTGTGGATGGCGGGCCGGATCAAGCGGGCCGGCCTGGACCGTTGCCGCTCCCAGTAACGCGCCCAATGAAATTCCGAGGACAATTGTTGTGTACCGTGTCATGTCTACGCCTCCGTCTCGATCCCACCGCCACGACGGACGGTGCCGATTCTCTTACGACTTCTTCATCGACTGCTCGATCAACGGGCTGAGCTCCAACAATTCCACATTCTTAGGATCAATGGCCAGGCCGCGAGCCACTGCCTGCAGAGCGTCGGAAAACCGCTCGCGCCCCATCTCGACAAGTGCGGTGATATACGCATCCCTGATCTGCTGCTCGATTTCCGGCGGGGCGGTCCTGGCACAGCGGAACCCCAGCCCCACGCCATAGCTGTTGTTGAGCGGGTGATTCCAGAACCGGTGTGTTGCCTTGACCGTGCCCTCCGGTGCGATCCACGATCCGCCGCGGATGACTCGCTTTTCTCCGACCGTCAACCGATCCACATAGGTACCCGTCCCGCCCATCCATATGGGTTTGGCCGGACCGGTCGGATTCACCATTGTTTCGAGCCGGCCGTAATAGCGGGGGTCATACCAGTCGGCGACCCACTCAAAAACATTCCCGGCCATGTTGTACACACCGTAGTAGCTCACGCTCTCGGGATAGGAATCTACCGGCATCGTGGCCTCATGATTCCTGCCATAGTTCGCTTTCGCCGGATCGAATCCATTCCCCCAGGGATACAGATTGGCTTTGGGTCCGCGAGCCGCTTTTTCCCATTCCGCTTCGGTCGGGAGACGTTTGCCACGATATTCACAGTAGGCTTTGGCATCCTCCCAATTGACTCCGGCGACCGGCTGCTCGGGCTTGTTTAAGCGGGGATCGTCCCAGTAGGCCGGTGCCGGATGGCCTTTTGCCCGCATGAACTCGCCAAACTGCTTGTTAGACACCTCGTACTTGTCGATCAGATACGAATCCAGGAACACCATATGGGCCGGCCCCTCATCATTCAAAGCATCGGCGGACCAAGGCGTGTTCATTCGTCGCTCGTAGGCGGTGGATTTCTTGGCCGCTGAGGCAGGCACTTCTTTGTCAATTCCCATGACAGATGGCCCATGCGCGACATACGCCATATCCGTTGGGATCAACGATTCTGCCGCCTCGCTTATGCCAATTGGCAGCAGAGCCCCCGTGAGAAACAGTGCTACAGTTATGGTGCTAGAAAGATTCATCGCGACCTCCTGCGTGACACGCTCGGTCCTTGGGAGGGCGGCAACGCCGCCCTCCCCTAATCCCATGGCTATTTTTTCTTCATGCCCATGCTCTTCTTGATCAGATCACGGGTGGCCAGGTACTCCTTGTTGCCCGGCTCAGAAGCCAGGGCCTTCTCAATGGAGGCCATCGCATCGGCATTTTTCTCCGCCCCCATGGCGACTAACGCCTGGATGAAGGCATCGCGACCGGCCTGAACTGCATCGTCGGAAACCGTCTGAGCCGACTTGGCGCAACGGAATCCAAGTCCCACACCGTAGGAATTATTCTCCGGTTGATTCCAGAAACGGTGGCTCGTGTGCAAGGATGTTTCCGGAGCAAGCCAGGATCCGCCGCGCAGCACCCTGACCGCACCCTGATTGGCAAAGTTGTAGCCCTTGTCCGGCCCTTTCGGATTCAGCGCCTGGCTGTCCTTATAGGACTTCGGGTCATACCAGTCATTCACCCACTCAAACACATTGCCGGCCATGTTGTAGACTCCGAATCCGCTCACCCCTTCCGGATAGGAGTCGACCGGCATAGTCCGACCGACATTCTGTCCATAGTTGGCTTTCTTTGGGTCAAGCTTGTGGCCCCAGGGATAGTGGTTGTCGCCGTCCGGGCCTTTGGCTGCCCGCTCCCATTCCGCTTCGGTCGGAAGGCGCTTGCCGTCCCACTTGCAGAATGCGTCAGCATCAACCCAGC
>Ga0169931_10000924_pt1 | contig 48748 bp, 42 predicted proteins | sample Kivu_15m_20L_FD_129675 | JGI IMG/M metagenome (GOLD analysis project Ga0169931, IMG submission 129675) | Freshwater microbial communities from Lake Kivu, Western Province, Rwanda to study Microbial Dark Matter (Phase II) - Kivu_15m_20L... | ecosystem: Environmental > Aquatic > Freshwater > Lake...
TCTTTCTTAAAGGCATTACGTAGGAAATAATCCTTTAATGTACTGAATATCAGCTTTTTAATATTAATGTTTTACCACAACTTATTGACAATCAGTTGTTTAACTTTTTTGTCGTGTACTTAGAAATTAGAGAATTCGTCGGCGTTTAAACCAAATGTAAATCCAAATAACAATGATGAGCATGAATCCCATTACGGCGAAATAGCCATATTCATGTCGCAACTCAGGCATATTGTCGAAATTCATTCCATAAACGCCCACAATAAATGTTAGAGGTAGGAAAAATGCCGAAAAAACTGTTAAAAGTTTCATCACATCGTTGCTTTTCTGCGCATTAATAGACAAATAAGTATTCAATAAATTGCTGGTGTCATCAATCACTTCATCACTGTTGTGAATCAAACCAAGCACTTGGTCTTTGATGTCTTGCAAGCCCGGTTTGAACTTATCTCGCACAACTATTTGATTGATTACTACTTGGGAATATTGGAGTACTTTTTTAGCAATTCGCGACTGCGCTTTGTGGTAATACAAATCTTCAAGCGAAATTTTATGGTTGGTTCTCACAAAAACGGTGTGCTCAAGTAGCTCAACTTTTTTCGCTAAAAAGGCGATTGGGTCGTTATAGGTTTGAACCATTTTTCGCATCAAAAAGACTAGTAATTCCTCGACATTCACACATTCTGGATTGTATTCACTGAAGAAGCTAAACTCAGCACGCCGAATGGTAATCAATCGTTTTTCACTCACAAAAAACGCCACCTTGTTTGTAATTTTATTGATATTGGTTTGGCGCTTAGTCATATCCCCAGTAAAAGCCCTCAAAATGATGAACGCATAGTCGGAATAATTCTCAATTTTGGGCAAATGGCCGATTTCCAAACTGTCTTTGATTTGGAAGAAATCCAGACCATACTGAGCCGATAACTCTCCTATCTGACCCTTATCTGGATTCAGAATATCAATCCAAGTGAAACTTTTAAAGGCGATTTCTTTGTGGTGGCTCGACATGCGCAATGTTTTTGTAAAAATAAAAAATCCCGACATTGAAACAACATCGGGATTGGAATATAATTATTGACAGGATTATCTTTTCACAAAGCGAATCGTTTGTCCGTTGATAGCAACAAAATAAACGCCTGCAACAAGCTCTGAAACAGCTATTTGATTTTGAGTAGCATTGATTTCAGCAGACACTACTGCTCTACCCAAAGCATCGAAGATTGTTACCTCACCTTCAAAGTTGTTGATATTCAAAACATCTGAAGCAGGATTAGGATAAAGCACCACGTTATTCAAAGTCTCGTTGTTTACAGCAGCGAAGCCAACCGTTTCGATATCAGATTCAACGCGAGGCAACATTTTATACTCACCAAAGCTGAACCACATTACCCCTTGGGCGTTGTAGCCATTTCCTAATGTTGGCGTGAAGGCATAGATATCGTCGTCAACAAGCATATCACCGTTGCCTGTGTTTAATCTAAACATTCCAAAACCGGCATTGGTGTTGGTACACGTTGCATTTTCTACACGAACCAATACCGACTCATACTGCTCATTATTAGCAGCTTGTGTAGAGATAACTGCCGCAGCAGGAAGTGGATTTGCCGTACTTACGATGGTATGCGCAGAAACACTAGAAATTTGTGTCAAACCAAAAAATTCAACAACATTCCCTGTCAATTCGATTTCATCACCTTGACTTGGGTTGATGGTTGTGTTGAACACAAAAATACCGTTCCAAGGACCCGTTCCATCTTGAATAAAGAAACCTTCAGTTGGCCAAATTGCTGTTACGATTCCAGAAGTTATAACCGATTGCCCAGCTAGCGGAGAAACCCCATCGGCATTGGCGGTGAATTGGATTTCATAGATAGTCACCTCGTTCACATTGGCATTCAATACCTCAACATCATCGATATTTCTCGGACACACTCTGAACTCTTCAAAAGAATAATTGATTACACCTGTGATGTTATATGCAGCCCCCAATGTTGGTGTGTAAGCATAAAACAAGCTGTGCACTTTAGAAGAATCTGCATCTGAATTGATTTTCCACATACCAAAACCAGAATTGGCGTCAGTACATTCAGCATTCATCACTTTCACCAAGACGCCCTCGTAAGGCTCTGTTTTAGACTGTGCAGAAGTAATTTCTTCGGCCATTGGTAGTGGGTTTCCAGAACTGTGATTGATAAAAGTGGTAACCCCAGTGATTTGAGTTAAATTGAAATATTCTACCACGTTACCGGTGATTGAAATACTGTCTCCGATTTGAGGCGTATTAGAATTATTGAAAACATGGATACCTGTCCAAGGACCTACTCCATTTTGAAGGAAGTAGCCACTTGCGTAAGTCGCTGTAACAATGCCACTTGTTTCCACTGTTTGTCCAATGTATGGTGAATCTCCACTCATCGCTGTTGTGAACTGAATGTCGTAAATAGAAACGTAATCGTTTGGCGTAACAGTACCTGTTGTGATCACCACATTATCAATCAAAACGTGATCTGGAGCAACCGTGCTTTGAATGGAAATTATAAATTCTCCCAAACTTGTATTTGGAGAAGTTACCGTTTGTGTATATTGGGTCCAAGTATTGGTTACCGCGATGTACTGATTGTATGATGCATAATTGGTAGATGCATTTGGATTCAATGTAACCAATGATGTTCTTACATTTCCTGCTCCTTTTGCCCAAAAAGTAATTTGATATGCTTCACCTTGAGTTACATTCACGGCAGATGTAGTAAATCGTTGATGCGTTGTGCTGGTATTTTGCAAACGACAAGACGAAGCCCCTTCTTGCGCATCAGAAGATTGGGTGATGTTAGAAAGTGTAAAATTGGTTGCGTTTCCAGCTACAGTATTTCCAATCCAGCCATCTGGGCTATTCGGACCACTCCAGTTTTCAAAAGAAGAAGTGAAAATTTGAGCAAAAGATACTTGTGCTACAAGCATCAGTGACATTGCGATAAAAGCTACTTTTTTCATGATATTTAATTTAAAAAATTTTAGCGAATTAATTGATAACAACGTTGTCTATGCGGTATGAACTTGTTCCGTCCGTTCCATTGCCAGTATATTTGAAACCAACATGGAAGGTACCGGTGTAGCCCTGTGGCATAAAGCCAAAAAGCTGGATAGCACCTGAGGCAATCCACGAGCTTCCGCTGCTAGAGCCCGCGATGGTGGCAGGTAATTGAACCCATGTGGCTGCACTTGGATTTGCGCCGTTATAGTTTGTGGATAGATGAACGGTAAGTCCGTTGTGCACCCAAAATGAAGTTTGTGTTTGGAAATTCAAAGTATTGGCTCCATTGGCTGTGATTGGAGGCGTAATCAACCATGTTTCATTGTTTTCACCACTACCAAAAGCTGTTGCTTGTACATGATTTCCATTGGCATCGGTGCCACTTCTACCGCGCCACACGCGAGAACCAACTGTGGCAATATTCTGCCAACATGCCAAGGAAAAGTCGACATTATTTGTGGCAGATGAGAAATTCTCATTTACGGCATTTACTGGATCACAAACCACAGGCCCGCCGGTACATCTTTCTCCAGTCATATCACATTCAGATACCCTTCTGATGTACAATTGACGTGTGTCGTTAAAAACACCCAAAACGGCAATTATACTTCCATTTCCGGAAGGTAAAACTGAATTGGCAAAGTTGGCATAACCGCTTGTTCTTACTATAACAGTGTTGCCATCACAGTCAATCAAATTTCTATTGAGTGTTTGCAGCTGTGCGGCATTGGCAAACGTGAGACCCAAATCAGACGCAGCAAATTCGACATTATCAATTCTGATTAATTTGGCAATCAAACTTTCGTCGGTAAGCACCTGTTGCATGGTTACCGTTTGCGGTTGAATGAATTTTTGTGTGGCCTGCTTGATAACATTTTTATCCACATTCACCGAATCCAACTGCATCATGCCGCTGTATTGGGTAAGGGTAACCCCTTTCAAATAAACACGTACCGAATCGCCTTCATTGAGGCCACCAGAAAACAAGGTGCGAATCAAAATAGCGCCTGTGGCATCTTGTAAATAAAAATTGCGATACAAATTGCCCGACTTATCATCTGCGGTAATTGTGCCATACAAAGAAAAATCTGCATCGAACTTAATGGGTTGATTGGCAAAAGTATCTTTCAGGTCTTGTACGGTTAACACATGTCCAACTGGGATGGTGTTTATAGGCGGCTCGTCCCATTTTTTCTTCACACAAGAGGATGCTGCAAACGCTGTAACAACAAGGAATAGAACTGTTTGAATTGATTTATTCATATTTCAAAAATTAAAAACTTAGTGATAACATTGTAAAAAAGTTGATACCGAACATGTAGGAATACATGGGTGGGAATCTATCTAAATCTGTAGAAACAAATCTCAATTGTTCGAATCCACCAATTCTAAAGTTTTGGTTATTCAAGAGGTTGTTGACACTGGCATTGAAGTTGATGAAATATTTCCCATCCTTCAAACGCCATGATTTTCCTCCATAAATATCAACTGTAAAACCGGGATCCAAACGTTCTTGCTGAACTACATCTTTCCATTGCGGGTCGCTGTCAACAAAAGGAGAAACAGCATCTTCCGTTCTTCTATCCGGATTCGGATCCAAATAAATGTGGTCGAAATAATTGAAATTAAAACCAACAAACCAATATTTTGGAGAATTGTAACGCATCCCAACACCGGCTGCTGTTTGAGGCATACCGCCAATTCGAAAATTTTTCAAATACACGGTTCTGTTTTCAGCCAACAATTCTGCGCTATTGTCGCGAGAAATAGTAGCAATTGGTCTGGAATCGTAAATACTAAATCCTGTACCAAAAACACCCGTAACGCTAATCGTTGAAGTGGCTTTCCATTCTGCTCCAAACTCAACACCTTGATGGAGTAAATTTACGCCTGTCATAAAGTAATTGACCAAATTGCGGTATTCTTCATGGAAAAAACTGCGCATCCAAACTTGGTCTTTAATGGTTGTATGATAAATCGTTGCACGCGCCTTGAATTTGGGGTAACGCACGATATAGTTCAAATCATAGGATTGTACTTTTTCCGTTGTAATTCCTGGCAAAATATCATCTCTTGTGCGAGGAGAAATGAAAACATTGGCCATCAAAGGCGCTCTGGTCATTAAAGCAGCATTGGCGGAGACATATTGGCGACCGGAAATCTTGTATGTAAATCCTGCCTTTACGCCTCCTGTATGGAATGTTGATTTGGCAGATTCACCGAAAGAATTGTCGAAAAAGCGAGCATTTCGCATATTACTTTCACGAAAATATTGTGTAAAAGTGTAATTCAACGCGGCGTAGAACGAATATTTGCTGGTCTCATGTTCAATTTGAGCAAATGCAGTATGTCGGTCTATGTGGTTGTAATAATCATAGCCATAAACATCGCCTTGTTTTATTAATGCGTTAGGTCGGTCAACATTATTCACTGCCAAATTGGGATCTTGCAAATCTCTTTCGGCAAATTGATCAATATCTATCCAAAAATCACCGCCTAACAAATCATGTACTTGTCGGTAGTTTCTGCTGCGGTATTTATTCAAATTAACGCCACCCGACAAAACAGTTTGAGGTGAAAAGTATTTCGTAAAATACGAATTAACGCCAAATTGAACGTGGTCGTTTCTGACTTCCTCTACTATGTATTTCGAACGAGCACCCGTAAAATTGCTCCCCGCAATGCCATCAACATTCTCAACCGTATAGAGGTTATTTCTATTGGCATCGTAAAGGGCGTGCCAATTCACTTGTTGCGTGTTTACATCATTTTGCCAATTATTGGTAGCTTCATCATGCAAAAATGTTCCCTCATCAAAAAAACTGGGTAAATAGCGGTAATAATTGGGACGAGGATCAGAAGCCTCATACCAATTTAATCGCGTTGTACCTCCTCTGCCGCCATTCACAAAAGCTGATGTGGTGAGTTCAAAGTTTTTATTCGGTTTAAAATAATGCGTTAATATGGCAGTTGGTTTGTGCACATTTCGGACTCTAGAATTTCGTTTTTCTCCATTTTGATACCCCCAATTTGGATTGTAGAAATTTGTTCCCACTAAATCATAAATTTCTTGAAACACAGGATTTTGCAAACCTTGGTAAGTTTTAGAACCAAAAACTACCAAGCCCAATGTATGCTTGTCATTGATTTTTTTCTCGATGCCTAAATAATAGGAATAGGCATCCATAAAGGTGCCATCCACGTAGCCCTCTTGCGCCCATCTTCTTGAAAATGAAGCCGCTATAGCCCAACCATTGGCCATCATGCCCGTGCTGTGGGTAACCATTACACGATGTCTATAAATTCTATTGGTTTCTGCAATCGATGCACGGGTGCCCGGGCGAATCATAAAGGCACGCGCATTGATTGACGAAAATCCGCCAATACCTGTAAAAAACTCACGTTCTGGTGAAATACCAATGTTCATGGTCTGGTTTCGGGTTACATCGTTTAAGCCACCCCAATAGGCCCAAATCGGTCGACCCATTTCAGGATCGTTCATTACAAAGCCGTTGATGAGAACATTGGTGTTCATGGCATCATAACCTCTAATTCTAAAGCGTGCCACACCAAAAGAAAACCCAGCAGTTGACGTATAAACATCGCGTGATGCTTGCAAAAGTCCAGCAACATCCTGTCCTCCGCCGTCTTGATCATCTTCGTCGGAGATATTCATCACAGGTACTTTGAGCACCATGCTGTCTGATGGCATGTAAAGCGAATCAGGCAACACGCGATTTAAGGAGTCTGGGGGATTAGAATTACCTTGAGCCTTTGAAAAAGAAAGGGTTAAAAATACTACAACTAGAAATGCAAACCTTTGAAAAACAGCACCATAGTGAGCCAAGTAATTTTTCGTCATAATCGAAAGCAAATTAAATATTGTCATTTTCGCTTGAAACAACTTTCAAATACGAAAAATTTCCAAACGCAAAAGTACGCTAATTCATATTTAGACGACTCGTGTGTGGATAACTTAATGTTTTGTTAATAGCACCATTCAAAAAGACTATAGCTAAAAAGAAAGAGATTCATTTACGTTCAAGCCAAGGGAAAAATACTTCTCTTTTTGACCTTCATCAGAAAAACGCTCCTTCAAACGTTGAACCAAACCAGAGTGGATTGATAAGTTGTTCAAATACAAAGGGTTGGGCTTAGAACTAACATGCTTCAGAATTTTTAATGCCTGTGCTTTATTTTCGCATTCAATTACAAATTTGATTTCCCAATCAGTGGCTTTTGCAATAGCCTTAATTGTGTCATAGTAACCTGAATTAAGTTTTTTCAGTTTTACCATAAACTCATCGGATTCCCCAAAATAATAGTCATTAAGCGTTGGAGTATTATATTACCACAGCGATTCGTAAAATGTCTAACGATTAGTTTTTGAAGGAACTCACGAGCATTCAACTCATCATCAACGATTAATATGTTTAGTCCGTTTTCTAGCAATTTAGTCCTTCTTCAAATTAATAATCTGCTAATATATATATATCAATTTAAAAGTTTAATTCCACTTGTTTAACGTTCAATATAATTCAAGAACGATTGAAAATCGAAGTTAATCGAATTGGCGATTTTCGACTTACTCTGGGCTAAAACTCGGGATAGAAAACACATATTGTTCATTTTAATGAGAATAAAATGAACTCTATACCTGATCTTAGGATTCATTTATCGTGGGTGAAACAAAATAAATGCAAATTAAATTAAGATTTTATCTTCACCTGGCATTTCATTTTATGAATAGGTGATGGCTCATTAGGATAAAGACCTATGGGATTTAAATCTTGTTGCAGCGAGTTTTTATCTCATTATATATTTTTAAAACATGGCATATCCAATCTGAGGCATCACTTGGTGGTGTTTGACAACTGTAACTTTCAGAAAGTAAGGGATTTAATTATTAGAACTTTGTGTTGCAGATGTGTTACGAAGAAAATAAACAAAGGGGCTACATTTCTGTAACCCCTTTGTTTGTAAGCTCCTCCTCTTGGGCTCGAACCAAGGACCCTCTGATTAACAGTCAGATGCTCTAACCGACTGAGCTAAGGAGGAATATCACTTTTTTGTTTAGCGAGTGCAAAAATATATAAAATTCAATATGCACGAGAAAAAACTAAGAAAAATTCTAAGAAAAAATGCAATTCATTGATAATCAAACTACAAGTCGTCGAACCCGAAATCATCCTCATCATCGCTGAGGATCGTATCGTCGTAATTGACGTCGTTCACATAATCTTCATCAGTGTGATTGGATCTACAAGGACGTAAAATATTGGTTTTCGAAACATTTAATCGGATTTCTGTTCGAATTGTTGAATCTTCTTGCACATAACCTTTAGCGAATGGCGTACCGAGAAGTTCAACTAGTGTACCCTTCTTGAGGTAATCTAAAATGCGCATATTTGAACCATCGCGTTTCCAAATGGTACAGTTCACCCAGGTGGTTTTGGTTTTGGTTTCACCTGTTCTTTTGTCGCGCCAATTTTTATTATGGGCAACAGGAAAATTGATTGCTATAACACCGCGCTCCATTTCGCGAATTGTGGCGTCTTTTCCGATGTTTCCTATCAGTCTGGTTTCAAATACAGTAGCCATTTGTCAATTGTTTTGCTCAAAGCTATTAATATTTTTTAATTATTTCGATATACGCCATTTTTTTTTGATTGGGTTAAAATAAACATGCGATTCAAAACAAAACACTTCATCTTGAAGGGAATTTCATAAATTAGCGGCTGTAAAATGACCAACATGAAAGCAACTTCATTCTTCACCATTGTACTTGCCTTGATTTTAACCTCTGCAGTTCGAGGGCAAAACAATTCAACTGAAAGCAAACGAATGATTTTTTCTGCCGCCCTGATTAACATCGCTGATCCTAGTCAATTCTTAAATGACGACTTTGGTGCTCAGTTGATCAATCTTGAGTTGCCGAGTCCCAATGGAACAAGTTATCGCTCTTTCTTAATGCAGCAAAAAATAATGGCAAAGGCCTATTGGGATGCCAATAAAACCAATGCAGAACGCACGGAGCAGCAAAGAAGCACGCCACAACCTATCCTATCCAGTGAAGGCTTCATACCAACAAGAATGTTGAGTAATGGATCCATTCAAACCTTAATTGCCGGTATACCCTCTGATAATACTTGCGCGATATCCAAAGATGGAATAATGTTGGTAGGAATCAATTCTCATATTTTCGCCTACAACGTAAATACTGGCGAACCGGTTTTTGAAACGCATAATATCACATTGACTGCAATGTTCTCATCAACACCAACTTTTGCATCATTCTATGACCCAAAAGTGATTTATGACCCAGAAAGAGATCGCTTTATTTTAACTTTTCTAAAAGATTCTTCGCCCAACACCAGCAAAATAATCATGTGTTTTAGTTCAACAAATAACCCGGCCGACCCTTGGTATGTCTATGAACTGCCCGGCAATCCCTTAGATAATAATCGATGGACAGATTTCCCATGTCTTTCCATCACCAACGATAAAGTATATTACACCGCCAACTTGATTATTCCAAATGTGTCTTGGCAAGTAGGTTTTGACGGCTCAGTTATTTGGGAGATGGATAAAGATTCTGCTTTTGATGGCGCCAACGACATCAATGCGACTTTGTATTACGACATCAAATTTGAAGACCGTTTTGTGCGCAACCTACACCCTGTGAATGGCGCAAATGGTACAGCAAATGAACTTGTTTGTTTATCCAATAGAAATTTTGATATTACCAACGACACCATCTTTTATGTGCATCTTGTTGATGGTGAAATCAACGTACAAGCCCTTAAAACAAACGTGAATTACGGTGTGCCGCCAAACGCAAGGCAATCAGACACCAATACAGACGACCCGACTATGGGATTGCAGACCAATGATGCTCGGCCACTAGGTGCCATCATGTTTTACGATGAAATTCAATTTGTAAGCAACACGGTTAATCCAAATACTGGGTATTCAGCAATTTATCATGGGCGAATCACTTGGTCTGACGGTTTAGAGGTAACGGGAAATATCATCAGTGATAACCTGCAAGATTTTGCCTACCCCAATATTGCTTGGTCTGGAAACGAGGACTGCGATAGAGAGGTGATTATTAATTTTCTTTACAGCGCGCCGAATATTTTTCCTGGGGCTGCAGCAGTTTATGTTGACAACGATAGAAACATTTCTGATGTTCTCGTGATAAAAACTGGAGAAAACATTGTAGATCGACTTCCGGGTGGTTATGAGCGATGGGGAGATTACACTGGATTACAACGGAAACACGATGAAGAAGGTCTTGTTTATTCGTTCACTTACCACACTTTAGAAGATGAAAGAAATACAGGCTTTGGCGTTGCGCTTAGCAGTCCAGATAGCTCAAAAATAATTGCAAATTTACAACTGAACAGCGCTTTACAAGTTTGTGGTAATTACCTTACTATTCAAGTCTCTGGTGCAGTGCCGCCATTACAATACGTTTGGAATGACGGAGAAGTTACTACTTCTGCTGAATTCGGTCCGTTTTGTGTCAATGAGCCTGTGAGTTGCACCGTAACAGATGCCCGCGGTTGTTCGGAAACCGTTGCTTTTAGTGCTGCATTCACCCCGCCTACCGATGACATCGTGATTTTCCCAAATCCATCACCAGATTATGCGGTTGCCTTGTTTCAGGTGGTAGGAACCCCCATAATTAAAGCCAATTTATACGACAACGCAGGCCATTTGATTGCAGTGTTGATTGAAAAGCCAGGCACTGATGGACTGAACCAATTGATTTTCTCGATGGAAAGTTTGGCGCAAGGGTCTTATCATCTTGTTATTTTTGCGGATGGCGAAAAAATACATCAAGAGAAAATCCTAAAAGCTAATTAGAATTCGCTAAATTTGCAGTGTCAAAAATGAAACTTATCATGCAAAGAAAACACTGGCTTTTACTCTTTCTATTTTTGCTCGTTTTTGTTGATTTTTCTTTTGGGCAATGCTCCATGTGTAAAGCCAATCTAGAATCGAATATCGAGGAAGAAGTGTCATTTGGCAAATCGATCAACACGGGTATTTTGATGTTGATGATTGCCCCTTATGTTATTCTACTTCTGTTGTTTAGAAAAAAATTGAAGGCCATTTACACGAACCTTATTAAGGGGTAATCTCCAATTTCAAAGCCACTTTCTCCACACATTTCATTCCATCAATAGCCGCGGAAACAATACCCCCTGCGTAGCCTGCTCCTTCTCCGCATGGATAAAGTCCAGCAATTTCAACGTGTTCAAGCGTTTCGGCGTCACGAGGAATTTGAATCGGTGAAGAAGTTCGGGATTCGGGCGCGTGCAAAACGGCTTCTTCAGTCACATATCCTCTCATTTTTTTTCCAAAAGCAATGAAGGCGTCTTTAAGACGAGAAGCCACCAATTCTGGTAAAACGTCGTGCAAATTCACCGAAACAATTCCGGGTTGGTATGAGGATACTGGTAAATCTTTCGATTTCTTTTTCGCTATAAAATCTGTCAACCTTTGTGCGGGCACAGCTTGTGTTTTTCCAGCTGCCGCCCAACATTTCTGCTCCACCGCTTTTTGATAATTCAAACAAATAAAAGGATCATTTTTATCGCCCGGCAAATCTTCTGGTTGCACTTGCACCACAATGCCTGAATTGGCAAAAGGATTATTGCGTTTGGAAGGCGACCAACCGTTGGTAACTACTTCGTTTTGATTGGTAGCACATGGAGCAACTATGCCACCAGGGCACATGCAAAACGAATAAACGCCCATACCACGCACTTGTTCTACCCAAGAGTAACTCGCCGGTGGCAACAAATCGCCAGTAGCACAACCGTGATATTGAATGTTGTCTATCAGACTTTGCGGATGTTCGATGCGAACACCTAATGCAAAAGGTTTGGCTTGAATGGCAATGCCTTGTAGGTGCAGCAATTCAAAAACATCGCGCGCCGAATGACCGGTTGCGAGAATCACATAAGGACACAAAAACTCCTTTTCATTATTTATTTGAACACCAGCAATTTTTCCTTTGTTCAATACGAATTTGGTAAGTTTAGAATCGAAATGAACTTGCCCTCCACAATCGATAATCATTTCGCGCATGGCCTGAATGATTTGCGGCAATCGATTGGTGCCAATATGCGGGTGCGCATCGACCAAAATGTCTTCTGATGCCCCAAAATCTACGAACCAGTCGAGCACTTGCATCACATTGCCTCGTTTTTTCGAACGGGTATATAATTTACCGTCAGAATAGGTGCCTGCCCCACCCTCACCAAAACAGTAATTCGACTCAGGATTGATGGTATGTTCTTTGTGGATTTTCGCCAAATCTCTTCTACGCGCTCGAACATCTTTACCTCGCTCAAAAACAATTGGCTTCAAACCTAATTCAATGGCTTTTAATGCAGCAAATAATCCAGCAGGTCCAGCTCCAATGATAAGAACTTCAGAAGCGTTAGACACATTTTTGGGAATAAATGACTTCTTGCGATGCGCCATGGGTTCATCAACAAAAACCTGAATTTTCAATTGATACTTTACCGGATTCTTACGGGCATCAATTGAGCGTTTCAAAATTCTAAATTCAAATGGAAGAAAAATATTGAGCGCTGAGGCAATTTTCTGATATAAAATGTCCTGATTCACATATTCCTCAGGCAAAACCACCAATTGCAATTCGTGTATCATTAGCCTTCAAAAGTCAAACAAAACCACACTACACGATTGTAGAATTTATCGAAAGGATTTGAAATCGTAGTATTGTCTCTGATGAGTGCATTAACCAAACCGTGTGACATTTTTATCTCCATTCCGAATTTAAAATAAGGCAAAAAGAAATCCACACCGATGCCCATTTGCGCGTGAAAATCGTGTCTGCGCAACTTGATGAATGGATCTAAAGGATTTTGCGGGATGCGTTGCTTGCTCTGTAAATCCAATGAATATTCTAGTCCACCGACAAAATATGCGGCAAAATTATTGTAACGCAATGTTCTGTATTTCAATAATATAGGAAAGTTCAAAATGGTTGACTCAACTGATTTTTTTAATGGAAAATCTGGCTCGTCTTGGTAAAAATAAAGCACATCTTTGGCTTGAAAAGAGAGCGATGGCACAAAGCGCAGGCTCAAAGTAGGATGCCCTAATTTTATGCTACCAATAAAACCAAGATTGAACCCAGGATTACCATTGACCTCTGTTCGAATTAGGCCCGGCGTTAGATTTGGATCAATGGTTGGAATGGCCAAAATATTGGCGCTATTCATACCTAAAGTGAAACCAAAATGCAAAAGTCGATCATCAAATTTTTTATAATTCGGTGACCTGTATTTTTGTCCAAAGGCTGTTGAACCAATGACCAAAAAAAGAGCTATGTAAACTAATTTTCTCAACTATTTAAACACTTGATAAATGGTAGCAACACCCATTGTTTGTTTGTAAAAATCGGCCTTTCTGAATCCCACTTTGTCAAAGATATCACAAAGTTTTTGTCCGTGAGGAAAAGCATTCGCAGATTCGGACAAATAAGAATAGGCTCTTTTATCTTTTGAAAACAACTTGCCGATAGTAGGCAAAACGACTTTGGTATGTAGGTTATATCCTTGCTTGAAGGGAAATTTGTCGGGCACTGATGTTTCCAAAACAATCAATTGACCATTTTTGGAGAGTACGCGTTTAATTTCTGCTAAGCCAATCTCCAAATGTTCAAAATTTCGGATGCCAAAAGAAACAGTAACTACGTCAAATGACTCATCTTCGAATGGCAAATTTTCAGAATCGCCCACAATCATTTCGATGCGATGATCTAAATTGAGGCGTTTAATTTTATCTCTCCCCACATCCAACATGCCGACAGAAATATCCAATCCAACGATTTTCTCAGCTTTGGTTTGAGCAAACAAAATGGCCAAATCGCCCGTGCCTGTTGCAATATCTAAAATTGATTTCGGTTTTGCATCAGACACCATTTTCAATACCTTTATGCGCCATTTCACGTCAGCGCCGAAAGAAATCATGCGGTTCAATTGATCATAATTCCCCGAAATATTATCGAACATTTGGGCTACTTCCTCTTTTTTGGATTTTGAGGAATCGCCATAGGGTTTAATTTGTTCTGCGGGGTTATTTGCTTTATCTTCAGACATCAATTCTACAATTTTATAATGCTAAACGCAAAATCTCCGACTTTAGTTCATCCAAATCGATAGAAACCACGCCAGATTTCTCACAAACCAAGCCTCCAGCTATGTTGGCCACTTCGGCAATATCCAGTGGCGACATACCAGCAAGTAAACAAAGTGTTGCAACAGCAATCACAGTGTCGCCAGCACCAGACACATCGCGAATGGAGCGGCGGTGGGCATCAATATAAGCACAAACCTCATCTGAATGGATATAAACACCATGTTCAGAAAGCGTTACAAAAGTATAAGTGGAATTCAATTTTTGCTGCAATTGCTCCACTGCATCTTCAAAAGTGGCGCCACGTTGGAAATCAAATTGAAGATCCAAACCCTCCTTCAATTCTTTCAAATTGGGTTTGAATAAAGTCACGTTTTGGTAGGCTAAAAAATTCTTCTTTTTCGGGTCAACAGCTGTCGGTATATTTTTATCGTTGCACAGCGCTATGATTTCACGAATTACGCGCTCAGTGAGCAAGCCTTTGTTATAATCTTCAAAAATAAGCGCGTCGATGGGCTCGGTTGAAATAATATCAGCCAAGCGCTTAATCAATTCGTCTTCTTGTGAGGCGTTGATGTCATGTGTTTGTTCTTTATCCACACGAAGCAACTGCTGATTATTACCAATAACGCGGATTTTAACCGTTGTTTGCCGGTCATCCACCGAAACAACTCCGCTGGTGTCAACATTTGCATTCTTGGCCTCTGATAAAAGACGCTGTCCTTCCTCATCACTCCCAATCAATGAACATAAAATCGGATAAGCACCAAGTGCCACAAGATTCAAAGCCACATTAGCCGCTCCACCCAGGCGTTCTTCACGTGAGCTAAAAGACACGATTGGAACGGGAGCTTCAGGTGAAACACGCTGCACATCGCCTCGGATGTAAGAATCCAGCATCACGTCACCGAGTACGATGACTTTTTTGTTTTTAAAGAAATCAAAATATGTGGCTAAACTTTCCATTATTTCAATTTTGCCAAAGCAGCTGTGATGCGCTCCATCGCTTTTATTAAGTTTTCTTCAGAGGTGGCGTAAGAAATGCGAATACAATTTTTGTCGCCAAACGCTTCGCCATGCACAAGAGATACTAGGCCTTCATGCAACAAATATTTGGTCAATTCCTCAGCAGTGTTGATTGTTTCGTTGTTATATTTTCTGCCAAAATAAGCGGTCACATCTGGGAAAAGGTAGAATGCACCATCAGGCACGTTCACTTTAAGATCTGGGATTTTGTTCAAATAAGACAGTACCAAATCTCTGCGGCTTTTGTAAGCAGCCACCATTTCTTTTAAAACAGATGGGTCAGCTTTCATAGCAGCAATCACAGCCCGTTGCGTAATAGAACACGTGGCACTTGTGAATTGACCTTGAATTTTATCGCAAGCCAATGCAATTTCTTTGGATGCAGCAATATATCCCAAACGCCAGCCAGTCATTGCCCACGCTTTGGAAACACCATTCACCGTAATTACTTGGTCTTTAATTTCATCGAAAATCGATAAACTCGTATGACCATCAGCAAAGTTGATGTGCTCATAAATTTCATCAGAAATTACAAAAATGCCGCTAGATTTTATGATATCAACCCAAGCTGCCAATTCCGCTTTTGAATACACCGTTCCCGAAGGATTGCACGGCGATGAATAAATCATCATTTTTGTTTTGGGCGTTATGGCTGCTTTAAACTGTTCTGGTGTCATTTTAAAATCGGTAGAAATATCCGTTTCCAACACGATTGGTTCACCACCCGCCAATTTCACGATTTCGGCATAAGAAACCCAATATGGTGCAGGAATTATTACCTCATCGTCTGGGTTAATCATCGCCATAACCACGTTTGCAATGCTTTGTTTGGCACCTGTTGATACTACAATTTGGTCGGGCGTGTAGGCCAAATCATTGTCTCTCAATAACTTCTCACAAATACTTTCGCGCAAATCCTGATAACCAGAAACGGGTGTATAAAACGAGAAATTATCATGAATAGCCTGTACAGCTGCCTCTTTAATAAAATCAGGCGTATTGAAGTCTGGTTCGCCCAAAGTAAGCGAAACAATATCCTTGCCTTGAGCTTTGAGCTCGCGTGTAATTCTCGACATAGCCAGCGTTGCCGACTCTTCCATTTGAATTACTCTATCAGAAAGTGTTGTCATAGTGATTTAAAAAACGGTGCAAAGGTAGGGAAATTGGGAAATTAGAAGAATGAAATTAGAAATAAGAAGTTGGTTAACTGAGAATCGTGCTCAAGTTCGATTTCACAGTTGAACCAACTAAACCAATCCCAATTGCGCGTATCTGTTTGCCATCATTTCTAGATACTTGGTTTTGAATTCATCATTTACAAAACTTTTTTGCAAAACCATCTCCATTTCTGGTCGGGCATAAAGAAACAATTCCAAGGTGTTGTCTAGAACTTTCTTGCTTAATCCGCAGGTTTCATAGGCCACAAGAAAATCGTTGTACTTGAGTTTTTTCTTTTTCCCGTTGAGTGTGAGTGCCAACTCTTCCGTGTCTAATGGATTAACGAGTGCAGTTGGCAATAAATCATAGAATGGAGACAAAACCATCCCCATCCCTGGGTGTTCCAGCAAGGAAAAATTTTTCAAATGCATGTCGCTGTTTCCAGTTAAGAAGCAAAACAAAACCAACTCAAAAAAACTACTAACGTCGAGCAGCGGATTTGCCGAATATTTCAGTATCAGCTTGGCCACCTGCTCATAGCTACCCTTGTATTTATCCTCGGTCATTCGACCACTAACCTGACACATATCTTCCATGTGCAGTTTGCCTTTCCGGGTTCGATCTACACGCTTGGTGATGTAGCACAAAGTTTCGTCTTCTAAGCGCACCAAACTATGCGGCACAACTTGAAGACCCAATGTTTGCGCCATATGCATTGTAGCGCTTTCAAGCTCAGGCAATTGTGGGTAATGGTCCGAAGGTGGTTTGAGTATATAGTCGCCATAAAGACCAACTATTGTTAGCTTTTTAGCCATATTTCGATCCGCTTTTCGAAACAGACTCAGGGAGATTTTTGGCTGAACGCCCGTAACAGCCATTTGACTTTGCAGTATTTTAACCGCCAAGGAACGCAGCTCGTCACGTTTGTAGGATAAAGTAGGCGCATAAAGTTGTCCGAAGAATTTTTTAACACACGCAGTATGGTAATTCCCATAATCACTTGGCATCAATTCATAGCAATGCAAGCAACGAAAACCATAAGCTGCGCTGGGTTCGGCAAGATGCATGTGCTTTGCCCTGTGTTCCTCATATTTCTTTTTAAAATTTTTCATTTTTCCATTTCAGCTTCAACGCGAGCTGCGCCAATGCAATCTTTACAACATTTCAGCATCATGCCAAAACGGTCATTATATTTAATTTTCCAAGTTTCTTCAGCCACATTCAACAGCCAACCCTCTGGAATCAATCCGTCAAAAAACGGAAAAAATGTAGCGGATTCATATCGCTTTTGAGTCAAAGGAAAAGTGACGCTAATGGCTTGTGCATCTGGCGAATTGAGGTAATCTTGGTCGTATTCAAAAGCATAGCCCTGCTCGGTTTCTTTCACCCAACCACAAAACAAGTCTTTCCAATATACCTTCGCTCCTCTATTCATCATTCAGCAATTTTGCCCTGTCCATTGTTACCACACCCAACTCATCTCCAAAAAGCCGCAACACATCATTCACTTTATCCATACGCATGGTGAGTTTACCTTGTTCCAAATCGCGGATAAAGCGCAAACCAACTCCGGCTTTGATGGCCAATTCTGGTTGTGTTAGCTTATTCAACTTGCGTTTTAGCTTGACATGTTGGCTGATTGCATTTACTTTTTTCTTCATTTTTATACCTGATAAAGCACAAAGATACAATTTTCTCAATAATTTACTCTAAAAAGGGTATATTTTTTAAATTTATTGATTTTTTATACCCGATATAATTCAAAATTGAATATTTTTCCAAATTTATACCATTTAAGGTATAAAAAAGTGAACTTGTGAGTTAAATTATTGAGTTATTAAGATCGAGCGCAAATAACCAATAACAATACGAATTAAGCGTTTAGGGCTTTCTCATAGGCTCGTAATCTTTCCTAACATTTTCGATTGCATTCAGTCCTGTAAGGACGGCATATTTGTAGCGATGGACGCAAGTCCATCGCTAAAATGGCAACATGATCGTTCCCGAGTCGCGCCCCACACAAGCATAGCTTGTGTGGGGCGCGACTCGGGTTTCGGTTGCTATCAATTAACATCGGGTCTTCGTGACCTCGACCCGATGCTACAAATATGTCGTCCCTACAGGACTTTAATCGCATTGTAACAAAATTTTCTTCATTTAACATTGAGATCTCATAAGTTACAGTAAACCATAATTTTATGAGGATTGCGACTTAACTTGGTAACCCAATTAAATTATTGGATTTTAGGTAAGTAACTTACATTTTCGATCGCGCATCTGATTTCATGCGTTCGTTCAAATCGATCCGGGCATATTTCAAGCTGATTTTTCCCAAATACAATTCGGGCCACATGGCATGTACTACATCGTTGTAAATGTCTACCGCCAAGTAGTCGCCAAAGAAGATTTTTGGATTTGGAGCAAAAGCCCTTTTGTTGAGTTTAAAGTTTTTGAAAGTGCTGCCGCCATCCTCGGAATAAGCCAGAAAAACATCGGTTCTCCAATCCATATGATCTCTTCGGTCGTAGAAAAGCGCAACGATATGCCCGGTTTTAGGGTCAACGCGCATCGTACTCATAAACTGCTGGCGACTACCATGGTCATTGTTAACCGCTTTTATTTCAGACCAAGTTTGTCCTTGATCGTCGGAGTAAATCAACCAAACATCAGTATTGCTTTTTCCGTTTCTTTGGTCGGACCACGAAAGATACAAGCGCCCTCTAAAATCCGAATTGCTCACATCCATCTGCAAACTTGGGAAGCCATTCATACGATAAATACCCGGGATATCGAATGACCAGCCACCAGGTTGATCGGCAATTTCTCGTTCGCTCGACATCCACGTTTGACCTCCATCTACAGAAACATTCAAATAAATTTTTTCATTGAGACAATAGGCAATATACACTTCTCCCATCAAACCCATGCAGATTGTAACGCCCTCGATGGAACCACTATCATCCAAGCAATTTCCTGCCAATCGAGAAATCCGGATGGGTTGAGACCATGTTGAACCATAATCTTTGGATTGCGCATAAACAATAACAGAAGAATCTCCAGGTGTTTTGGATTTATACTTGTCAAACTGCGTCCACGCCATATGAATCGTGCCCGAATTTGGGTCGATGGCCGCCCAATGTTTGTCGTGCATTTTCCCATTCACCTCGGTATGACCAACGGTGCTCATAGGATAAGAAAGGCTTGAAGTGCGTTGGCAAACGATCCTGTCTAGTCGCGTATCTTCATCAGGGTTCGATAGATGGAAGTAAAAATAGTTGCCTTGATTATCTACTAATACTACTGGGTCGCCATTCACACCATAGGGAGATGTCAAAGACAAAGCCGTCCAAGAAAGACCGCCGTTTGATGAATAGTAATACTCATTGAGCACCGTACCGGCTATAATCTCTTTCGGATTTCTCGGATTAATAGCTATTGAAGGTTCCACTTGTGCATAAGCATAGTCACTTGTTTTGGGCTTTTCAATGGTAACAATCAATGCCTTGGGTGAGCATGAAAGCAAAGAGAACAACAAAACAAAAAACAGACTGAAAAACAAATTATTGGTATTCACTTTTATTGACATAGTTAAAGTTTCAGACAACAAAAATGCGATATATTTGTCGAACATTGCATGACTTCTTTTCAGATAATTTAAACATAACGCCATGATCACAACGCTTTTCTCAACCCTGTTAATTCTCTCTGGAACCATTTATTTATGGCAAACCCGGAAAGACCAAGCATCACCATTGGCCATTGCGCTTATTACATTGGTGGGCTTGTGTTTTATAGGAACAATAACGCATTCTACCCAAAATGAATTGGATTTTAAAGAAATACTTGCCAATAAACCCTTAGTCATTTCGAAGATAATTGCCATTTTATCGCTTGTTTTTGCTTGGATCATGCTCAAGAAAAATTGGTTAATTCTGTCTTGGGTCACTTTAATTCTGCCCCTTGCCTATTTCATGCTTCCTGCTGCGGAAGACGGTGAAAAAATAACAGCTTTTTCCTACGTTCAGGTAGTAGGAATAGGTGTTGTGCTTCCCCTTTTGATTCATTTTCTGAGTGTGTTCATTTCCAATATGGCACCACCACGCGAAACTGCTTTCAATACGCATAAACAGCTCATCTCACTTTTAATAGGCCTAGTAATGATTGGATTTTCTGTTTTGATGGCCAATTTCATTTTGGGGAAAACAGCTATCTACTTCTTGGCATCAGGAATATTCAGCAGCGCCCTGCTATTCCGTGGATACAATCTCAATGGACAAAAACATTTCCCCGGATTTGTAATGATGCTTTTGGCGATATTTCTTTTTGGAAATTTACTCGACAAATACAGCGCTGAATTGTCTATGGGCGCTTACCAACTAATCAGCGGATTGATTTTTGGTGCTGGGGCGCTCTATTTGTCAGCTTTTTGCTCGGCATGGGCAGCAGAATCAGACGGCGTGTTTTCCAAAATGATTTTCAGCAAGGCCATTTTTGGTCCGGTGGTATTCATCCTCATGAGCGGCTTACTCTTTTTTGTGTATGAAGCTTTTGGAGGCCGACTAAGTCTAATCGCTTCTGTATTAGGAGCAGCCCTTGTGCTACCCTTGTTGAATCAAATCTTTGAAAACAGAACGTATGGTGGTATGGCGATTATTCTAGGCGTTTCAATTTTACTCATACCGCATATTGAACACAACAAGCAAGAAGCAGAAATTGTCATTCAAGAAGATGAAATCAATACTGAATTGGCCAAATTGAGCTATACTGACGAGCAAGGCACATTAATCGAAACTTCGCTGAATGATATCACGCAATTTCAAGGAAAGTGGTTCGTGGACACAGCAAGTTCGATTATAGAATTTAAAGTAGCAGGAACCGAATCGGTAACCGATGGCTTTTTCAAAGGATTTACAGGCGTGCTTGTTGTAAACGAAGATTATACAGCAACTTATTTGGATATAGAAATACCAATTGCTGGCGTATCCACATTCAACAAAACACGCGACAAAAACATCCGCAAAGACGATATATTCTTCGATGAAGCCAAGTTTCCCAAGATAAAATACGAAGCGAAAAATGTGAGAATAGAAAACGACCAATTTATCGCAGCTGGCACCTTCACGATGAAAGGGATTTCATTGCCCATAGAAACCGCGTTTAAATTGACGGGGGCAGGCACCATCAATGGAAAAGAAGCGCTTATTTTGGAAGGTTCGGGCGCTTTGAACAGAACAAAATTTGGACAAACCAGCGACCCGAGTATTGGCGACGAAATCACATTTACTTTTAAAACCATATTCACGATAGAATGAGAATTAAATTTATTGGAGCAGCACGAACTGTAACAGGAAGTAAACACCTATTGGAAACATGGGATGGGAAAAAAATATTGATTGATTATGGGCTTTATCAAGGCTTGGGAAAAGAAACATTCAAACGCAATGCTGCCGATGAAGTGGATGCCGAGTCGATCAGCGCTGTGATTTTGACCCACGCCCACATGGACCACGCAGGTTTGTTGCCTCGATTGGTAAAAAAAGGATTTCGCGGGCCTATCTATTGCACGCATCCCACCAAAGCTTTGTTGGAAATTATGCTCATAGACAGCGCATTCATTCAAGAATCAGATGTGCGTTTTGCTAAAAAACACAATGAAAAAGCCAGTCATTATGAGCCATTATATACGATGGATGATGCCGATGAAACACTTACCCGATTGGTTGCCATCGATGAATATGAAGATTTCAAAGTATTGCCCGATGTAATTGCCAGCTATATTCCCAACGGTCACATTTTGGGCAGCGCAGCAGTTTTCTTAACGGTTCGCGACAAACACCACGACACAAAAATCTTATTTACCGGTGATATTGGTCGGTATAACACTTCTTTGATTTGCGACCCCGTGCCACCGCCAGAAGCCGATTATGTGATTTGTGAATCAACCTATGGTAACCGTTTACACAACAAATTGGAAGATGCAGAACAACGCTTGTTTGATGTGATTATGGAAACCGTGAAGGGCAAAAAAGGCAAACTCATTATTCCAGCATTCAGTCTAGGTAGAACACAAGAACTCGTTTTCACCTTAAACAAATTGGATTTGTATGGTATTTTGCCCAATATCAAAATTTATGTGGATAGCCCATTAGCTGTGAACGCAACAGCAATTACGCGACAATTTAAATCAGAACTCAACCCTGAGGTGCAGCGCTTTGTGGATTCCAGAGAAGATCCTTTCGGTTTTGGAAAATTGAAATACATCAAGAAAAAAGAGGAATCTCAAGCGCTCAATGAATCCAACGAACCTTGTGTAATTATCTCAGCCTCAGGCATGGCGGATGCGGGTAGAGTGAAACACCATATTTTTCATACTTTAGAAGACAGCCGAAACACCATACTTTTTGTGGGATATGCCGAACCCAATTCATTGGCAGGGCGACTTCAGCGGGGTGAAGAAGAGGTGAACATTTTTGGAGCAACCAAAAAAGTGCGCGCTGAAATAGAAATACTTACATCCTTGAGTGCCCATGGCGATTACCAAGAAATGATTCAATATTTGGGTTCACAGAACAAAGCACAGGTGAAACGTGTTTTCTTAGTACATGGTGAAGAAGAAGCCCAAATTGGCTTCAAACAACATCTTCATGACGCAGGATTTGGTCAGGTTGCGATTCCCTTTTCGGGAGAAACATTTGATTTGGACTAATCCTGCAGGTCTAAAATCAAATATGAACAAATGAAAATAGGAGATTCCCTACCCCACTTTAGCCTCAATGATGCAGATGGAAAATTGCGCAGCAGCGATGAGTTTTTAAAAGGCAAGCACTTGGTGTTGTTCTTTTACCCCAAAAACAATACCGCGGGCTGCACGGCAGAAGTTTGTGCTTTTCGCGATGTGTATCAAGACTTCTTGGATGCTGGTTGTGATGTAGTAGGCGTTAGCGGCGACACCGTGGCTTCTCATGCACTGTTTGCAGATAAACATCGACTCCCCTATCCAATTTTATCCGATGCGCAAGGCACATTGAGAAAAGCCATGCAGGTTCCCAAGAAAATGTTTGGATTAATTCCAGGACGTGTAACCTATATTTTCAATCCAAGTGGCCAGTTGATTCACATCACGAATGATTTGATGGATGCAGAGAAGCACGTGAAAGAAGCGCTGGATGTTATCAGAGGTGATGCGTGATGAGTGTTGAGCGGAAAAATGTTGAGTGAGACGATTAAGCTTTGCCCAAAAACCTCAAAATAAAATACCGCACAAATTGCCATTTTTGGGGCGAGGAAAGCGTTACTAAGAAAAGTCCCCAAGTATAGAGTTTTTCATCGAGAAAGCGGAAAACAAAACTGGCACCGCGGGCTTTGAATAGATTGGCGAATATGCTGGCGCCGTGCATGCGATTTGTGGCAATTAAATAAAGTACAGCATCGTCGAAGGCTTTGTAGGTGGCACTGGAATTCAAAGATTTTTCTGTGAGTTTTTCACCAGAAATAATGGACTTTGCCAATTTTTTGTTGCGTTCTATTGTGCGCATGAAGCCATAGCCAGACGAAGGTTTCAGATAACCCGCCAAAGAACCAATGTTGATTACATTTTTGGATTGAACTGTACGCATTTGAAAATCGGTCATCGGAATGGCGTTGTATTCAATGAGCACAATTTCATAATCGTCGATACCCAAATTTTGCGAGATATGGTCTTCGAGTTTCTTTTTGTATTCGGCCTCACTGTAGATTTTACCTGAAAACTCAGTGAATTCAACCAAAGCCTCGTTGTTGGCATAAGGCAAAACGTAGAAAAAATTGGTCAAATGGGCATCGGTGTAGCGGTAATCCATGAAAGAAAAAGTATCGGCATCAAACTTCGCTTCTTTGGTTTTGATAACGTAACCGTAAAAATGTTGCCAGATAAATTGTCTTGCCTTTTCGGGTTTGAAATCTGATTTATCGAAGTAAGAACGAAAGACCCATTCGCCTTTAAAATCACTAGAAAGCGTTTTCAATTCACCAGCATCGTTCAGGGATATTATGTCTGTCTGAATGCGTTTCACATTGTCAAAACCCGTAACATATTCATTGATAAACGCATAAAAATCAGCGCCTTCAATCGTGTTGTAAGTAAAGTTCCCAAAATCCATTGGAAGATGTTCGCCCTGCATGGTATAAAAATCTCCGCGCTTCCACTGTTTTTTCACCAAATGCTGAAAATCAATAGCTGCATCTGCCCAAAAAGACCAAGTTCTGTCGTTTTGATTTTTGGCATCTCGATCCACAATCAACACAGTTTTGTTGCAGAAATCGGGGTCTTTAGACAACTCGTAAAAGAGCGTCATGCCCGACAAGCCAAAACCAGCAAAGATGTAGTCGAATTGTTGCATCACTTAAAAACGTTTTCTAAATACAATTGTTTGAATCACAAAATTCCCTTTTTCTCCAATTTGAGAATAATCTTCGGGTGCTTTTTGACTTTAATCAAATATCCGAAGAAAATCCGCATATCATAATAGTATTGTTGCACCGACATTTGCCTGAAGTTGATTCTTCTGAATTGAAACTCGCTGATGAGCTGCAAAAACCAACGCTCTTGGTGGTAGCCGAAAGAAAGCTGTAAATCTGTGCGCGTGTTCAAGCCAAAAAAAGCACGGTTTTGTTCGGCAGTTTCATACCATTTGGTTTGAAAAAGCGGTCCCCATCCCATAAGCAAAGTGCCCTGCCATTTGTCGTAGCGTTTCACATAAGCAATGCCCGGAATAGCACCAAATTCAAAACAGCCCACCAATTTACTCTTCGAAACATCGGCAATTTCATTCACTGCATAACTTGGCAATAAAGTAGCCGAATCTCGACCCACCGCCGAAGCTCCGAAATAAGAATACACGTAAGGCGTGAAAAAATCTTCGTTGTAGTGCCCAGAAAAACCCAGTGCCGCACGATAACTGAAGTCCTTTTTTACGAAATATCGGGCATCTAAATTGATGGAAAGAGTAGAAAAATCGGGAATCACAAGATGTTTTGTTGGCACCTCCGCACTGGGATAATCGTGATTCAACAGAGCAAAACTGCGGTAATACTGCGCTCGAAAAGCAAAATAGATTCGCTTGATTGGAAACTTGAGTTTAAAATCAAAATAGTCCGACTTCCCGTATTTATTTTCGCTCACCAAATGCGTTCCCAAGCGGCGGGTAAATCCCAAATCAATACCCTTGTACGATACACCAAAGCCCAAAAGCAAAGGCGGATTCAAGAAATAACGTTCACGACCGAAGTCCAAATATTTGGGCTTGATAATGACGTTGGTGGCGTTGAATCCTGTTAGTGTGTAAACCGTGATCTTGTCTTTATAATGCACATATTTCGCAGAATCGGCAGGCGACTCTAGTGAAGTAAATATCAAGGTACTCAGAATGGCTAAAATATACACGGTGCAATTTGTTGGGTCAAATTTATGAATTCTAGCGGGTCAACATCCAACAAAACACTATTTTTGCCAGCGTTAGCCACGGGCACATGAAAAAACTGTACAAATTTCTACTCAACACGCTCCCACGACCTTTATTGATTCGTTTGAGTTATGTATTCACCAAGTTGGCTCCCGTTTTATATCGCGGAAACAAATACGAATGTCCGGTGTGTGGAAAGACTTCACGCAAGTTTTTGAGCTACGGTTCGGCTGTTTCTCATCGCGAAAATGTGCTTTGTCCTCACGATTTAACCTTGGAGCGACACCGATTGATTTGGCTCTTTTTGCAAAGAAAATCGAATTTGTTTTCCGCCGAAAAATTGTCGTTTTTGCACATCGCGCCCGAACAATGTTTTCTGCCTTATTTCAAAAAGCAAAAGAACTTGGATTATTTGACAGGCGACATTGTTTCTCCAATTGCCGACATACACTTTGATTTGCATAGCATTCCATTAGAAGACAACAAATTTGATGTGATTTTCTGCAACCACGTTTTGGAACACGTGAACGACTCCAAACAGTGCATGTCGGAGCTCTACCGCGTCATGAAACCTGGTGGATGGGGAATTTTCCAAGTGCCTCAGGATATGAATCGTGCCGATACTTACGAAGATTGGAACATTGTTTCTGAAGCCGACCGCGAACAACATTTCTGGCAAAAAGACCATGTGCGCTTGTTTGGCCGCAATTATCCCGAAAAACTCGCTGAAGTGGGCTTTGAATACGACGAGTACACCGCCAGCGACTTGGTTGGAGCAAATTTTGTGGACCGCTTTAGGTTGAGTCAGGGTGAGATTTTGTATGTGTTTAGGAAACCATTTCCGTAGTCTTAAAACCAACGGATTAAAAAAATCCCATACTTTTATATCATGAAATCATCATTGATTTTTCAATTGATCTCTGGCTTTATCTGGATAGCTTTCAGTTGTCTCATGTTGTCTTGCGAAAAACAATCCCCCTACCCCAAAGTCATCGACCCAGAAGATAATCCAACCACTCCAGAAAAAGTGGCTTTGGGTGAAAAACTCTTCTTCGATCCGCGACTGAGCATTGACAATACCATTTCTTGTGCTTCATGCCATGTTCCTGAGCGGGCTTTCACCGATGGAAAAGTACTTTCGGTCGGAGTAAATGGCAAAAAATCAATGCGAAATGCTCCAAGTTTGGTGAATGTGGCGTATCAACCGTATTTCATGTTCGAGGGCGCCATTCCCAATTTGGAGCGCCAAAGCCACGTGCCCATTATCGACCTCAACGAAATGGGCTATGAACGCATCTCCGAATTGGTGGATAAACTTGCAGCCATTGAAGAATATCAAGTTTTGGCGCAAAGTGCCTTCAACCGACCTTTTGATGTTTTCGTTTTGACGCGTGCCTTGGCGGCTTATGAGCGTACTTTAATTCAATGGGACAGTCCCTTCGATGATTTCTACTTTCTCCAAAAACCCATGGACGCTCAAATGCAAAGGGGTTATCAGATATTCTCAGAAAAATTGTATTGCGCTGAATGTCATCAAGCACCCTATTTCACTGATTTTGGTTTGCACAACAATGGATTCTACGACAGTTTGGATTGGGGCAGATGGCGCATCACCGGGTCGGAAGTCGACAAAGGCACTTTCAAAACACCGAGTCTGAAAAACCTGAAATTAACAAGTCCATATATGCACAATGGTCAACTAAAAACTATTGATGATGTGCTCGATTATTATAGCCAAGGAGGCAGCGGCAATCCCAATCAGGACAAACGAATTCAAGCATTTCAATTCAGCGATGAAGAGCGCCGGGATTTGGTTTATTTTTTGAAGTCAATTTAATTACAGAAATTGTCACACAATTCAGAATTTCATTACCTTTAACCAATGAAATATCGTGCCGTTGAGATGCCCGTTCTTTCAGATAAATATAACAGAACCTAAAATTCAAATAATATGAACGATGCTCATTTTCATTTAGTTGTCAACCATTTTCCGATAATCCTTCCGATGGTTGGTGCATTAATTTTAATCATTGGACTCATTGCCAAATCTGATGCCGTAAAACGAACCGGATTTTTGATGTTTATCTTGGGAGCTGTTTCATCTATAACAGCGATGACCAGCGGTGAAGGTGCAGAGGAAATAGTAGAAAACATGGGAAATATCGATGGGTATTTTGTGCATGAACACGAGGAAGCAGCTGAAACTTTTGCATTGTTGAGTTATATACTCGGCGCATTTGCACTGATTGGTATGTGGGCTTCGTTTGCAAAGAAAAAATTCGCCAATATTGTAACAATCCTTGTGTTGATTTTTGCTGGTGTTACTTTATATTTTGCCCAAAAAGCCGGCACAACTGGTGGAGAAATTCGTCACACTGAAATTCGTCCGGGACAAACACCAACAACGCAACCCGCTGATAGTCAGTCAGAAGAAGAATACGAGGATTAAGCATTATTCTCGTCCATCACTTGCTGTTGTTCCCTCACCGAAATGCAAGGGCAACAATTGTCGGTATAAAAATTTCTTTTGATTGGACTCTAAAGGTCGGTAGGTATAAAACACTGCATTGTCGTGAATAATTAACTTTTCCACATAGCGCAAATCGAGCCGAATGGGAATGCCCAAAACACCTGTTGACAGATCAATGGGGCGGATGATGGTGTAGCCACCTTTTTCAAAAATAGCATAAATCATTCCTGTTGCTTCATCTTGTATTAGACGATTGCTCCAGCCAGATTTCTTCTCATTTTTGTGCATGGTTATGGCTATGGAATCCAGTGCTTCGCCTTTTCGATCATAAATGCGCATATAATCTTTGTAGAAATCGAAGAGATAAATGGTATCGTTGCGCAAGAAAAACGGTGCATAAATCGGTTTATAGAAAATTGAATTGCTGAAAATCACTTCACCCACAATGTCCTCTTTAGGAATCCCAGTTTGTTGTTCCATCTGACGAGCCCAAAGCTTGGTCCGGGTATCCACCCAAAGGTATTCAGTTTCAAACATTTCCATCATTATTGTATCGCTCACCTTGGAGATTTTGGCATAGGTACTGTCCAATTCATCGTAAACAAAAAACTCTGCAGCAGGATAAGTTTGACAGTAGTTGGTGAAATAAAATTTCGTTTTGCTCGTGTCAATAATCGGCGCTACATACTGATGATAATATTCCTTATCCATCGGCACCAAATCAAACATTTCATTTTCCATGTACACGTATTCCAGGCGACTTTTATACATCAAATGAATAAGTCCACGAAAATCGCGAAACAAATGCAAGGCATCAGCACCCACTGTTTTTGAAAACAACACTTTTTGATTGGCATCTACCACAAGCAATTCAGCACCTTTGTTGAGTTTTCTTTCATACACCAGGAGCAACATATTCCCATCATCGAGCAATTCATAATCGGCAACACTGATGCGCTCAGAAGCAAAGATTTCCTGAGGTTCGTATGGATTTGTAATCACCACTTCAACCGTTGTCGTCGCAGATTTCGGATGCATAAAAACCTGAAAAAACAAGGTGTCGCCACTCACTTTTTGCGCACGATCTTGACGCAAAAAAACATCTGTTTGGGTCACATAAAACTCTTTGATCAAATGCAATTTCATCCGCTCAGAAGCACAATTCAAATGCACAATCCCCTGTTCATTCGTGAATGCGATTCCAGAAACTTGGCTACAATTGTGACGTACTTGAATTTCTGAAATGGGGCGTTTGGTTTGGGCGTCAAAAACACTCAAATGATAGGTATATTGTTTTGATTCCTGCCCATAAACAGCAGCAATCACCAACACCATCCAGATAGATATCAAACTCCTCATAGCTTTGCGTTTACAAAGATGATGCAGAAAAATGGAAATTCCATAAAACTACTCCCCAACCGTCACTTTCCACATCCCTCTCAGTGCACCCAAATCATAATTAATCGCTTTGTCGTTGGGGTAATATTGCTCAATCAAGGTATAGGCATTGGCGTTTCTGTCTTCGGGTTTTCCGTGGCATTGTAAACACAGCGGCATTCCGAGCAGAATTGGCGTGTAATACGCTGCTGAATTTTCATCAACATAGTATTTAGACAGCGCACCTGAATTCAAACTCTTCTCAAAATTAGCGAAGGCCTGTTCGTCACTGCTGCTCAATGCATTATTTTCATTGCGATTGCGTGGGCTAATTCTGCGGATGTTGTAGCCCAAAACCTGCGACATGGAATCTGTCAAAGTTTGGGCATTTTTCGCACAGAAATGTACTGCTGCATCCAAATTTTCGCCATCGACATGAGATGTCAATTTACCAACCAACAACTGCTGTGTGGCAAGAATTGCATCGTCGATTTGCACCTGTTCCTCCAATGGATTCCACGGTTCAGGCACATATTCACTTTCCTCGTATTGAACATTCACACATGATCCCAAAACTAGGCTCAGCACAAAATAGAATGTCAGTTTCATCGTATTCATTGGGCATATTTTTTTGAAATCATTAACGCAGCGCTTTCAAAAGCATCACGGTCAACAGTTTGGTCATAACCCGCTGTACCAATGGCTTCAAGCAGTACCATTTTCACTTTTCCTGCACTGTTTTTCTTGTCGTTGAGCATCAAAGCAAAAAGTTGTTCAAGATGAGCCCAAAGGTCGGAAGGAATTGCATAAAGTTTGGTGATATTTGTTCCAATTCGTTCTAAATCCTCTAAAGATAGTAAACCTCTGTTGTAAGAAATCTGGGCTTCAAATAGCATACCCAAAGCCACGCAGTGACCATGTTTCAGTGGTGTTTCGCTTGTCAAATAAAAACTTTCAATGGCGTGACCAACGGTGTGACCAAAATTCAACAATTTACGCACATTTTGCTCCATTGGGTCGCGCTCAACGATGCTAGATTTTATCGCGATGGATTTCAAAATGGAGCTTTCTGCTATATTTTCTGGTTTTGTTTGAATGAGCTCATTCCAATAATTTTCATCTGAAATCAACGCATGTTTGAGCATTTCCGCATAACCATTCACAATTTCGTTTTGTGGCAAAGTTGACAGAAAATCTGGATGCAAAACCAAGGCTTGAGCGGATTGGAACAAACCAATTTGATTTTTATACGGCATCAAATCTACGGCTACTTTTCCCCCAAGTGCAGCATCGACCATGGCCAAAAGCGTTGTCGGAACGTTGTAAAAATCAACTCCTCTTTTGTAGAGCGCAGCGATCAATCCGCCCATATCACTCAACACACCGCCTCCTAAATTGATTACCAAAGCTTTACGCGAAAACTGCTTTTCACTCATATAATTCCAAACGCGCTCACATTGCTGCAAAGTTTTGTTGTTTTCTCCTGAAGGCAGCTCAAAAACAGCCACGTCTTGCAATTCAGGAAAGCCTTTGACTAATTGAGGCAGACAATGTTTGCGGGTGTTTTCATCCACCAAAATCAACAGTTCCGCAGGAAGAGCGTCATGCAATCTATTGCGAAATTCGTTGAGCGTAATTACTGGACAAATCATATTGTAGGGTTGCGCTTGGTTCATATTACAAATATCTGATTTATTGGGATTGAACAGACGAATTTGTTTTTTTTCATCGCTCGGGCTTAAACGTTAGCAACGAATTTAGTATTGACTATCAACAGATTAATTAGGTTCTGCTCAGAAAGCACCAACACAACCGTTAGTCCTACATTAACCGTTACACTATAGAATAACGGTTATTTACCGATAATCCCACTCAAAATCTATTCACACTACATTTTACTTTTCTGAAGCTATTCCTGCTTTCCGCTATAGTTCCGCTCAAAAAAAGCGGAAGCTGTCGCTGCAATCAGGGCTAGAATACGTCATTACCCAGCAATCCCACTAGGATTTTGAAAATTCTCTTGTCATCAAATATTTTATGATTTCGCCCCGCTGGGGCTTGGAAAATTTCACTGCTAAAATCTTCTATTCTGATGACGCTCCTACGGAGCTGAAATCTCCCTTCACGATTATGATCACGCTCCTAAGGGGCTGAAACATCCGTGAATCATCACCTTTTCACCCGATAACTCTCGGGTCAACACTACTCTACCCTCCTTCCATCTCTCTCAAATCTTTCTTCCCCTTCGAGTGAATAAACCAAAGCGTTAAACCATGATTCATACCCCACTGCCCATTTCTTGGTGGGAAAAAGCGCTGATGATAGCCAGTGAGAATAGTTAGGGTCTGCTCAGACCGCGCAAGCAGCAACAAAGTTAAACTCAAACAATTTGAATTTTAGATAGTTATAACGTAATTTATAGCTTCAGGTGCAAGGTTTTTGTTACTTTTTTCAAAAAAACCTTGCACTTGGCTTATTAAAATTTCAAGTTTTTGTTTAGCTGCGCTGGTTCACTGCGTGGCTGCCTATGGCGGTCTTCGAGGTGATAGCCAGAAATGAGGCATCTTTTTCGTTACGGTCAAATCGTAAGAAGCAGCGAAGCTAAATCGAAGTATTCCTATTACGTCTTCTTTGCCCGCGCCTAAAATCTACCTCATTTGGCTATGCCGCGACTTATCGTGGTCTGACTTTCTGAGCAGACCTTAAATACAAACACCATTATTGTTCTCATAACACAAGAAGCCAATTGATTCTAATTTACCGCAAAGATACGGGCAATTGTATGGTCGCTGCTAACTCCATTAGCAAAAACATTGTTGAAAAATAAGTTCATACCAAAAGCTGTGTGTCAAAAATTCATAGAAATTTGTGCCATGCATCGCTTTTACTCTGACAACCTGAATCTCGAAAGTCAAACTGCAATCTTAAACGAGGTGGAATCTAACCACGCGTGCAAAGTGCTCCGTTTGAATGAAGGTGAAGCCATTGAAATCATCAATGGACAAGGACTTGTTGCACAAGCACTTATAACTAAATCCCATCACAAGAGATGCGAAGTAAAAATCGAACGCATCCAATCGTTTGACGCACCGAAAAGACTTATCCATCTGGCCATTTGTCCCACAAAAGGCAACGACCGCTTTGAATGGATGTTGGAAAAAATCGTTGAAATCGGTGTCGATGAAATAACGCCTTTGATTTCAGAAAATTCGGAACGCAACAAACTCAATTTTGAACGCATAGAGAAAATAATCCTCAGCGCCACAAAACAAAGTCTGCGTTCCTATATGCCGAAACTCATGGAGCCTCAAAAAGTCGCTGATTTCATTGTTGCAAACCCAAAAGCACTCATGGCCCATTGCAATGATAGTTTTGTACGGCAATCGCTTAATGCATCAAACGATGAAACGGAATATATTGTGATGATTGGTCCTGAGGGTGATTTTTCCAAACGCGAGATAGAATTGGCCTTGCAGAACGGTCTAAAATCTGTATCTTTGGGCAACAATCGTTTGCGAACCGAAACAGCTGGCTTGGTTGTCATCACCATGTTAAAACTATTACAATCATGAGAATAATTCAGGGACTTGGCATTTTTCTTCTATGTATTGGCATTTCAAGTGTTCAAATGCAAAACAACAACACCCAATACGCATATCAAATCGGTGTGCTCAAGTACCGAGGTGGTGGCGATTATTATGCCAATCCAACCAGCTTGCCTAACTTGGTTCAATATGCCAATAAGAACAAAAATACGCGCATCAATCCTGAAACACCGTATGTGGATGTGGGTTCGCCAGACCTCTTCAACTATCCCTTTGTGCATATGACCGGTCATGGAAATGTGGTTTTTTCTCCATCCGACATTCAAAATTTGCGCAACTATCTGTTGGGTGGCGGCTTTTTACACATTGATGATAATTACGGTCTCGATCAATTCATTCGTCCAGAAATAACAAAAATTTTCCCTGACAATAAGTTAGTCGAATTGCCCTACAACCACGAAATCTTTGAATACCCCTACAGTTTCCCAAAAGGCATTCCCAAAATTCACGAGCACGACAACAAACCGCCACAGGCATTTGCCATCTTTGAAAATGGCAGAATGTGTTTGCTTTATACTTTTGAAACAGATCTAGGTGATGGTTGGGAAGATGAAACTGTGCACAACAATACGCCGGAAAATCGCGAAAAAGCCCTGAAAATGGGTGTAAATATTTTGTATTTCGCTTTGGTGAAAGGAGGCTATGAACGCAATCAGTAAAATCCTGGTTTTTTTGATGCTGTGTGGAAGCACTGTTGCTGCGAATGCCATTTGGTCGCAAGATAATTTCAATTTACCGCACAACGAACATAGACCCTACTACCAACTCAACGAATATCCCAGGGGTTATGATAAAGATTCTATGCAGCTCGCACTCGAGCAAATTCTGAAAAAACCCGCTGTAGCTTGGAGCAAAACAGACAGTTTGGATTATCTCTTCACATTGATTGCTGTATCAGATTATGACAAAGCGCATGAATTTTTCAAGAAATTTAAAAAGGTAAACCCGAGAAATTTAGATGAATTTCACTTGATTCAATTCATGTTTTCTTACAAACGTATGTTCGCCAAAGCATTCCTGTGGTTGGAACGCGAAAGAAAAGAATATCCTGAAACTGAACAAATTATTGACTTCAGATGGCGACTCCATGAAGTAGAAGACTTAGTGGTTCGCGGGCTTTGGACAGATGATTCGGTGCTTTATCCCGTGCTGAAAGATTCCAAATGGACCGCTATAAAGAAAGGCTCTGAAAGCTATACTGTTCAAACCATTCCATTAATCCAAAACCTGGATCAAGCACTGAGAGACGAAACCAAATTTGAATTCAACTCCAACAGAGCTTTGGCCATGGCATTTTTTGAATTTGGTATTTTTTTGGAGAAAAATCTGAGCACCACTGATGCTTTTATTGCACTGTCAATTGCAAAATATTACGACAGATTCAACTCAAAAATAACCGAAAAATATAGACTTGTTCGTTCGTCGATGAATAAAAAGAACCTCATTTTTCCCTCGATGCGCGAACTTTTCCCAAAACAGAACAAAGGCATCTTCAATATCGAAAACATAAAAAAAAGACAACAAGCTGCACAAGATTCAATCGTTCAAATCGAGCAAAAACCCATGCGCCTCGACCTTGAAAAAGAACAAAAATCTCAATATCTTTCTGGTAAAATGGCTTCTCTTATTATTCTAATTGGATTGGTGTTAATGCTCGTTTTAGTTGCCATATTTGTGAAAATCAAAAAATAATATAAAAGCTGTCTCGATGAAATTTCAAAACAACTACAACATTAGCCACTTGAACACTTTTGGCATCACCAGCACTGCAGCGCACTTTGCTGTATTTGAAAGTGTTGAAGAATTGACAGCATGTTTGAACGCACTTCCCGCCGAACCGCTGCATATTTTGGGTGGAGGAAGTAACATTTTAATTACAAAACCCATCGAAGGCACCCTGCTGCAAAACAAAATCATGGGCATTGACATCATCGAAGAAAACGACGCAGACATTGTGGTGCGCGTGGGTGCTGGCGAAGATTGGCACGACTTTGTGATGTGGGCTGTAAATAACAACTACGGTGGCATCGAAAATTTGTCTTTAATTCCAGGAAGTGTGGGTGCCAGTCCGATGCAAAACATTGGTGCTTATGGCGTTGAAATCAAAGACGTGTTGGTCAATGTTGAAGCCTATCACATTCAGAATCAAGAGATACACAATTTCTCAAATGCTGCCTGTAAATTTGGCTACCGCGAAAGTGTCTTCAAGCGCTATTTGAAAGGCGGTTATGTGATTGTTTATGTAACTTTCAAACTATCAAAATCGCCCAAACTCAACTTGGATTATGGTGCTATTCGCGAAGTTTTAAACGAAAGAAATATTTCCAATCCGACAATAAAAGACGTAAGCGATGCCGTGATTCACATCCGCCAAAGTAAGATCCCCGACCCAAAAGTGATTGGCAACGCGGGCAGTTTCTTCAAAAATCCAGCGGTGGAAAAAGAGCAATTTGCAGCGCTTCAACTTAAATATCCCAACATTCCTTCGTATCCTTTAAACGAAACCCACGTAAAAGTGCCTGCAGGTTGGCTCATCGAACAAGCCGGTTGGAAAGGTAAAGATTTTGGGAATTATGGTGTCCACGATAAACAAGCGCTCGTATTGGTAAACCGCGGCGGCGCATCTGGACAGGATATTTATGACCTATCAACTAAAATTGTGGAAGACATTGCAGCGAAATTCGGCATTGAGTTGGAACGGGAAGTGAATGTGGTGTAACTCTAGTCGTTAATAGACCGAAAATTCTACTTTTGCCTCATGCTTGGCTTTTTTGTACTCCTCTATTTTTCGTTGGTACTTGTGATTGGCTATCTCGGATCAAAGCGCAATAAATCTACGGTGGACTTTGCTTTGGCGAGCAGGAGCATGCCGGGTTACATCACAGCTTTTGCGCTTTTTGCCACGTGGTATGGCTCTGAAACCATTCTCGGGGCGAGCTCAGAGTTTTTGAAAAACGGTTTACACGGAATCCTCGAAGACCCATTTGGCGCAGCACTCTGTTTGTTGCTCGTCGGATTATTTTATGTGCGACCGCTTTATCGCATGGGGTATCTGTCTTTGGGTGATTTCATCCGCGATCGTTTTGGCGCCTTTAACGAACGCATTTTCAGTATTTTGCTTGTGCTTTCTTATTTGAGTTGGATTGCCGGACAGTTCACCGCACTTGGCATTTTGATTGAATTGCTCTTCAACATACCCTTCGTTTACGCTGTTTTTATTGCGTTCGCCGTGGTCACTGTTTTTACAACGATGGGCGGCATGTGGGCCATTTCAGTCAGCGATTTTTTCCAAAGCATCATCATTATTATCGGTATGTTGTTGGCTACCTATTTCCTTGTTGACCAAGCAGGCGGCTGGGAAACCGTGTGGAATGCCATCCCCGAATCGCATTTCGATGTTTTGCCTCAACGCGGCGTAAAAGATTATCTCTATGCCTTTGCCGCCTTACTAACTTTAGGTTTGGGCAGTATTCCCTCGCAAGATATTTTCCAACGCCTGATGACAGCCAAAACCGAAAAAGCTGCTGTTCGAGCCACTTATGCTGGAGCTGGAATGTACTTGATTTTTTCTGCAATTCCTTTACTCATAGCCGTTTGCGCCATGCTCATTCTCAACCAAAACGCGGACAATTTTGATGCACAACATGCCGTTCCCTTGGTCATTTTATCCCTTGACGCGCTTTGGTTGAAAGTCCTGTTTTTTGGTGCGTTGATGTCGGCAGTAATCAGCACAGCATCTGCGGCACTTTTGGCTCCCGCAGTTGTTTTGGGAGAAAACCTCGTTAAACCGATGTTTCCCAAATTGAGCGACAAAAAACTTCTGCTTGCCATCCGCGTCGGCGTTGTTATCATGGGTTTATTCGCCTTGGCTTTGAGCTTATGGAAAGGCAACATTTTCGAATTGGTCGCGCTTTCCTCCACATTCACTTTGGTATCGCTGTTCATCCCGCTCACCCTCGGCCTTTTCTGGAAAAAAGCCACAGCCCAAGGCGCACTTTGGTCCATGATTCTCGGCATGTTCACTTGGATTATCGCTGAAATCTGGATAGAAGCCATTCCACCAATTTTAGTCGGATTGTTGGGTAGTTTTGTTGGTGGAGTTTTGGTGAGTTTTTGGAGGAGGTAAGGTTTTGGGTGATTTTTCTATGTCCAAATTGCAATGTGCTTCTCAAACATCTCCGAAACTTCAGTGATTAATACAAAAAACCAAAAACCCACAGCGGTATTTTATTTTTTATCCCCAAGGGCATTTCATCAAGAGCTAAGTAACTTTCGTCTACGCCTGCAATTTGTTGAAACGTTTTATTGGCTCCTCCTACTTCAAAAGTGTATTTATCATCGATGATGAAATCTCCTTTTTGAGCCAAAGTCAAATCGTGTTTTATTCCAACTTGATTGGCAAAGAAAGTTTCTCTTAACGTTCCAATATTCACTGGTTCTTTACTCAAATACAAAAAGTTCGTGTTTTGGAGGAAAATCTTATCTGGCTTAGTCAATTGCGTGTAGAATTTCCCTTTTAGTCGAGCCAAAGTCAAAACAGAAGCTTTCTCAAGAGAGCCTAAATAATTGAGTAGTGTGATTCTGTCTGTTTCGAGAGCTGCAGCCAATTTCGTGATATTTGGTTGGTAGGGAACTTGTGTGGACAGCAGATAAATCAACTTTCTGATTTTTGCCATTTGAGTCAAATCAATGCGTTCAATCAATGACATATCTTGCTCCAAAACCACATTCAATACATTACCTAATTTGTGGTGGTAATTTTTGGTGCCTTCCAAATAAAAGGGAAAATAGCCGTGTTTTAAATAATTGGAAAAATGCTGCAAAGGCTTAAATTGCTCAATCAACTCAGGAACAATGGTTTCGTGATGATCGATGATGTCCTTCAAGGGCAACACCGGCAAATTAAGCTTCAATTCAATGTTCAAATACTCGCGAAACGACAAACCATATAGCGTGTAAACAACACTTCTTCGACTTAAATCTGCATTGCCTTTTTGGATGTCTAAAATGGAAGAACCCGTTGCAACAACCTTTAATTCTTGAATTTTATCACGGATGTTTTTGAGCTCCTGACTCCAGTTTTGGTATTTGTGGATTTCATCAACAAACAAATGTGTGCCGCCACTCTGCGCATGTTTCTTCGCCAATTCCAACAAAGTATATTTGGAAAGAGCAACATCATCCATACTGATATAGAGCGCCTCAGAAGAGTTGCCAAATTTTTCTTTGATGTATTGCAGAATCAGTGTGGTTTTGCCAACACCTCGCGAGCCAAGTATGAACAAAAGCGGTTCTTCCCAATCAATTTCATCGATAAAATCGCGTCGAAATCTCGGCTTTAGCGCCGCCAATGTTTCTCTATGTTCGAGGTAAATCAAGTCCATTAAAAATCAATTGTTGATGCAAAGTTAATCAATTTGTTTATATCAACAAACATAAAATTAAAACGAATGTTTATTATAATAAACAATAACGACTCATAAAATGTAAATTTTGATAAACAGAAGTTGAAAAATTTCAATTTGTCTTTAAATGCCTAGCGTTTGATTACTTTTGAGGAGCGAAACTGACTTAATCCTAAAATGAAACCAGAGCTTCGAAGGATTTGCACCGCGCTAGCAGCAACGTAGTTAATCCTTCGCTGGGACAGAAAAAAATCCAACAAAACAACTTGATTTTTTCAATTATTCACTACTTTTCACCATGCAAAAAGGTGTAAAACATACTATCAAAACGAACAGCGCATATTATCTCACGCTCACCAGAGCTTCGAAGGATTTGCACCGCGCTAGCAGCAACGTAGTTAATCCTTCGCTGGTCAGAAAAAATTCCAACAAAACAACTTGATTTTTTCAATTATTCACTACTCTTCACCATGCAAAAAGGTGTATAACATACTATCAAAACGAACAGCGCATATTATCTCACGCTCACCGTTGTTGACCCGAAAGTTTTCGGCTGGGTGGATGTTTTCACAAGAAAAAGCCATAGAGATGCCGTAATCGAATCGTTCAAATATTGTCAAAAAGAAAAAGGACTAATCATTTATGCTTATTGTATCATGAGCAATCACATACATCTTATTGCCAACACAGACGAGCCTTTTCATTTGAGCGATGTGATGCGCGATTTTAAAAAATTTACAGCGAAAAATATAATAGCACAAATTCAGAATGAGCCAGAAAGCAGACGTGAATGGATGCTAAAGTTGTTCGAAGAGCATGCAACATCGAGTCAAAAACACAAAACTTATAAATTTTGGCAGGTGGGCAATCACGCAATTGAATTGTATTCCGAAAAATTTGTTTGGGAAAAGATCAATTATATCCACAACAATCCAGTAAAAGAAGGCTGGGTAAAAAATCCCGAAGATTGGCGTTTCTCATCTGCATCCAATTATCAAGACTTGGAAAGTATTTTAGAAGTTGAAAAAATTCCTCAACGATTGATTACTTTTGGGTAAAAAAAAAGATTTTGGTTTGGTGGGTAGCAGTTGGATGTATAGTGCCGCAGGATTAACTTTGTTGCTGCTGCGCGGTGCAAATCCAGCGGAGCTTGGGGAGATGTAGACACGGAACTTAAGTATGTGTTTAACTTTCTTGAAACTCACTGGAATTCAGGTAACAAATTCAAAATAAAAATAGAATCTGTCTTATACAATTGTGAAAGCTGCCAACGCTATATGCAAGGATTGAAAACATACTGCGCCAAACAAGAAAAAATTATAGAATTTGAATTTTTTGCGCATCCTAAAGCTAAAGGTATGGATGATGTCAAAAGAGTGTTAAACAATTAAATGTAAAATTTATGAATATTCAATTTTTAACAGAGTTAAAAGATAATCCAAGCGCTTATCCTAATGATACAGATTTCAAAGGAGAAATTGAAGGTATTCCCTTGTCTGAAATCGAACAATTAGAACAGACTTGGAACAACGGCCTTCCTTTTCCAAAAGCATTGCGAGAATTACTTTTTTTGGCAGGGAATTATTGTTATGTGCTCGACAAAGGCTTAATGGAGTCGCAACAACAAATGCAAGAAGAGGCAAGATTGTGGATGACTTATGAAGGACAACAAAGAACCATTACCCGACCATTTTATGTTATCGAAGTTCGTTATGATGAACAGTTTACAATGGTCTATTTAGATGAAGGTGACAATCCTAATGTGCATAGCATATCTTTAGATCATGATGGCGAACAATATTTGGGTTATGGAATAGGTTGGAATTATAATATAGGGAAATCACTTAAAGTCTTCATAAAAGGACGTATCGATATGGTTAAACAAGGTAGAAATCCATTTTAACCCATAAGTTGATTTTTTTATTCTTTAAAATTTACCCCTTATGCCACCCCCAAAACGCTTTTACCCCACCCTAGCCACAGTAGTGAGCACGGACGATTTGCCCGAAGTTTTGGGCTTTATTAAAGATGGCTTGAGCACCATGCTGGGCAAAATCCATTTTAAGGATTTGCAATACAGCAAGTCGCCCAAAGGCGATGCGGCTTTTTATAGCCTCAGTATTGTTTCGCCTAAACGCTTGGCCCTGGAAATTCCTAGTACGGGTATTGCTTTGGTGTTGAACCCAGACCTTACGGGTGGCGATTCAAGTATTTCATCTTTCCCTATCACCATTGAATATCAGTGGAAGGTGTTGGCATACATTCGCGCGTTTAAATCGAGCAGCTTTTCTTTTCAGCCACAAGACATTTTTGAACTGGCGCTCATGGTGCTCAACCTCACCGAGGAGCAAGTGATGGCGAATTTCTTGAACATTTTTGTCGTGCCCGCCAATGAGCAAACAACACGTTTGCAGCAGTTTATCAACGATGTCAATACGCAATACGACATTCAAATTCCGCAACCACAAGAAAACACAACTTTGCGCCAAGTGGTGCAACAAATCAATGCCGAAACAGGTTCTTATGCCTCGGCAATAAGCTTTGCAGCCTATATTATCGACACCGATTTTGAAGTAACCAAAGCCAATCTCCGCAAATTTTTCAGAAGCTTCATCCCCGCAGATATTGAAGCCTATTTAAAAGATTTGCTCATTCCTCAGTTTCGAGCAACGCTAACACTTTCGGCTGGTTTAGAATTTCCACGTTCTATTGATACGGGATGTTTACAAAACCTAGCAGCTTAAAAGTCCTTTTTAGTTACCTTTGCCGCAAACAATTTTAATCATGATTCCAGCAAATAATCCAAATTTAAAGTCGTGGGTAGAAGTGCCTCAAAACAGCGATTTTCCAATTCAAAATATTCCTTTTGGGGTTTTTAAAACTGAAAGTTTGACGGCGCGCGTGGGCACGAGAATTGGCGATTCGGTTGTTGACTTAAAATCCATATTTGTGTTGGGCTATTTGGAAAATTTGCCTTTTCATTTGGAAGATTTTGATGCATCGAGTCTGAACAACATGATGCGAAGAGGCAAAAAAGCGCTTCGCGAATTGCGCAATCGTATTTCTAAATTGTTTGATGCTAATTTCCCTGATTTGCAAAATAACGAACATCATGTGAGCCAAGTACTCGTGGATGCCCACTCCGTTGAAATGCTCCTCCCAGCTGAGATTGGCGACTACACGGATTTTTATTCGAGTCGAGAGCACGCCACAAACGTGGGAACGATGTTCCGCGATCCTGCCAATGCAATTTTGCCCAACTGGCTTTGGTTGCCTGTAGGTTATCATGGGCGTTCGTCGTCGATTATTCCCTCTGGAGTTGACATTCACCGCCCCATGGGACAAACGAAACCCAATCCAGATGAAAATCCAATTTTTGGTCCATCGCAACGTGTTGATTTTGAATTGGAAATGGCTTTCCTTACTTTTGACGGCAAACCACTCGGGCAGCGCATCAAAACCGAGGAGGCAGAAGATTATATTTTCGGACTTTGTTTGTTCAACGACTGGTCGGCACGCGATATCCAGCAATGGGAATATGTGCCACTCGGACCATTCTTGGCCAAAAATTTCGCTTCATCCATTTCTGCTTGGATTGTAACTTTAGATGCCTTGGAGCCCTTCCGCGTTGACAATCCGAAGCAAGAACCTGAGGTGCTAAGCTATTTGAAATACGACAAACCCGCTTCATACGACATTCATTTGCAAGTAGCCATTGAGCCACAAAACGCAGCAGAAACGGTGGTTTGCAACTCCAATTTCAAGTATATGTACTGGACCATGGTGCAACAATTGGCGCATCATACTGTGAATGGATGTAACATCCGTAGAGGGGATATGATGGGCTCAGGAACTATTTCAGGACCCACACCATACTCTTACGGGTCGATGCTGGAATTGGCTTGGAAAGGAACAAAACCTGTTCCCATGAATGACGGAACAGAGCGCAAATTCATCAACGACAACGATACGGTAATCATGCGCGGTCACTGCGAAAAAAATGGTGTACGCATCGGCTTCGGCGAGGTTCGCACGAAATTGCTGCCCGTCGTGGAATAAATTTTCGAAAAAATGTAACATTCAAAAACGAATTTCGTAATAAACCGCAACGAAGAATTAATCTCTACTTGTTGTAGAAATTAAATTGAAAAATTTTGTTGCAGTATTGATATTCTTCGTAATATTGCAGCCCGAAATTGAGGTACAGTAAATAATAAAGGACATGGATTTTTTAAGACAAATTCAAAACGAATTAGTGGAAGTACAAAACTTTCCTTCATTCAAAGCAGGTGACACGGTTACCGTTTCATACAAAATTAAGGAGGGTTCAAAAGAGCGTATCCAGCAATACCAAGGCGTAGTTTTGCAACGTCGTGGTCAAGGCCCATCTGAAACTTTCACAGTGCGTAAAATGTCTGGAAACGTTGGTGTAGAGCGTATCTTCCCAATTTCGTCTCCATTCATCGATAGCATTATCGTAAACAAACATGGTTCTGTGCGTCGCGCTCGTATTTTCTACTTGCGTCAATTGACTGGAAAGTCGGCTCGTATCAAGGAAAGACGATTCGTGTAATATTCACGTTTTTACTACATAATTAATGAGAAGCTCGCTGAAATATCAGTGGGCTTTTTTTGTTTACACCAGCTGTAACCAGATCAATAAATTTCGTTATTCATCTTTTTAATTTTCAATGGGTTTTATAAATTCGATTCATTAAATTTGCACCCTTTAAAACCAAATAAAACCCTTTATTTTAGAATGCCATTCAAGCGATTTGTAGGAATTATAGTATTGATGCTCTGCGCCTCTAGCTCTGGGTTGGCATACGACCAAGCCTATCAAGAAGAATGGATCAAACGTTTGGATGATGTTACCCAAAATTTTTTGCTGCTCAACCAAGTTGGAACAATCAACAAAAAAGAAAAATTCAATTTTCCGCAGTTTCAAAATGATCAAATCGACAAATATCTAAAATCTAATTTGGAGCACCTGTATGCCGGTTTTCATCCAGATATTGCGCATTATGTAAATATGATTGGCTATCGACCAAAATACCAATTGCAACTTTGGTACGCAATTGTCAAAGAAAATAAAAAACAAATTCGATTTGAAAATGCAAATAAAGGCATCGCCATGCTGATATTTTCGCGATTTGAATTTCCTAAACTGACTGCTCACAACGATTGGCTAATCCCAAATATCATCAGCTTATATTACGGCAACACAACAGATGCTTTTTTCGACCAACGCTTACAAAGTCATACCAATTATCTCTATAGAAAAGCGCACTTCGACGATTTAATGAAATCAACAAATCACCACGTGCTTGCCTTGGGCATGAGTGTTTTGGGCAGTAATACAATCACGAGAATACCACATCACAGCGAAAAATCTTACTGGGAACTCTATCCCGATTTGAAGCACGAACAACGCGATTTTTACGCCATGTTTTTAGCTACAACTTTTATTTTGGGTGAATTAGAAAAATTAGACACCAAGGATAAACCCTTCCCCGCATTTTCTGTAGAAGACAAATACAAATTTTCTGAAATCAAGTCAGATTTTGTGATGCATTTTGAGCCTGTATCCAAAATGTTCAACCTCGAAAACAAAGTGCTTAAACTGGTGAACCGCGTGTTTTATAAACAAATTGTTCCCGCATCCACTTCGTTTTATTTTCCTACTGCCTTGCAACCTCAATTCATTGAACATGAAGAAAATCTGGCTTATGCAAGTGCCTATTTGATTCACCAAATCAAATCGCCTTTTTGTTTGGTCAGATATCGTGTAAAATCGGGAGATAAGTTGCCGGGAATTGCTCAAAATTTTTCAATGCAAGTATCTGATATTCATAAAATAAACTTTCTGAGCTCCGATAATGTCAACGAAAACCAACTACTTTTCATTCTATCTCCAACTAAAGACAGTTTATTCTACAGCGCTTTCGATACCTTAAGTGCAGCAGGAATTCAAGAACAAATCAAACTTCGCGATTTGGGAATGAGCAATGGGGTTGTTGAAGATAGCCGACCACAAACACCTGTTAAAACTAACAAAACACATACTGTAAAAAGCGGTGAAACCTTGAGTCACATTGCCAGAAAGTATGGCGTCAGTGTAAAACAAATCAAAGAGTGGAATAAATTAAAATCCGACATCATCCAAATCGGGCAAAAACTGATTATCAAAAAATAATGGAGCCATTCACCCAAATCTCACCACAGCGCGTAGCCAAAATCACCGTGATTATGGTGGCTATTTTAATTGTACTTTCCCTAATTTTTCCCAAAAAAGGCATCTCTATTTTGGGCAAAACCTTTCATTTTGTTCAATTCGCCGATGTTATAGAAAACTATGAAAACAACTTCAAAGCCGAAGACTGGGTTGCCAACAGACTCGATAGCTTGGAAGGTGAGTTTGATAAACTGGAAAATTTGTCGAACGAACTCAAAGGACAAAAAGCACTTGAAATTGCCAACGCGGATAGCACCAGAATCTTTTTTCCTAATGCCGAACGCGATGCTTTAGATGACTTCTTCGAATCTTTGACTCGCATTCCGGAAACCAAAGAACAAGTCCGTATTATCCATTATGGTGATTCACAAATTGAGGAAGACCGCATCAGCTCCTACCTCAGACGAGAATTTCAAGCCAAATTTGGCGGAGGCGGTTTGGGCATTGTTTCGGCGCGACCCATTGGCGGTTCAATGAGTGCATCACATGCCTACAGCAACAATTGGAAACGTTACACAGCTTTTTCTTTGACTGGCGAGCCTATCGACAACAGACGCTATGGCGCATACGGCATTACCTGCAAATATGTGGGCAATGTGAGCGATAAAAACTTTCCCCAAGTCGAAGAAGATACCACAGCAAAAGACAATGTAGAAGCCGAGGAACCATTCGAATTCATGGATAAAAACAGAGGTTATGTTACCTTAAGACCCAACGATAAAAACAATCCGAAACTTTTTGAATACGACAGGGTGCGCGTTTTCTTAGGTAATGTTCAAGAAAACATCAAACTCAACGTGGTCACAGACAAGGGACAATTTCAAGAAAATATCAGTGCGGGCCTAGATTACAAAGATTATACATTTGCCTTTAATGAATCCCCTTCTAATGTTTCTGTAACTTTTTCTGGCGGTTCGAGCCCGGAAGTTTATGGCATTTCATTGGAGTCTTCATGGGGCGTGGTGCTCGATAATATCGCCATGCGTGGGTCAGATGGGTCGGTTTTTGTGAAATTTCAACAGAATCTGGCCAAATCCATGTTTTCTGACCTGAATCCCAAATTAATCATTCTTCAATATGGTGGAAATGCCATGCCCGTTATTTCAAGTGAAAAAGTAGCCAAGTCATACGGCAAACAGCTCACCAACAGCATCAATTTCATCCGTAAATACTGTCCGAATGTATCCATTTTATTCATCGGTCCGGCGGATATGTGCAAAACCGTAAATGGTCAATTGCAAACCTACCCGATGATGGAAACCATGATCAAAGAACTGAAAAATGTGTGCACCGAAAATAACGTCGCGTTTTTCAGTATGTATGATGCCATGGGCGGTAAAAATAGTATGATTCAGTGGGTGAAAGAAGGCTGGGCAGTATCAGATTACATCCATTTCAATAGAAAAGGAGCAGAGAAAATGTCTGAAATTCTGTTCAAATACATCATGCTCGAGTATGAACTTTTCTTAATCAAAACCGGTCGTTCTAAATAATGCCAAACCTAAAAATATATTGCCTCGTGGTATTCGGTTTCTTCACATGGAACTTGGCGGCTCAGCCCACCCGTGCCCTCGTGAATGAAGCTCCGTATATTTTTCTTGAGCACAATACGCTGCAATTTCCGGGGAGCAAAAAAACTGCTGAACACTTTTTCAAAAAAATGAAAACATTGGCATTTTATGGTCAAGGACAAATTCAAGTATTGCATATCGGCGGTTCGCATATTCAAGCCGATATTTATTCCAATAGAATGCGCAATCATTTATCCAATTTCCTGCCCAATTTGATGAGCGCCCGGGGTTTAATTTTCCCAAACAGCACAGCAAAAACCAATAATCCTAGAAACTACAAAGTGAACCATACTGGCAAATGGTCAGCCGTTAGAAATGTGGATAGAACCTTAGCAAATCCTTTGGGTTTAAGCGGCATCAGCGTTTCCACATCAGATACCACTGCCACCCTATCTTTCTCGTTTGATACCCCGAAAGAAACACAGCACGATTTCATTCGACTCAAAGTACTTCACCACACAGATTCGGTATCTTTTGGCATCAAATGGTTGGGCAAAGACAGCGCTACAATTACCCGCGAAGATGGCTTTAGTGTGATTGAATTTGACCGGTTCCAAACTGAAATTGCTTTTGGATTTGAAAAAAATGATTCCATTCAGAGTCGATTTGAACTCCATGGAATTATTATGGAATCGGACCGACCTGGATTCGTTTATAACTCGGTAGGTGTGAATGGAGCAAGCACTTGGTCTTATTTAAAATGCGAGCTGTTTTCAAAACATCTTGCCCATATGCCTCCCGATATTGTATTTTTTGGAATTGGCATCAACGACGCCCACGACCCCAATTTTTCTGAAAAGAATTATTTTGCCAATTACGAAAAAATTATGGCTCAAATTCAGGCCATCAATCCAAAGGTATTCTTTGTATTTATTACCAACAATGATTCTTACAGCTACAACAAGAAACTAAACACCAATGCAGCAAGCGTTCAAAAAGTGATGTTTGATTTGGCGCAAAAACATGAGGGTGCCGTTTGGGATTTGTTTTCCATCATGGGTGGATTAAAAAGTTCAACCATGTGGCGCGATGCCAATCTGATGGCCAAAGACAGAATTCATTTCAGTGGTGAAGGATACAACTTGCTGGGCGACTTGCTATTCAATGCATTGATGGAAGCCTTTGAAAACTATTTAAAAACACAAGCCGAGTAAACAATGACACTAGAGCAAATAATCAATTTTATCACCAGCGGATTTGTTTACAACGAAAATTCGGTATTGATTTTCACGCGCTACACCTTCTGGATATTTTTTGCCATAGCCTATTTGGTTTATGTGAAAATTCATCAAAAAATTGCGCTGCGCAACAGTTACTTGTTTCTCATAAGTTTGTTCTTTTATTACAAAATTAGCGGGCTATTTTTTATACTACTGATATTCAGCACAGTAATCGACTATTTCATTGGCTTAGCCATACACAAAACAAGTTCGCAACGCAAACGATTAACCTTTTTGGTGTTTAGCATCGTGGTGAATTTATTGGTCTTGTCATACTTCAAATACGCCTATTTCTTTACGGATAGTTACAACCAAATGTTCGACACCAACATTCAGGTTATCAATCGATTATCGCAGCTTTCGAACTATTTTTTAAGCACAGATTACGACATCCATAAAATTTTCTTACCTGTTGGTATTTCCTACTTTACATTCCAAACCATCAGCTACTCTGTTGATGTTTACCGCCGCAGAATTGAACCCGTGCGCAACATTTTGGATTTCGGCTTTTACGTTTCATTCTTCCCACAGCTTGTCGCTGGACCTATTGTAAGAGCCAATGAATTTGTGCCTCAGCTATACAAGCCATTCTCTTTAAGCTCAAGAGAATACGGTGTGGCCATTTTTATGATTCTGGCTGGTTTGACCAAGAAACTCATTTTTGGAGACTACATTGCGGTAAATTTCATCGATCGCATTTACGAAAACCCGATGATGTTTACTGGATTCGAAAATCTGATGGCACTTTTTGCGTATTCTCTCCAAGTGTATTGCGATTTTTCAGGCTACACGGATATTGCTATTGGTTTGGCGCTCTTGATGGGTTTTCATCTTCCAACCAACTTCAATTCACCCTACAAAGCGCAAAGCACCGCTGAATTTTGGGGCAGGTGGCACATTTCCCTATCCACGTGGCTCAAAGACTATCTGTATATCCCTTTAGGCGGCAATAGAACAGCAAGTTACGGCACATGGATTACGCTTGCGGCCATTATGCTGATGGTAGTTTTCTTGAGTCACGAA
>Ga0169931_10000925_pt1 | contig 48746 bp, 37 predicted proteins | sample Kivu_15m_20L_FD_129675 | JGI IMG/M metagenome (GOLD analysis project Ga0169931, IMG submission 129675) | Freshwater microbial communities from Lake Kivu, Western Province, Rwanda to study Microbial Dark Matter (Phase II) - Kivu_15m_20L... | ecosystem: Environmental > Aquatic > Freshwater > Lake...
CGGCGGACCTGCCGCACGTCGGGCACGTGATCCGATACCACCAACGGCGGAACGAGCAGGCCACCCGCTCGCACAAGAAGCGACCGCATAGATGTGTCATCTGAAGCCGCGCTGTAGTGGTAGAGCACCCAGCGGGTCGGTACCCGATGTGGGATCAAGTGCATGCGCCCCGAGCGGTTCGAGTTGGTTTGGGTTGATCGTTGTGCCGCGCCCGAGGAAATACGGAGGCGAACTGCCTCGCGGACCGGGCTTCTGCCAATCGATCTTGTGTCCGAGTAGCAATAACTCGATCAGCCGTGCGAGGTGCTGCAACGCGTCGTCGATGTCGCCGGGAAGGTAGCTCAGTTCGCGCGTTTCGTCGTCGGGTTCGTTGTCTCGTCGGTGAATCTCGACGGACATCGCCCGTTCGACCGTCCAGACGAGGTCGCACCAGAGCGAACAGAGAAGTGCCCGGATCGGATCGTGATCCGGGCCGGAAACGGGGTCTTCATCGAGCGAAAGGAAATCTGCCGTCGTCATGAGAGTCGTGGGTTATTAGCCCACAAACAGCGGTTTCAGGTGGCGGTCGTAGAGGTTCGCGGTCACGTTGCGCGACACCGCGGCTTCGCAGGTGCGGAGCATCGACAGGTACGCTTCGCCGAGTTGCGCCGCGACTTTGAACCCGACGTGAACGAGTTGGCGCAGCGACGGGTTGAACAGCGGGTGCGATTGGTCGTGCCGCAGCGCCCCGGTGAACTGCTCCGCGGTCCAGCCGTTGACCGTTTCCGCAGTCGGCAGCTTCGATGCGTCGATGTCGATGACCGTTGCGTAGGGCGCGCAGAGTTCGTCTTTCTTCGCTAGCGCTTTCGCGTAAATCTGCTTCGCCAGCGCGAGGCCGTCGTCGCCGCTCTCCGCGAGGCCGATCACCTCTTCGAGCCACGTCGTGCCGGCGGTCTTCAGGTGCAGGCCGGCACCGGTTGCGCGAAGCGCGCGGTTGATGATCGGGTACAGCGAGAACTTGTCGCTGCCACTGTGAACGCTGAGTTTCAGGTTCGCGGGCAGCCGGAATTTTTTGACCGCGAAGGCGAGCACCGCGAGGTCGTCGCGGAACTCCTTCTCGAACTGCGCGAGGTCGCCGACGTAATCGACGCCCTTGTTGAACCGGCCGGTGAACTTCGGCGCGATGGTTTGCAGCGGTACGTTTTCGTCCGCGAGCGCCGCGAGGATTAGGAGCAGTTCCTGCGGGGTTTGCGGCGCGTCGGTTTCGTCCATCGACACTTCGGTGATGAAGTTGTCACGCCCCTTGATCCACGTGATCTTGTTGTAAATCGCGCCCGCGTCCTTCACCGCCTTGAGGTACTTGCCCACGATCCGCTCGACGTCCGCGGCCGTGGTGGTGAACGGTTCGGACACGCCCGGGATCGACACCGTGCCGAGCAACTCCGGGTGCCGCGCGCTGAAGATTTTCACCGCGCCCGCGTGCGCCGGTTGGCCGATGCTGTCGGCCACGTCGATGGTGTAGAAGTCGCACGAGGGCAGGAACCGCTCCACCGTTTCGAGCCGGATGTGGTCCGCGTCAACGTGGTACGGCTTGGTCCAACCGAGCGCTTTCACGGCGGCGTCGGCCGCGGCGCGCGTGGCGGTCGGTTCCGAGCCGATGATGGTGTGCTCGCGGTTGGACTTGTTCCAAACCGGGATCACCTCCGCGCCGGCTTCGCCCGCGAGTTGGCACGCGCGGAGCTGCGCGCGAGCCTGATGCGCGAACCGATCACCGACACCGACCGAATACTTCGCCAAAGTGAGCATGAGCGCGCCGCCGTTGGGAGGAATGCGGTTGTTGTAGCGGTCGGCGAGCGGCGCGACGTAAGTCCGCCGGTAGAGCAACGCAACACAAGGCGCGCGCGGCGTTCCGGCGTTGTACTTCAACCGGCGGACTTACGTCGCGCCGCTCGCCAGCGCTTCGGCGGCTCGGTGCTCCTCCGCCACCTCCGCTTCCACGCGGTAGAAGTACGTGACGATGAACGCGGTGGTGAGCGCGCCGAACGTGTGCCAAATCCAGTGCGAACCCATTGGCAGGTAGTCGGCGCTGTACTGGTCCACGAGGCGCGCCACCCACGCGATGGCGAAACTGAGCGTACCGGCGACCACCCAGCCGCCGTGCCGGAAGCGCGTCTTCCACAGCACCAGAATCACCGGCAACAGCACGATGCTCGCGAGCGACGCGTAGGACAGGTTGATGCTGAGTTGGCGGTTCATAGGGCCGAGCATTGCGAAGAACAGGCGGTTCACCACCGCGTAGAACACGATCACGCCGCACAGCACCGCGAGGCGCGTTAGCGGCGGGCGCTTGCCCATCAGCCGCGAGGCCATAAACAAGCCGCCGGCTAAACCGAGGAGCGAAATCGGGATCACGTCCAGCAGGAAGTAGAACCGCGCGGCCCGCGTGCCGTGGAACAGTGTCAGTGTGCCGCCGATACCACCGGCGAGCAGAATCGGCATACAGGCGACGAGGAACGGGAAGTCGCGCAGCCGGCCTCGCACGCGCCACAGCCAGTAGAGCGCGATCCAGATGAAGAACGTCGCGGTGACGGTGTTCCACGGCTCCGCGACGAGCGGCGCGCCGTCCGCGAACGGATCGAGGGGCGTTTCGACGTACCGCGGCCCGCCGTCGGGCATGCGGCCGTTCAGCAGGAGCCCCCAATCGGGTTCGGTCGCGGGCGGTTCGGCAAGCGGTTCGGCGGGCATTCGCCCTCCCGGTGTTGGATCGCGGCGGGTGGCGGAGAAAATTATTCGGCGCGTCCGCGACAGTGGGGCAGAAATCGCAGAAATTCTAGCGATTTTTGCGGCGTCAGATTTTCACGGGACGCGCTTGACACGGTTCGGAAGCCTTCCTAAGAAGCGCCTACCTTTGACCGGGCACCGAACGCCGCACGACGCGGCGCGAACCTGCGGGCCGGCAACCGCTTCACAATTGGAACTGTCGCACGCGGACGCGCCCCCGCGGCGGCACCGATATTGGATTTCGGGCCGGCGTTCGCCGATAGCAGTGGGGCTTCCGCGCCACCGGCCGCAACCGCACACAGAGGACCGAATCGTATGGCCCGACTGCTGCTTGCCGTTCCCGGTTTGGAGCCGGACGAGGCGCTCCGGCGCCTGTCGCGCGAGGCCTTTCTGCCGGCCCGCGCCGCGGACGACGAAGACGAATTCGACGACGAAGAAGAAGATGACGACGATGACGACGATGACGACGATTTGGACGACGACGATTTAGACGACGACCTCGACGACGATTTGGACGACGACGATGACGACTTCGACGACGACCTCGACGACGACTTCGACGACGACGACTTCGACGATGATGACGACGACGACGACGACGAGGACGACGACGACGAAGAGGACGACGACGAGGACGAGGGCGGGGCACCGACGAAGCCGAAGAAGTAGCGGCGCGAACGGGACGGCCGAACCGTCCCGTTTTTCGTTTGCCGCGCGCCCGGGAACGCGGGCTACACTAGTTCCGTGCTGAACCCCGACGCCACCGCCGAACACCCGCCCGCCCCGGTGCCGCCCGGGGCCGCGCCTCTGGGCGCGCGGGGCGTGAGCGGTCGGCTCGCGCGGTTCCTCGGGCGCAACTGGGCGCGCGTGGGCTACGCGCGGCACATCGAACCGACGTGGCTCCGCGTCGCGCGGGTGCCGATACCGCTGCCGCACCTGCCCCCGGCGCTCGCCGGCTTGCGCGTCGCGCAACTTTCGGACTTCCACTTCGGCCCGCACATCCCGGCCGGCTACCTTGAGGACGCCGTTGCGCGGGCCGCGGGCGAAAACCCGGACCTGATCGCGCTTACGGGCGATTTCATCGACCGCGGGCCGCAACACGTTGCCGCGGCGGCGCGGCTGTTCCGCGGACTGCGGGCTCCACTCGGCGTGTTCGCGGTGTTGGGCAACCACGACTTCGCGGTTCACACCGCCCGCGGCGTGCGGCGGCACGAGCACCTGCATTCGGAAGTGGCCGACGCGCTCGCGCGCGAGGGCGTGACCGTGTTGCGCAACCGGGCCGTGAGTGCGATTCACCGCGGCGAACCGCTCACGGTGGCGGGCGTTGACGACCTGTGGAGCGGCGCGTGCGATCCGCGCGCGGCGCTCGAAAGCGCGTGCCCTCAAGCGCCGCGGGTGCTGCTCGCGCACAACCCGCAGACCGCCGCGAGCCTCGCCGCGTACCGCGCCGATCTCGTGCTGAGCGGGCACACGCACGGCGGGCAGATCAACTGGCCGGGCGTCGGCCGGCTGTTTTTGGGGAAGCAGGCGCGGCGCTGGGCGGCGGGGCTGTACAAACTCGACACCGGGCACCTGTACGTGAACCCCGGCGTCGGCTTCGGCTGGCGGTTCCGCTTCGGCGTGCGCCCCGAACTCACCGTCCTGACGCTCGAACCCGCCGCGTGACCGCCTACGGTTCGAGCAGCACGCGCCGCGACTTCTCCCAATCCATCGCGAGCGCGCCGGGGCGCGTCACCACTTCGAGCCGCGACCGGTTCGGCACCACCGCCTGATAGGTCGTCGCGTCGGTGCGAAACGAGATCGTTTCCGCGGGGTTCCGCCACGACACGACGCGAACGTGGTACTTCGTAGTGTTCTTGTGGCGCGTGGTGTACTTCTCCACGATGACCAGAGTGCGCACCTCGTCGACCGCGCCGTCGAGTTGTGCGTTCAGCAGCGCCGCGGTGCCGGCGCACCCGACCGGGTAGAGGAACAGGCCGCCGAGCATCAGTGCCGTCCACGTGTAGTGAGAGCGCGACGTGCCGCGCAAGAGCAGCGCGGCTACGAACCCGGCGATCGGTGCGGTCAGGCACCCGATCAGCGTTCGCAGCACCAAGTCGCCGGTGAAGATCGGCGGGAACAACCCGGCGGCGAAGATCGTGAGCGCGAAGGCGACGAGCACCCGCCACAGCCCGACCGCAGTGGTGCGGCGCGCGCCCGCGGTGTTCGCGTCGAACTCCGGTTGCGGGGCGGGCAAGTTCCGCGAGAGGACGAGCAGGCGCGCGGCCACGTCCGGGATCAGGTCCGGGCGGCCGTCGCGCTCCGGGTCGTGCCCGACCCACTTCGCGGAGAGCCGCCCGTTCGCCAGTTTCACCGAGAGGAACTTGAAGCTCCGCAGATCGAGAATCGCGATGCGCTTAATCGGGTCGGCGAGATACGCGGCGGCGAACGCGGGCGTGTCGCTGCGCACGTAACACTCGTCGTCGAACGTGTCGTCACCGGTTTGCACTTCGACCGCGAGACCGAGCTTCTTGAAGCGCCGGTCGAACCACGTTTCGACTACCATCTCGAACTCGTAGGGGCTGTCCACCGCGACGGACAGTTCGAGCGCCGACGGGCGCGCGTTCTTGCCCTGTGTCGCGGGCGTGAACACCGAGAGAACCGGGGTGCCGTCGAGCTCGTGCGTTTCCTGCCGCCCCGTCTGCGAAACCGGTGGCTTCGGGGGCGGCGACGCGCGCAGAATGGCGACGCCCACGATCAGACAGAGCACGCCGATCACATCGAGCACGATGAACGCGACGAGTAGGCCGAGTCCGCCGCGCGGGGCGTTGGACGCGGCGACGACGGTGCCGATCGCGCCGATTACGATGAACAGCACCGCGAAGGGGAGCAGGGCGATTCCACATCCGCGGGGCATGGCGGGCCTCGATTCGATGAGAGTTAGCCGCGAAGCAGCATCGAAACGTACTTGGTTTCGAGGTACGCTTCAAGCCCCTCGTGCGCGAGTTCGCGGCCGAGGCCGCTCTCCTTCATCCCGCCGAACGGGCACTGCGGCGTCGCGGGCACCGGGTCGTTCAGCCCGATGATCCCGGCTTCCAACCCTTCGGCCATCCGCCACGCGACGCTGAGGTCGTTCGTGAACACGTACGCCGCGAGGCCGTACTTGGTGTTGTTCGCCGCCGCGAGCACGTCGTCGATCTTGCTGAAGTCCAACACCGGCATCACCGGGGCGAACGGCTCGTCGGTCAGGATGCGCGCGTCGGCCGAGAGGCCGCTGAGGATCGTCGGCTCGAAGAAGTAGCCCTTTTCGAACTTCTTGGACCGGCACCCGCCGGTGAGGATCGACGCGCCCTTGCCCTTCGCGTCGTCGATGAGCGCTTGGGTGCCCTCCATCGCCTTCTTCTCGAACATCGGGCCGACCACGACGCCCTCTTCGAGGCCGTTGCCCATCTTCAGCTTCTTGGCCTCTTCCACCGCGACTTCCACGAACTTCTTCTGCACGTCTTTGTGAACGAAGAACCGCGACGGCGAGATGCACACCTGCCCGTTGTTGCGGAACTTGCCGAGCACCGCGGCCTTCGCCACCACTTCCGGGTCCGCGTCCGGGAACACGATGAACGGCGCGTGCCCGCCGAGTTCGAGGCTCAGGCGCTTCACTTGGTCGGCGGCCTGCTTCATCAGCCGCTTGCCCACGTCCGTGCTACCGGTGAAGCTGATCTTGCGCACCGCCGGGTTTTCCATGAACTCGTCGGAGATGTCGCCGGCCGACCCGATGACGAGGTTCGCGACGCCCTTCGGCAGCCCGGCGTCGATGAGGCACTCGAACACGCCGATCAGCGACAGCGGCGTTTGGCTCGCGGGCTTGCACACGATGGTACACCCGGCGGCGAGTGCCGGCGCGATCTTCCGCGACTGGAGCGTGATGGGGAAGTTCCACGGCCCGATGGCACCGACCACGCCCACCGGGTGCTTGATGGTGAGGTGCCGCTTGGCCGCGTTCGCGGGCGGGATCACTTGGCCGTAGGCGCGCTTACCTTCCTCCGCGAACCACTCGAACGTGTCGGCCGAGTGCAGCACTTCGGCCTTCGCTTCGGGCAGCGGCTTGCCCTGTTCGGTGGTCATGGTGCGGGCGAGCGTGTCGGCGCGCTCGCGCATGAGGTCCGCGGTCTTCTTCAGCACCTTCGCGCGGTCGTAGGGCGTGAGCTTCATCCACGCGGGCATCGCGGCCGAAGCCGCGGCGACGGCCTTGGCGCAGTCCGCGCGGTTCCCGAAGCTGACTTCGGCGAATGTCTCTTCGGTCGCCGGGTTCACGACACCGAGCTTCTTCCCGGTGCTCGCGTCGCACCATTGGCCGTCGATGTACAGTTGGCGGTTCGAAACGATGGGAGCGGTAGACACGGCAGAATCTCCGGGGAAGTCAGCGCCTTGGTTTGTGCCCTCTCCCCTTTCGCGCCCCGCCGCCTACTCGTGTGCGACACGAGCTTACGGCGGCTGGGCTTAACGCGTGGGAGAGGGTGGCCGAGTCTTCGAGGCCGGGTGAGGGGCGAATCGCTAAGCGCGGAATCGTGAAGCTGAAGCAGTTGTTCAGCTCACCCCTCACCCGGCGGCGAAGCGCCGCCACCCTCTCCCGCAAGGGGAGAGGGCAAAACAGACAGAGAGCAGTTGTTCTACGCTTCGCGGCTCGCCCTACAACACGGGCGCGAACAGGCGGGCCGCGTTCTCCGCGAGCCGCGCCACGAACGGGCGCTCCGCGAACCGTTCCGCGTCGATGCGGATCGAGAACTCGAGGTCGCGCAGGAACGCCGCTTCCATCTCCGCCGCGATGCCCGTGTCGAAGAACTGGCAGTTCAACTCGAAGTTCAGCAGCAGGCTGCGGTTGTCGGTGTTCGCGGAGCCGATCGACGCGAACTCGCCGTCCACGAGCACGTACTTGCTGTGCATCATGCCGCGGGTGTACTGGTACACCTTCGCACCGGCCGCGAGCAAATCGGTGTAGAAGTAGCGCGCCGCGAGGAACGGGATCCATTTGTCCGGGCGGAACAGGCCCAGAAAGCGCACGTCCACACCGCTGCGCGCGGCAATTACGAGCGCGTCGCGCAACCCGGGGTCCGGCACGAAGTACGGACTCGCCACCCACACCCGCTCGCGGGCGCGCAGGATCGCCGAGACGTAGGTTTCGCGGATCGCTTTGAAGTCGTCGTCCGGGCCGCTCGCCACGACTTGCGCCAGCGAGTTGCCGCACGGGTCGATGTGCGGGAAGTAATCGTCGCCGCGCACGCTCTCTTGTGTGGTGAAGTACCAGTCTTCGAGAAACGTGTCTTGGAGGCCGAACACGGCGGGGCCGGCGACGCGGAAGTGCGTGTCCCGCCAGTACCCGAACCGCGGGTTCTTGTGGACGTATTCGTCGGCCACGTTCAGCCCGCCGGAGAACCCGACGCGGCCGTCCACAACGAGAATCTTGCGGTGGTTCCGCAAGTTCACGCGCAGCGGGTTCCACAGCGGGAGGAAGTTCGCGACCTTCCCGCCGTCGCGCTTCAGCGTGTGCAGCAGGCGCGACGAGAGCTTGTACGAACCGACCGAATCGACCAGCAACCGCACCTGCACCCCGCGCCGCGCGCAGGCGCGCAGCACCTCAATGAACCGCTTCCCCGTCGCGTCGGACTTGCAGATGAAGAACTGCGCGTGCACGTGGTGTTTCGCGCCCTCGAGCGCCGCCAGCATCGCGCGGTACGCGTCCACACCGTCGTGGTACAGTTCGACCGCGTTCCCGCCGGTAACGGGGAACCCGTCGCGGTGGTGCCCGAGGCGCGCGAGCACGTCCCACCGTTCGGGCACGTCGGCCGGGGCGCGCCCGGGGCGCGCCGCGGCGAGTTTCTTGTACGCGCGGTTGCGCACCTTCTTCCGCATCAGCCGCCGGTGAACGGTCTGGTAGCCGAACAGCCAGAACAGAAGCACCCCCGCGAACGGCAGCAGCAGAATGGTGAGAACCCACGCGACGGCCGGTTGCGGCTCGCGCTTGTAGTGCAGCACCGCGAGCGCCGTACCGACGACCAGTGCGAGGTCGAGCAGCACGAGCCAGCCGGCGATCTCTTCCCACGACGACGAAACGAACTCGGCGAAGGTCATGGGTTCAGTTTAGCGGCCCTCTATACAAGAGGGTGTGATTCTGTGGTTCGGGAGAGTGGTCCGCTCGCTCCGCGAGCGGTGCCGCACAGTGCGGGTTGCTCAACGAACCTTCGTGCGAGCACGGCACCCGCGAAGCGCCGCTCGCGGAGCGAGCGGACCACTCTCCCGGACGTTCGGAGGTTCTCGATGAAGCGCGTGGTGTTCGACAAGGTTGGCGCGCCGCACGAAGTGCTGCGGATCGAAGAAGACGTGCCGGCACCGCAGCCCAAGTGGGGCGAGGTGATGGTGCGCATGCTCGCGTCGCCGATCAACCCGTCGGACCTGATGTACATCGCCGGGCGCTACACGCTCGTGCCCGACTTCCCCGCGACGCCCGGGTTCGAGGGCGTCGGCGTCGTGGAGGCCACCGGCGGCGGGTTGCTCGGCTGGTTCCGCAAGGGCAAGCGCGTCGCGGTGATCGGCTCGCGCACCGGCACGTGGTCCGAGTACGCGGTCACGAGCGCGAAGTTCGTCGTGCCCATTCCCGACGACATCAGCGACGAACAAGCCGCGTGCTTCTTCGTGAACCCGGCCACCGCGCTCGCGATGGTGAACCACGTGTTGCGCGTGCCGCGCGGCGGCTGGCTGCTGCAATCCGCAGCCGGTGGCGAACTCGGCAAGATGGTCGTTCGGATGGGCAAAAAGTTCGGGTTCCGCACGCTGAACGTGGTGCGCCGGCGCGAGCAGGTCGAAGAGCTGACCAAACTCGGTGCGGACGCGGTGATCGTAGAAGGCGATGGGCCGATTCCCGAACAAGTGAAGAAGCTCGCGCCGCACGGCGTGCGGTACGCCATCGACCCGGTCGGCGGCGCGACCGGGAGCGGCGTGATCGCGTCGCTCACCGACGGCGGGAAGTGCCTGCTGTACGGTTCGTTGTCGGACGAATCGATTTCCGTTCACCCGCGGCTGTGCATCGGCACCGCGATCAGCGTGGAAGGGTTCTGGCTCGGCCACTGGGCGCGGAAGCAGCGCGTTCTCACGATGCTGAAGCTGTTCCGCCAAGTGAAGGCGCTGATGCGCGAGGGGATTCTGAGCACACAGTTCGCCGCGACCTACCCGTTCGAGGACGCGGCGAAAGCGGTAACGCACGCCGCCGCGCCCGGGAAGGGCGGTAAGGTGTTGCTGAAGATCGGCGACCGGTGAACGCGCTAGCAACCCGCGCGCGCCGGGGGTACACTCCAATGTGCTTCTCCGCACGTCCCGAGGTGCCACCGTGTTCACGCCTCTCGCGCTCGCGCTGCTGTTTCCGGTTGCGGACCTCTCGGACGAAGCCAAGAAAGCGCTGAAAGAACTGGACGGCGATTGGGTCGCGGTCGCGACCGCGAGCGGCGGTAAGGAGCGCGACGTGACCAACGACGCGGACCGCCCGCGCGTTACGTTCACGGGCGCGAAATTCAGCTTGGGGAAGGTTCTCGGCGACGGCGAAATCACCGCACTCGACCCCTCCACTTCGCCGAAAATCGTGGACTTTGTGATGCGCCGCAAGCCCGAATCCGGGCACGTCAACGAGGCGATTTACAAAGTCGAGAAAGGAACGCTCACGGTCGTCGTCTATCTGGGCGAGGGCAAGAAGCGGCCGACCGGGTTCGGCGTGCCCGAAGACTCCGACACGTATCGGTTCACGTTCGAGCGGGCCAAGTGATTTCAAGTGTAGGTCGCTCGCTCCGCGAGCGACCATTCGCACTCGGAACGACGAACAGGTACTTGCGAGCGCCAATGGCCGCTCGCGGAGCGAGCGGCCTACTCTTGAGGCCAAGTAACGCGGAAAGTTAGGTTCGGCGATCACCGGCGTCTTTCTCAACAGATCGCTAGAGCATTTGCGAACGGGCGAGGGACACACCATGAGCGTGCGAGCGACGGTCGCGGCCCTGCTGCTGTGCGCGGCCTCTGCAAGCGGCGCGGAACCGGCTCCGATGCCCAAACCCGCGACGGACGCGGCCGACGCGCTCGCGGCCCTCATCGACAAGCACCTCGCGCGCGACTGGGAGGCCCGCGGCATCGTGCCCGCGGAGCGCACCGACGACGCCGAATTCGCCCGCCGCGCGTACTTGGACGTCATCGGCCGCGCGCCGAAGGCCGCCGAAGCCCGCGAGTTCATCGACAGCACCGACCCGAAGAAGCGGGCGAAGTTGGTCGACCACCTCCTCGCGATGCCGGCGCACGCGAACCACTTCGCCTCGGTCACGCGGCAGCAGTGGCTCCCGCAGACGATGAACAACTTCCAACTGGCGCAGTTCGGCAACCAGTTCGAGCAGTACCTGCGCAACCAGTTCCGCGACAACGTGCCCGTCGATAAGACCGTGCGCCGCATCCTCACGCTGAAGATGACGGTGAACGCGCAGAACCCGATGTTCCGGTTCGTGCAACCGGACCAGTCGGAACCGGACGGCTTCAACGTCTCCGGGTTCTACAGCGCGAACGAGGGTAAGCCGGAGAGCGTCGGATCGGCCGCGAGCCGGCTGTTCCTCGGCGTGAAACTCGAGTGCGCCCAGTGCCACGACCACCCGTTCGCCCCGTACACACGCGAGCAGTTCTGGCAGTTCGCCGCGTTCTTCGCCGAATTGAACCCGCTCACCGGCCCGCGGCCCGGCTTCGTCGGCCCGATCAAGCCGCAATCGGACCGCAACACGATTGGGATCATGGGGACGGAGAAGCGCGTCACCGCGACCTTCTTCGACGGCAAGGAGCCGAACTGGGCGGAAGACCGCGGGCCGCGGATCGAACTCGCCGACTGGCTGCTGAGCGACAAGAACCCGTACTTCGCGAAGAACATGGCGAACCGGATGTGGGCGCACTTCTTCGGCATCGGCATCCTCGATCCGGTGGACGAACCGGGCGAGAACAACCCCGAATCGCACCCGGAACTGCTCGCCGAGTTGGGTAAAGCGTTCGCCGCGAACGGCTACGACAACCGGTTCCTGATTCGCGCGCTCACGCGGAGCAAGGCGTACCAACTCACGAGCAAGATGACGCACCCGGGCCAAGCGGACCCGCGGCGGTTCGCCCGCATGAACCTGAAGGGTCTCAGTCCGGCGCAACTGTTCGATTCGCTCGTGAGCGCCACCGGGTTCCGCGAACCGGCCCAGTTCCGCCAGCAAGCGCAGATGGGCTTCGCCCAACCCGGCACGCCGCGCGGCGATTTCCTGAACCGGTTCGCCAGCAACGAGCGCGCGACCGAAGCGAACACGACGATCCTGCAAGCCCTGATGCTGATGAACGGCACCTTCATCGGCACGCAAACCGACCTGCAAAAGAGCGAAGTGCTGGCGGCCATCGCGGACGTGCCCGGGTGGGACACGAAGCAGCGCGTGACCGGCCTGTTCCTCACCGCGTTCGCCCGCAACCCGACGCCGGAAGAACTGGACAAGTTCACGAGCTACGTCGAACGCGGAGGCGCGAGCGGCGACAAGAAGAAGGCTCTGGGCGACGTGTTCTGGGTGCTGCTGAACAGCCCGGAGTTCCTCTTTAATCACTAATTTCCACTGGTGGCACAGGCTTTCTAGCCTGTGCCCGACAGAGAAAAGCACAGGCTAGAAAGCCTGTGCCACAAAACAAACGAACCACCATTCAGGAGCGTCCCATGTCGATGAACGATCTCACTCGGCGGCACCTGTTGCGCGTGGGCGCGGTCAGCACGGCCGTGAGCATGTCCGGCTGGATGGGGCAACTGGCCCGCGCCGCGGAGGAGACCAAGACCAAGCCGAAGCGGGCGTGCATTCTGCTGTGGATGAACGGCGGGCCGAGCACCATCGACCTGTGGGACCTCAAGCCCGGGCACGAGAACGGCGGGCCGTACAAGGAGATCGAAGCCGCGCCCGGGCTGAAGATCGGCGAACACTTGCCGAAACTCGCCAAGCACGGGAAGAGCCTCGCGGTGCTGCGCGGCATGTCCACGAAGGAAGGCGACCACGCCCGCGGCACCTACCTCATGCGCACCGGCCAACTGCCGGGCTTCGCGGGCATCCAGTACCCGAGCATCGGCTCGCTGGTGTCGAAGGAACTCGGCGACCCGAAGGCCGAACTGCCGAACTTCGTGAGCGTCGCCCCGCAGCGGTTCTTCGCGCAAGACGCGTTCGGCCCCGGGTTCCTCGGGCCGGTTCACGCCCCGCTCATCGTCGCCGACAACCAGTTCCAAGCGCAAGCCAACAACGTGGACGCGCTGCTGAAGGTCGCGGACCTCGACCGGCCGAAGGCGATCTACGCACAAACCGCGGGCGCGCGCATCGACCTGCTGCGCGAGATGCAAGAAGAGTTCGCGGCCACGCGCCCCGGTGCCATCGCGAAGAGCCACGCCGCGGCCTACGACCGCGCCGTGCGGCTCATGCAATCGGAAAGCGGCAAGGTGTTCGACCTGACCGAAGAGAAGGACGCCACCCGCGACAAGTACGGCCGCAACCTGTTCGGCCAAGGGTGCCTGCTGGCCCGCCGGCTGGTGGAGAAAGGCGTGCCGTTCGTGGAAGTAACCCTCGGCAACTGGGACACGCACGGCAACAACTTCGACATGGTGAAGGGGCTGTGCGGCACGCTCGACGCCGCGTGGGCCGCCCTCATGGACGACCTGAAGGACCGCGGGCTGCTCGAAACCACCACCATCGTGTGGATGGGCGAGTTCGGGCGCACGCCGAAGATCAACCAAGGCAAGGGCCGCGACCACTACCCGAACGCGTGGAGCACGGTCATCGCCGGCGGCGGCATCAAGGGCGGCCAAGCGGTCGGCAAGACGAGCAAGGACGGCACCACGGTCGAAGAGCGCCTCACCCCGACCGTGGACTTCCTCGCGACCGTGTGCAAGGCGTGTGGGATCGACTTCGAGAAGCAGAACATGTCGAACGTGGGCCGGCCGATCCGCATCGTGGAGAAGGGCGCGGAACCGGTGAAAGAGGTGCTCGCGTGAACCGCCCCGCACTCGCTCTCGGCGCGCTCGCTTCGCTGGCGGGCGCGGTGCTCGCCGCGCCGCCGGTCGCGCCCGCGCCTCGGGCGCACGTGGCGGTCGCGCCCGCGCCGCGCCCCGGCTTCGAAGCGCCCGTGTTGCGCAACACGTTCGACATCGTCGTGATGGCCCCCGCGCGCCCGGTGCGCGTGCGCGCCGCGGTGCTCGCCGACGGCCTGCCGCCCGGGGAGCGCTGGGCGCAGCGCCTCCGCACCGCGTTCGAGTACTTCGACCGCGACGGCGACGGCTACCTCGGCGCGAAAGAAGTGCCGTCGGTGTTCTCGGACGTCGGCGTCGCGCAACTGCTCGCCAACGGCTTCTACCAGCCGACGCCGAACACCGCCCCGACGCTCGAAGCGCTCGACACCGATAAAGACGGGCGCGTCTCGCCGGCCGAGTTCGTGGCGTACTACTCGCGCGCGACCGCACAGGTGCTGAGCGCGCAGCCGCTCCAACCGGACTACACGAACAACGCCCCGGTCACGGAAGGGCTGTTCAAGTTGTTCGACAAGAACGGCGACGGCAAGCTCACGAAGGACGAGTTGGCGAACGTGGAGGCGCTGATCGCCTCGAACGACTCGGACGAGGACGAGTGCCTCAACATTCAGGAACTGGCCCCGAACCTGTTCGACCCGCGGTTCGGCGGGTTCGCGCGGCCGCGGGCCGTCGGGCCGTCGGACCCGAACGCGGGCGCTACCGCGCAGCAACCCGTGAGCATCTACCAACCGGGTCAGATTCCCGGCCTGCTGATTCAGAACGTCATCAAGCAGTACGACCGCGACGGCGACTTCGAACTGACGCAGACCGAAAGCGGCTTCGACACCGACACGTTCGTGCGGCTCGACACCGACCGTAGCGGCAAACTGAGCGGCGACGAACTGGACGTGTGGCGCACCGGCAAGCCGGACGCGGAACTGACGCTGTCGTTCGCGGCGAAGGCCGTCGATTGCGTGGTGAAGGTCGCCGACGAAGCCGTGCTCGCGGCGCGCGGGCTGAAGGTGAAGCCGATCGAGAGCGGCCGGCTCGTGCTGCACGTGGGCCGACAGCCGATCGACTTCTGGGCGTTCGCCCCGGTGCTCCAGTACCAGCAACCGGCCCTGAAGCAGCAGTACGGCTACCTGTTCCAGCAGGCCGCCGGGAAGAAGGAGTACGTCGAAGAAAAGGACTTGGCCGGGCCGAACGCGGTGCAGTTCCAGTTCGTGCGCGTGATGTTCGAGACCGCGGACCGCGACGCGAACGGCAAGCTCACGCGGGCCGAATACGACGCCTACTTCGACCTGCAAGACGGCTTCCGCAACATGAGTCTGAGCCTGTCCCCGTCGGTGCAAACGCCGTCGCTGTTCCAACTGCTCGACGAGAACCGCGACGGGCGGCTCGGCGTCCGCGAACTGCGCACCGCGTGGGCCCGCCTTCAGGCGCTCGAAGGGCCGGGGGCGACGGAGGTGACGAAGAGTGTCATTCAGCCCGCCGTGACGCTGCGCCTGTCGCGCACCTACGAGCGGCTCTACGCGAACCAACCGCAGCAGGTGTTCAACACCGGGAACGTGCCCGTGCCCACGAAGGGGCCGCTGTGGTTCCGCAAGATGGACCGCAACGGCGACGGCGACGTGTCGCGCGGCGAGTACCTCGGCACGCGCGCCGAGTTCGACGCGACGGACGCCGACCGCGACGGCCTCATCAGCCTGAGCGAGGCCGAAGCGTGGGACGCCAAGATGCGCAAGGACGAGCCGAAGAAGGACGAGAAGAAGTAGGTTGTGTAGCCCGACGCGTGAGCGAGGGATGATGTTCCCTCGCTCACGCGTCGGGCTACAGGCGCACATCACACGCGCGCAACTTCGCACTTCGTGCCCAAGTACCATTCCACCGTGTGCCGCAACCCGTCTTCGAAGGTCACGGTCGGTTCGTAGCCCAACTCGGCGCGCGTGCGGCGGATGTCGGCGCGCGAGAACTTCACGTCGCCGGCGCGCGGCGCGGTGAACGTCGGTTCCAGATCGGTGCCCAGAATGCGGTTCAGCGCCGCGACCAACTCCAACAGCGTCACGCTGTTCCCGGTGCCCACGTTGTACACGTTCCCGCTCGCGTCCGGGGCATCGGCCGCGCGCGTGAGGGCTTGCACCGCGTTCGCCACGTAGGTGAAGTCGCGCGACTGAAGCCCGTCGCCCTGAATGCACGGGGCGCGGCCCGCAGCCATTGCCGCGGTGAACAGCGCAATGACGCCGCTGTAGGGCGAGTCCGCGCGCTGCCGCGGGCCGAAGATGTTGAAGAACCGCACCCGCACGGTTTCGAGGCCGTACGTGTGCGCGAACGCCTGCATGTACAGTTCGCCCGCGAGCTTCGCCGCCGCGTACGGCGACTTCGCGACCAGCGGCAGGTCTTCGGTCTGGCCGCCGGGCGACGAGTGCCCGCCGTAGGCGCTGGAACTCGCGGCGTACACGACGCGGCGCACGCCGGCCTTGCGCGCGGCGTCCAGCAGGTTCAGCGTACCGGTGGCGCACGCGGCGTGCGTCGCGCTGGGGTTTTCCACGCTGCGCGCGACCGACGCGAGCGCGCCGAGGTGGTACACGACGCCGGCCCCGCGCACCGCGCGGGCCACGGCCGCGGGGTCGGTGAGCGAGCCTTCGACCAGTTCGACGTTGGTGTTGCTCAGGTTCGAGCGCAGACCGGTGCTGAGGTCGTCGAGGACCCGCACGGGGCGGCCGCGGCGCGCCAGTTCGTCTACCAAATGCGACCCGATGAAGCCGGCCCCGCCGGTCACGAGAGACAGTTCGTCCATGATGGTGCGGTCCGTTTGGTGCTGTTCCGCGCACAGCTTACCCGCGCGCGCGCCGCGCCGTCTAGCCCGACGGCCGCGGGTGCTACAACGGCTACGAGCGAACCGCCGCCCCGCGGCGCGCGTCCGTTCGGAACCGCGAGGAACACCGCCGTGGCGCTCACCCTTCAAGTGCTCGGAACGCCGGACACCGACAACGCACTATTCGTGAAGGTCGATACGGGGCAGGCGCAGTCGCGCTTGCTGTTCGACTGTGGCGACGGGTGCCCGCACGCGCTCGGGGCGGCCGAACTGCGCGAAGTGGATCACTTGTGCTTCTCGCACTTGCACATGGATCACGTGTCGGGGTTCGACCTGTTCTTCCGCATCACCTTCGACCGCGCCGACCGTGAAAACCGGATTTGGGTGCCGCACGGGAGCGGCGAGATCGTGGCGCACCGGTTCCGCGGGTTCTTGTGGAACCTCGTGGGGCCAAATCAGAAGGGGGAATGGTTGGTTCACGAAATCGCGCCCGCGCGCGTCGAAACGCGCGCGTACTTCGCGCGCGAAGCGTTCCGCACCGCGCACGAGCGCCCCGCGTGGCCGCGCCGCGACCGCACGATCATCGACGGCGACGGCTTCACCGTGGAAGCGCTGCTGCTCGATCACGGTACGCCGAGCGTCGGCTACGTGGTGCGCGAAGCGGCCCGCGTGAACGTGGACACGGAGAAACTGTACGCGAAGGGATTCAAACCGGGTCCGTGGCTGAAGCGCCTGCGCGGCGCGCCCGCGGCCCCGGGCGAAACGGTCGAGGTGAACGGTGCGGCGCACGACCTCAACGCGCTTCAGGGCGAGTTGCTGGTGACGACCCCGGGCGACTCGGTCGCGTACCTCACCGACTTCCGCTGTTCGCCGGCCGCGATCGAAGAACTGGCCCCGGTCCTCGCGGGCGTCGGCACGGTGGTGAGCGAGTGCCAGTTCCGCGCGAGCGACGGCGATTTGGCGAACGACGTGATGCACTCCACGTCGCGCGAGGTCGCGGAACTGGCGGCGCGCGCGAACGTCGGGAAACTCGTGCTGTTCCACTTCTCGGCGCGCTACACCGCCGAGGAGCGCGCCGCGATGCTGGCGGAAGCGCGCGAGGTGTTCGCGCGCGCGGAGTTCCCCGCCGGGTGGTAGGCGCGCCTATTTCGCCCCCGCGCGCGGAAATGCGCTACCCAAATTCGCGCCGCTATGGTAAAGATGGTGTACGCGGTGTACGAATAGTCTGGTGTCGTGCCCGCGCCGTTTGCCTAGGGGTTTCCCATGACCCGGATGTCTCGTGAGTTTTCGCTCGTGCTGCTCGGCGCGGGCCTGTTGACCGCCGGCTACTACGCGTGGCCGGAGCAAGACCTCGGCGCGAAGGCCGACGAACAGACCGCGCAGCGCACCGGCGGCACGCGCCGCAGCGGCGGCGGGTTCATCTTCATCGGCCACTTCGGTGCCGGCTCGTACTCCACCACCGGTGGCGGCATGCGGCACTCGGCGATGTCCAGCGTTTCGACGCGCGGCTTCGGTTCGACCGGCGTCCGCGTCAGCGGTGGCGGCGGCGGCTGATCCCGCTTGTGCGGATCGATTACAGCGAAAGCCGGCGTGAACCGGTTGGCGGGCAAATACCCGCCGACCGCGGTTGCGCCGGCCACTCCCGCGCATAGAAGGCCATTTTCCCTCGCTCACGCGTCGGGCTACATCACCTCTCTCGGAGCAGCGCCATGCGCCGCGTCGCCATCGACCCGCGCCCCAATTGGCAGAAGCGCGTCGAAGAGTTCGGCCTCTACTACCACACCCTCCGCGGCGAACCGTATTGGGACGAGTCCGCGTACTACCAATTCACGGCGTACCAAATCGATGTGCTCGAAGAGGCCACCAACCAGTTGCACAAGATGTGCATGGACTTGGTGGAGGAAGTGATCTCCAAGAAGATGTTCGGGCTGTTCCTCATCCCGAAGGAGTTCGAGGAGTACGTCGTTCGCTCGTGGGAGAACGACGAGCCGTCGGTGTACGGGCGCTTCGATCTCGCGTACGACGGCAACGGCCCGCCGCGGTTGCTCGAGTACAACGCGGACACGCCGACCGCGCTGGTTGAGGCCGCGGTCGCGCAGTGGATGTGGCTGAAGGACATCGACCCGCGGGGCGACCAGTTCAACAGCATTCACGAGCGGCTGATCGACGCTTGGAAGCGCGTGCTCGCGCACGACAAGAACCCGATCCACTTCGCGGCGATGAGCCAGATCGACACCCCCGAAGACTACATCACCGCGGAGTACATGCGCGACGTGGCGATCCAAGCCGGCGCGCAAACCTCGTTCATCGACGTGAACGACATCGGCTGGGACAAACCGCGCCGGTGCTTCGTGGACAACACCGGGTTCCCGATCTCGCGGTGCTTCAAGTTGTACCCGTGGGAGTGGATGGTGAACGAGGAGTTCGCGCCGAACGTCCGCGTCGCGCAAACGAAGTGGGTGGAGCCGGCGTGGAAGATGATCCTGAGCTGCAAGAGCATTCTCCCGCTCTTGTACGAGCGGCACCCGGACTGCCCGTTCCTGCTGCCGGCGTCGTTCGACCCGTTGGAGGGCCGCGACTACGTGAAGAAGCCGGTTCACGCGCGCGAGGGCGCGAACATCGAAGTCGTACTCGGGGGGCGCACCGCGATCAGCACCGACGGTCCGTACACCGGCGGGCCGTGCGTGTACCAGCAGGTGGCGACGGAACTGAAGCCGCACGACGGCCGCTACCCGGTGATCGGCAGTTGGGTGGTGGGCGGCGAGTCGTGCGGGATCGGCATCCGCGAAGACGGCGGCCTCATCACGCGCAACACGAGCCGCTTCGTCCCGCACCTGTTCGTGTCGTGATGCGCGGCTACACTGAGCGCGACGAATCCGGTTCGGTTTAGCTCGCTGCTTTGCAGCAGGGCGATGTTGCGTCGCCCGAGAGCGTGCCTTGCAATGCGACGCGAGGAAGGCTGTTCCAGCACCGCTATCGGTGCCCGGCACAATTGCCGTTCCGCAGTCTGGAACAACCCCGCGCGTCGTGGTTCTGCGGAACGGCAATTGTGCCGGGCACCGGCGGTGCCGTGAGCCTTCCGCGCCACAGGTTAGGAAGTAGACCGCAACCGATTTCGTCGGCGAACCCCGCGAGCTTGCTCGCGGGGTTCGTTCGTTTCTGGGAAACGCTCGCCTTCGCGCGCGTGTCGCGGTAACATCTGCTTCATCCCGCCGGCCCGCTCTTCTCCGAGGTTTTCGCATGTCGCGCCGTCCCGCCAAGTTGCTCGCGCTCGCGTGTTTCGCCGCCGGGCTTGGAATCGTTCTCTCTACCGCGCACCGCGACGCTACCGCTCAGCCGAAAGCGCCGGCCATCGCGCCCGCGCCGCAAGCGCCGACGCTCACCACGCCCGCGTTTCTCGGCGCGAAGGCTGGCGACGAAGTCGAAATCACACTCACGGGCACGAACCTCAGCGACCCGGTCGGCGTGCTGCTGAACTGCCCGGCGAAGGTGACAATTCCCACCGACAACAAGAACGGTACCGAGCCGAACAAGCTGCGCGTGAAAGTGGCGCTCGACGCGAAGGCCCAAAACGGGCTGTACGCGGTGCGCGTCGCCACCAAGCATGGCGTCTCCAACCTGCGCCCGTTCGTGGTGGATTCGTTCCCGGTAACACCGAGCGCTGGTGCGAACCGGTCGAAGGAAACCGCACTCGCACTGCCGGTGCCGGGCGTCGCAACCGGCACCATCGCGACCGAAGCGTCCGACTTCTACAAGTTGCAAGCGAAAGCCGGGCAGAAACTCACGTTCGAGGTGCTCGCGCGGCGCATCGGCTCACCGCTCGATCCGATCATCGTGCTGCACGACGCGAAGACAAAGCGCGAACTCGTGAACCTGTACGCGGACGACACGCCCGGCCTTCAAGGGGACTGCCGGCTCACGCACACCTTCAAGGAAGCGACCGAAGTGCTGGTGGAAGTGCGCGACACCACCTACCGCGGCGGCGACTTCACCTACCGGTTGCGCGTGGGCGAGTACGGCGGCGCGACGACCGCGTTCCCGCTCGCGGCACAGCGCGGCAAGCAAGCCACCATCGGCTTCGCCGGCCCGGACGCGCTGCCGAGCGCGACCGTGACCGCGCCGAGCGACGCGGGCCTCGCGGCCTTCTACGTCGCACCCGCGAACGGCTGGCCGGTGCCGGTGCTGCTGACGGACTACCCGCAGATCGCGGAGCAAGAGCCGAACGACGACAGCGCGAAGGCGAACAAACTCCCGGTGCCCGGTGGTGCGTCCGGCCGGTTCGAGAAATCGAAAGACGTGGATCACTTCGCCATCACCGGGAAGAAGGGGCAGAAGCTCGCGATCACCGCTTCCACTTACGAAGTGAACTCGCCCGCGGAGGTGCTGGTGCGCGTTCTGGATGCGAAGGGCGGGCAACTCGCGGCGAGCAACCCCGCGACGGCCCCGAACCGGTTCGAGTTCACGCCGCCCGCGGACGGCGACTATGTGATCGCGTGCGAGCACCAGAACTTCCTGCACGGCCCGAACGAAATCTATCACCTGAGCGTCGTTCCCGTGGAACCGGATTTCGCGCTCGCGCTCGCGTTCGATCGCGGCGAAGCTGCGGCCGGGAGCGGCACCGGCGTGTTCGTCACGCTGACGCGGTTGAACGGCTTCGCGGGACCGGTGGAACTGAGCGTCGATGGCGGCCCGGCGCTGAGCGGCAAGTTCACCGTCCCCGCCGGCGCGACGCAAGCGTTCGTGCCGGTGTTGGTGAAGGACGGCACCGCGGTCGGCCCGGTCGCGTTCCGCGTGAAGGGCACCGCGACTCTTGAAGGCGGCGCGACCATCACTCGGTTCGGCACACTCACGGACGCGGTGAAGGCGAGCTTCGGCGGCATCCCGAACCCGCCGGCGGAACTGCTGAGCGCGTGTGCGCTCGCGGTGACGGAGAAGCCGCCGTTCGGCCTGAAGTTCACCGCGGATCCCGCGAAGGTCGAAAAGGGCAAGGCCGCGAAACTGGTGATCGACGCGACCCGCGACAAGGCCGCGGACGGCGACATCGCGGTGGTGCCGCTGTTCAACCCGCCGACCATTGTGCCGAACCCGAAGGGCGCGGTGGCGAAGGGCCAAACGAAGGGCGAGAGCGCGCTGACGGTGCAACCGGCCGCGCCCGCGGGCGCGCACCAACTCGTGTTCCGCGCGACGACGAAAGCCGGGGGCAAAGACTTCGCAATCATCCCGCCGCCGGTGATCGTGGAAGTGATCGAGCCGAAGAAGACCGAACCGAAGAAAGACGAACCGAAGAAGGACAAGAAGTGACGGAGCGGCAGCGCCTCTTTGCCGTTGCCCTCTCCCCGCGGAGCGTGGGAGAGGGTGCCCGCGCTTCGCGGGCGGGTGAGGGGTAAGCGATCCAACTGGTTCAGCTTGCCGGTTACTCGTTGAGCTACTCGCCCCTCACCCGGCCTCGCAAAGCCTCGGCCACCCTCTCCCACGCTCCGCGGGGAGAGGGCATAAGGCGCAACCCGCGGCCTTGCCCTAGACAGCGCCGTTGCGCGCGCGTTAGCTTCATTTCATAGAATGCTTTTGCGCGGCGCACGGCCGCGCCACCGTACACGCACTTGGAGCATCTGTTGAACCCCCCAATCGACGGGGACGAACGCACGGGACCCGAACCCGAACTCACGCACGTTCCCACTGAAGACGCCGAACTCACGCCCGAAGTCGACGCGGACCCCTCTCCCGACGAACTGCCCGAAGTCGAAGCCGAAGCCGAAACTGCTGACGTCGAAGCGGACCCGGACCACGAGACGCCGCCGCCCCCGGAAACGGACCCGGCGATGGTGTTCGCGGACCTGAAACTCATGCGGCCGCTGCTCGACGCGCTCAACGTCGCGGGCTACACGCACCCCACGCCGATTCAGGAGAACGTCGTTCCCCCGGCGCTGCGCGGGCGCGACGTGATCGGCCAAGCGCAGACCGGCACCGGGAAGACCTGCGCGTTCTTGCTGCCGTTCCTGAATCGCTGGCGCCCGCACACGCTCAAAGGCCCCATCGGCGTCGTGATGACGCCGACGCGCGAACTCGCGCTGCAAATCGCCACCGAGGCCGAGAAACTCGCGCCGAGCCGGCGGTTCCGGTGCGTCGCGGTCTACGGTGGCACCGGGATGCAGAAGCAATTGGACGGTCTCAAGCGCGGGTGCGACCTCGTGGTCGGCACCCCGGGCCGGATGCTCGACCACCTGCAGCGCGGCAGCATGTCGCTCGCGCAAGTGCGGTACGCGGTGCTCGACGAAGCCGACCGCATGCTCGACATCGGGTTCCGCGACGACATCGAGCGCATCCTGCGCCGGTGCCCGACCGAGCGCCAAACGCTGCTCATGTCCGCGACCGTGCCGGACTCGATCAAGAAACTCGTGAACCGGTACATGAAGGACCCGGTTCACATCCACATGACGCCCGAAAAGCCGACCGTGGACAAGATTCGGCAGTCGTACTTCGTGGTGGACGTCGAGCGCAAGTTCGACCTGCTGAAGCGCGTGATCGAGCGCGAGCAGCCGCGGCAGTGCCTCATCTTCGTGGAACGGAAGCGCTGGGCCGACAACCTGTATCGCGACCTGAAGCGGGTGGTGGCGAAGAGCGCCGTGATTCACGGCGACTTGCCCCAATCGCAACGGGAGCGCATCATGGCCGCGTTCCGCACGGGCGAAATTAAGTTCCTGATTGCGACAGACGTGATGAGTCGCGGCATCGACGTCTCGGACCTGTCGCACGTCATCAACTACGACCTGCCGGGCGACATCGAGAACTACGTCCACCGCATCGGCCGCACCGGGCGCATCGGGAAGGACGGCATCGCCATCTCGTTCGCGACGCCGGAGCAGGGCGACCACCTCACGAACATCGAGGTGATGATTAACCGCATGATCGAGTGCGACTCGATCGAGGGCTTCACCGCGAGTGCGCGCCGCCCGATTCAGAAGGCCGAAGTGAAGGTGCTGTTCAGCGGCCCGGAGAGCCTGAAACCGGTCCCGCAGTCGGCGAACACCGACGCCGAAGACGGCTGGTGGGCCGACGACGAAGCGCCCGCCGCGCAGTCCGCGACCGGTGAAGCGCCGACCGACGGGGAAGCGCCGTCCGACGCCCCCGCGAGCGCGCCACCCGCGGCAGAGAAGAAGCCGGTCTTCGGGAAGAGCGGCCGGCGCTACAGTCAGCGGCTGTAAGTGGCGAGCGGCGCGACGGAAGTCCGCCGGTAGAAGCCCAACGCAAGAAGCCATTGCGCACTTGCGTTGGGCTTCTACCGGCGGACTTCCGTCGCGCCGCTCGCCATTTCACACGTGCAACTCGGCGGTCTTGCCGAGCGCGCCTTCGTACCGCGCGCGAATTGGGGCGACGTGCTCCGCGACGAACTCCGCCACCTGTTCCGGGGAGCGGCCGACGAACTGCCGCGGGTCGAGGGCCGCACCGAAATCGACTTTCTTGAACGCCTCTTCCTTCCGCAGCGCGGCGAACAGTTCGGTGGGCGAACCCTCGCCGGCCTTTACGCGCGCCGTGACCGCGTGGCTGTGCTGCCGCACGATCTCGTGAACCACTTGGCGGTCTTCGCCGGCCCGCACCGCGGCCATCATCAGGTTCTCGGTCGCCATGTACGGCATGAACTCGCGCACGTTCCGCGCGATCACCGGCCGGTTGACCACGAGGCCGCGAGTGTCCGGACCGGTCTTCTGCGTGAGCACGTTCAGCGCGATCCGCAACACGGCGTCGGTCGCGAGGAACGCCTGCGGGATGTACAACCGGCGGCACGCGCTGTCGTCCAGCGTGCGCTCGAACCACTGCGTCGCGGCGGTGTCCGCGGCCATCGCGGGCAAGCCGCTCACGAACCGCGACAGGCTGCACATGCGCTCCGCCCGCATCGGGTTCCGCTTGTACGCCATCGCGCTCGACCCGATTTGCTCCGCCTCGAACGGTTCGTCCACCTCCTGCCGGTGCGCTAGTAACCGCAGGTCGGTGCCCCACTTGTGCGCGCTTTGCGAAAGGCCGTTCAGCGCGTCCAAGATTTGCGAATCGATCTTGCGCGAGTACGTCTGCCCCGTCACCGGGAAGACGCGGTCGAAGCCCATCTTCTTCGCCACGAGCGCATCGAGCGCCTTCACCTTCGCGTGGTCGCCGCCGAACAGCGACAGGAAGCTCGCCTGCGTGCCGGTCGTGCCCTTCGCGCCGCGAAACGGCAGTTCGTCGCGCCGGCGCTCGAGTTCCTGCAGGTCGAGCACGAACTCGTACAGCCAGAGGGTGGCGCGTTTGCCGACAGTGGTGAGTTGGGCCGGTTGAAAGTGCGTGAACCCGAGCGTCGGCTCGTCCTTCCACTGCTCCGCGAACCGGGCGAGCGCGTCGATGACGCACGCGAGCGACTCGCACAGTTGGTTCAGGCTCTCGCGCATCAGGATGAGGTCGGCGTTGTCCGTCACGTAGCAAGAAGTCGCGCCCAAGTGAACGATGTCACCGCAACCGGGAGCCACGTCCTTCAGCGCGTGAACGTGGGCCATCACGTCGTGCCGCAGGCGCTTCTCGTGCTCCGCGGCGCGTTTCAGGTCCACGTCGTCCAAGTGCGCGCCGAGTTCGGCGAGTTGCTCGGGTCGGATGCGCGGCTTGCCGTCGTCGCCGGGCAGCCCGAGTTCGTGTTCGGCTTCGGCGAGCGCGAGCCACAGCCGCCGCCACGTGCGGAACTTGCGGAGCGGCCCCCACCGTTCCGCCATCTCCTTCGAGGCGTATCGGCCGATGAGCGGGTTGTCGTACACGTCGTTCGCGGTGGTCATTCTTGAGAGTTTCTTGCACGAATCGCGCTTGCCGGAGCGCGGGAACGGGGCGCGCCCGGCACGCGCGGCAGGCGCGCCGGATGCGGCACAGGGCGAAAGGTGTTGTACGCTTTTTCGTGCCGCAAGGGTGCCCGCGGGCCGCACCGTACAGGAACGTGGTGTACCGTTTGGCAGACACGGAAGCCGGTCGCTCGGTCGGCTGTCGCAGTACGTCACACGGAGGAAGACGATGCGCCTTTCGCGACTCGCGTTCGCGGTACTGGCTCTGGCCGTTTGGGCCAACAGCGAAAGCACCGCCAGCGCTCAAGAGCCGGCGCTGCCGCGCCAGTTCTACTACCCGTACTACTACTACCCGCACAGCTACTGGCCGCAGAACAGCCCGACGTGGCCGGAACCGAAGGGCCACCCGTACGTGCGGCCCCCGGCGTACATGGCGTACCCGGCGTTCAAGGAACCGGGCTGGCGGTACGAACTGTGGACCCCGATGCGGTACTACCGCGGCAACCACTTCTGGCTGGACCAGTTCTAAAGTGTAGGTCGCTCGCTCCGCGAGCGACCATCCGCGCCGCGAAACACGAATGCGTGATTTGAATTGCCATTGGCCGCTCGCGGAGCGAGCGGCCTACTCTTGCGCTCAACCGAACAGCTCCTTGATCGGCTTGCCGCCGTCGGTGATCGGAACCGGCCGTGGGCCGTCGTACAACTCTTTTGAAGGCTCGATGCCGAGTGCCGCGTGAATCGTCGCGTGGAAGTCCGGGATCGAGACCGCACCTTCCACAATCGTCTTGCTCAGGTCGTCGGTCACGCCGTACGCGCCGTGGTGCTTCAGGCCGCCGCCCGCGAGTACGAGCGAGAAGGCCGTGCCTTGGTGCCCGCGGCCGCCGCGCCCGTCGAACTCCGGCGGGCGGCCGAATTCCGTTGCCACCACGATCAGCGTGCTGTCGAGCTTCTTGCGCGCTTCGAGATCGAGGATCAGCGCGGAAAGCGCGGTGTCCAACTCGCGGATGAGCAGGTGCTGGTTGTCGATGCCCTCGTTGTGAACGTCCCACCCGGTGCCGTTCAGGAAGTTCAGGTTGTGCGACACCTCGATGAACCGCACGCCGGCTTCGACCAACCGGCGCGCGAGCAGGCACCGTTGCCCGAACTCGCCGCCGTAGTTCTCGCGCGTCTTCGCCGTTTCGGTTTTCAGGTCGAAGTGCTTGAGGAACGACGGCCCGGCGAGGCGCAGCGCTTCGGCCTGCGCCGCTTCGTACTCCGCGACGGCCGAACCGGGCTTCGCGCTGCCCGCCGCTTCGAGCAGTTTGCGGCGCTCCGCGGCGCGGGCGTCGTCCACGTCCGCGGGGCGCGTGAAGCCCGCGGGGCCGCTCGTCGTTTCGGTGAGGTACACGAACCCGGCTTTCGAGCCGAGGAACCCCGGCCCGCGACTCACGTTCGGGTAGCCGATTAGCACATACGGCGGCACGTCCGGCGCGGCCGCGCCGCGCTGGTGCGCGACGATCGAGCCAACGGACGGGTACACGACGTTCCCGCTGGTCACGCGCCCGGTGTGAACGAGGTTCGTGGCGAACGCGTGTTCGTCGATCACCTTGTGGTTCACGGTGCGAACCGCTGTGACGCGGTCCATCACGTCGGCGGTCTTGCGCAGGTGCTCGCACACCCGCACGCCTTGCACCGCGGTCGGGATCGAATCGTAGAGCGAACCGGCCTTCTTCGGCGTGCTCTTGTTGACGCCCTTCGCCTTCGGGTCGAAGGTGTCGGCTTGGCCCATGCCGCCGCCGAGCCAGAGGAAGATGCACGCCTCGGCTTTGCCGCGCGGGCCGCGCTCGTCCTTCGCGCGCGCGAGCGGCGCGGCAGCAAGTGCGGCGGAAGTGGCAACGAACTCGCGACGGTTCATGGGAGGGTCCCTGTAGGGCAGGCTTCCAGCCTGTCCCGGCTTGGACAGGCTGGAAGCCTGTCCTACGGTGTGAACACGAATTCGGACGAGTTTAGCACGGCCCACAGCACGTCTTCAACGCGCGCCCGCCACTTCGCGTCAAGTCGTGCGGTCGGCGGGTCGCCCTTTCGCGCCGCTTCCTCTTGCCGCAACTTGATCGTCGTCGCGTCCGGGTGCAGGTGGTTCGACCACGACACATACGGTTCCGGCAGTCGCTTCGCGACCGGCACCGGCGGCGGGTTCGTCGCGCGTGTGGCGAAGCCCTCGCGGATGTGTGCGCTGTACGTTTCGCGCTCCTTCGCGGTCGGCTTGCGCGTCAGAACGCGAAGGAACAGCGCGTCTACCAACTCCTCTGGCGATTTCGCTTCGAGCGCAAGGCGCGTCACGGCGTGGTCGTCGCTGAGGCGCGTGAGCCAACCGCCGACCGGCCCGTTTTGCAGGATCGCGGGTTGAAGCACGTTCGCGGCCGTTTCGCGGGTGCTGGTGGCGTCTTGGCGCGCGCCGCGCCAACCGAACGCTTCGAGCACGTCGGCTACCATTTGAATGCGCGGCAGCGACAGACTCGGGCGGTCGCGCTCGTTCGAGGTGCTCGTCAGCATCCACGAGCGCCGCGGTTTGCCGAGCGAAATGGAGTTGCCGAGGTCGCGCGAACCGTCGATGTCGAGGCTCACCTCGTCGACGCGGAACGGCTTCCCGCTGGCCGCGAACAGCGAATCGACAATCTGCTCGGCGCTCAAGCGGCGCTTCGCAGGCGCGCTAAAGAGAACCGGCGTTTCCTTCAGCGCGGGATCGGCGGCGCGTTGGTAGGCGTGCGAACTCGTGATGCGCTTTGTGAGCGCTTTCAGGTCGTAGCCGTTCGCCACGAAGTCACGCGCGAGCCAGCGGAGCAGTTCCGGGTGCGACGGTTTGCCGCGCTCCCAATCGTCCACTGGTTCCACGATTCCGCGGCCCATGAGCCGCTTCCACTGCCGGTTCACGATCACCTGCGCGAACCGCTCGTTCTGCGGCGCGGTGACGAGCGCCGCGAGCGCGTCCCGCGGGTCGGTCGGCTCTTGCGCGAGCTTCACGGCGGTGTCGGTCACGAACCGCGCGAACGGCCACCGCGCGCTCACTTCCGTGCCCGGCTTCAGCGTGACGCGAATCAGCGGCTTGCGCACACCTTCGCCGATCTTGTCGAGTGCCACGCTGCTCGTCGCGGGGAGCTTCAGCGACTTTCCACCGAGCATCGCGGCCAACTCGAACAGCTCGCGCTGGGTGCTGGCGTGCGCGGGTGCGTCGTGACACCGCGCGCATTTCATTTCGACACCGAGGAACGCGGAGGCAATCACGGTTCCTTTCGCGGCCATCGGCACGTCGTTCTGCGACGCGACACCGAAGCCCGCCGGGCCGCCAAATCGCGCGCTTCCCCGCATCCGTAGCAGTTCGGTTGCGAATAGGTCGAAAGGCTTGTTGTCGCGGAACGATTCGTACAGCCACCACCGGAACGGCCCGGTGTTGTTGAGCGTTGGGTTCAGGATGTTCGGGTTCTCGGCGAGCACATCGAGCCAGTAACCCATCTGGTGATCGGCCCATCGCGGGTCATTCAGCAACCGGTCGATGGCGCGCTCGCGCTTGTTGGGCGCAGTGTCGGCGACGAACGCCGCAATCTCTTCTGCGGTCGGCACGACGCCCACGATGTCGAGCGTGACGCGCCGCAGGAACGTGAGATCGTCCGCGAGCGGCGTGAGCGCGGTGTGATCGGCGTTCAGGTCCGGCCAGCGTCCGCCTTCCGCGATCCACTGTTCGACGATTCGCAGTTCGTCGGCCGTGAGTTTGTCGCCCTTCGGCGGCATCGCGGTGTCGTCGGTCGCCTTCGCCCGCACAAGGAGCGAACTCGCCTTCGGCTTGCCCGGTTCGAGGGCCGCGCCGTCGTTCTTCCCGCCCTTGAGCGCGGCGGCGCGGTTATCGAGTTTCAGGCCGCCCTTCGGGTTGTCCCCGGTGTGGCACGCGGAACACTTGGCTTCGAGGATCGGTTGCACCTGCTTGTAGAAATCGACCGCGCCGGCCGGGGCCGCGGCCTGCGCCTTGAACTGCTCGACCCGCGCCGCGAGGAAGTGGTCGATCGCGTTGTTCGCGGGGTAGCCCTTCGGCAACTCCGGCACCTTCTCGGCCGGTGTCGCGTCGAGCCACTTCTTCACTTCCGCGCGGCGCGAGTCCCAATAGGGTGCGTGTTCGGCGCGCTTCTTCGCGCGGGCCTCGGCGTTCATGCGGTCCAAGCGCGCGGCGCGCTCGGTTTCGTAGGCTTCCCAACCGGCGTCGGTGTACGGCACGACGCGCGCACCGGGCGCGAGCAGTTGCCACGATTCGCTGCCCGCGAGCGACACCGCGACCACCGTTTCCCCGAGTTCCGGCCGGCGCTTGTTGTTGCCCATGAAACTGCCGACGATCGTTTCGAGCACGACGAGGTGTTCGCCGCCCTTGCTCTCGAGCGTCACCCACGATTCGCGGTTGCCGGGGGGCGCGAAGCGGAAGTCCGGGCCGAGGTTCAGGTAGCTCGCCGGCGCTTTGATGTCGCCGTGGCCGCTACCGTCGCCCGCCGGGAAGGGCGTCGTGAGCGTCAGCTTGTCGTCGAAGTAGAGACGGCTCGCGCCCCGCGCGCGCAGCAGTACGCGGTGTTTGCCCGGTGGCAGCGTCACGAGCGCCGCGGCGCGCAGCAGGTACGGGTTGCCGCGGTCGCCGCGCACGCCGGTATCGACGTACTTGTGCGGCACCTCGAAGAACCCGAAGCAGTCTTCGCGGTAGCTCTCGCTCGCCGGCGGCGCGCTGTCGGGCCACCCGTTGCGGGCCGGGATGCCCTCTTCGCAGAGCTGCACCAGCACTTCGCCCTTCGGCACGTCGTTGCGCTTCACCACGGGAGGAGGCGGAACGAACTGGTAGCGGTTCTTCAGCGCCTCTTCGGGAAGTGCCGCGCGCCAGATGGTGAGGTCGTCGAGCGCGCCGCGGAGCGAGTTGCCCGCGCCGCCGCCGTTCCCGGTGCCGATCGTGAGGTCGTCCGCGTCGCGCACCGGGGCGCGGGTCGTCGCCCCGCCTTCGTCCCATGTGCCCTTCTGCGAAGCGCCGTCGATGTACGCGCGCACGCTCTCCGGCTTGCCGAACGTGTACACGAGCGCGACGTGGTGCCAACCGCCGGGCGCGAACCCGGTGTTGGTCGTCCACCGGTGCCACTCGCTCGGCTTGTCTTTTGTCGCTTCGCTGGCGAACAGGAACGACACGCGCGCCGTGCCCTTTTCGCCCTTCAGCCGCAGTGCGTAGTTCTGGTTCTTCTCCGGGAACCCGGCCTTGCGGTTGCGGCCCTTGCCCACGAGGTACGCGTAACTGCCGTCCTTCAACTCGCTCACCTTCACCCACGCCTCGATGGTGATCGAATCGCCGTTGGCGAAGCGCAGGTTCGCGTTCGGGAGGTCGGCTTCGCGCACCGTGAGCGAGGCGTTCGCGGCCCCGAACCCCATCGCGGTGTTCGAGTCTTTGAACGCTGGATACGTGGGCGCGCGTGGCCCGGGTTCGAGGAACTTCGCCGCGGCTTTCGGAACACCGGGTTCGTCGACCTTGTTGAAGTGCCACACCGCGAGCGGCACTTCGGTACTGGGAACGTCGTTCTGCGCACGCGCGACCGGCGCGCATACCAACGCGAGGAGAGTGGCGAAACGCAACATGCGCGATCCCGGCAGCGTGGGAGGGGCGAACCGAGTATACCCGCGGGGCGGCGAGTGGGATAGTCGGTGATTCGTGCGAAATCGAAGCGCGTTGTCGAGCCTCGTCCGATAGCGGTTCTCGATTGGGTGTCGCGCATGCGACGCGGAGCGTCGTGCCACTATTGTGGTGCGACGCTCCGCGTCGTTCTTCGCGGCCTGAGTCGAACCGCTCCGAGCGCGTGAGAACCGCTCGAACGCGAATCGAACCGCTACAGGCAGGTCGCGTGCCGAAAGTTGATTCACGAGCGGGGATAAATGGTTTCCCTGCTGAAAAAGTGGTTCACCTGCTACTCGAATTGATTCACCCGCTCCGCAGAGTGATTCACGCGGAGGGGTGTGCATCTCCGCGTGAACCACTGAGAAGCTGGGCCGAGCTGGAGTGTCTACCTGACTGTCTTGGCGATCTCCACGGGCCATTCGAGGTCGCAGCCCGCCTTCACGAGCTGTGCCTGATAGTCGCCGAGTAGTTTGGCGTCGCGGCGCACTTGGCGCGGGACGCGCTTCTTCGCGATGCAGTACGCGACCAGTTCGCCGACCGCTTCGCCGATGCCCCACTCCACCGGGTGCAAGCGGTAGCAGCCGTTCGTGATGTGCGTGGTGCCGATGTTCTTGCACGCCGGCAACAGGTTCTCGACGCGCTGCGGAATCAGCGCGCCGAGCGGAATCTGGAACGGCAGCGAGCTGACGTCGATGTAGTTGTCGCCGCCGTTGCTGGGGTGCAGGTCGATGCGGTAGCTCCCGGTGCCCACACTGTCCGCGAACTTCTCGGCCGCGAACTCGCCCGGCTTCTTCTCAAGCGCCTTCGCGCGGGCATCGACGCCGACGTGCGTTTCGGTCACGGTGAAGAGCGCCTTGATGCGCCGGCTCTCGCGGATGTACGGGGCCATCGCGAGGCCCGTCGTCGTTTCGGTACCGAGGAGGTCGTTGCGCAGGCGCAACCCTTTGAAACCCTGCTTGCGGCCGTCCGCGTGCGGCGCTTCGGTTTGCATCCAGTAGAGCAGGGCGAGGCTCAGTTCGCGGCCCGCGAGTTCGTGCTTCGCGGCGTCCGGCGTGTCGTACAGGTTGCCGAGCCAGTAGTCGTTTTGCGGCCAGTTCACGAGGCACACGTCCGAGACGCCCGAATCGTCGGCGCAGTTGCTCTTCGCCAGAATGCGGCGGTACGTCCACAGGTTCAGCCCCTTCGCGACCGGGCCGGTCGGGTTGAAGCCCACCGCGCGCGTCTTCAGCGACTTCGGGTCGGCCATCTCCCACGAGAGCAGTTTGCCCGGCCACGCGGGTTCCATCTTCGGGATGTAGTCGCGCCACTGCTTGTACGCGGGCGGAACCGGAATCGTGTTGTCCGCTTCCGGTTGGTAGTCGATCGCGAAGCAGACGGTGAACGCTTGGTGGTTGTGCGGCTTCGCCACGTCCGGGGCGTGCGGTTCGCCGGTGTCGCGCCGCGCCTCGGCCCCGGTAACGTGTTCGACCTTCGCCAGCGGGAGCAGTTCGCCGGTTTCGGTGGCGTCCACGAAGTACCGCGCGGTGATGACCACCGGCACGCGCTGCGTCGGCATTTCGCCGATCACGGCGGTAATCGTGTCGCCATCGGTTTCCGCCCGAACCGGCGCGAACGGTTGAACGATCTTAATGCGGCCGGTGGCGATGTGCGGCGCGATCATCTCCAGCAGCACCGCGAGCGCGACGCGCGGCTCGTGGCACAGTTTCGAGACGCTGCCGGCCCCGGGGTTCAAGAGCGCGTCTTTCGCCGCGGCTTCGGAAAGGGGGTAGTTGCGCTTGTAGTAGTCGCGCACGCGGGTGCGGAAGTCGCGGTAGGTCTTCGTGCTGCCGGTCTTTTCGATCCACGGGTGTTCGTCCGGCGGGACGGCCTGCGAAGTGAGTTGCCCGCCGATCCAATCGTAGCGCTCGGTGAGAATCACCTTCAGCCCGTTCCGCGCCGCGGCGAGCGCGCACGCGATGCCGCCGACCCCGCCCCCGATCACCGCGACATCGGTGTTCAGTTCCACGACCGGCGCGGCGCGGGCCGTGCTGAACACCGGGAGCAAGTGCGCGAGCGGGGTGAACGCGGACAGCGACAGGAACGCGCGACGGTCCATGACACGGCTCCGAGTGAGGGGCACTCAAACGTACCCGCGCGCGGCTGCGCGTGCCACCGTTACCCGGCCACTTGCGCGAGCCATTTGCGCAGAAGGTCCGTCAGTAGCGCGGGTTCCGAAGGCGCGAGCGCCGGGAGCGAGGCTTCCGCTTCCTTGAACCGCGTTTTGGTCGCGTTGTCGATCAACCGACGGCCCTTCGCGGTCAGCTCGATGACCACCATCCGCCGGTCGTCCGGGTTCGGCTTCCGCGCGACGAACCCGCCGTCGGCGAGCGCGTCGAGGCGCGCCGTCATGCCGCCGCTCGACAGCGCGACGCTTTCCAGCAGTTGCGTGGGCGTCAGGCCGCCCTTCTTCCCGTGGCGGCGCAGCGTCGCGAGGATGTCGAACTGGCCGAGCGACAACCCGTGCCGCTCGAGCGCGCTTTCCACGCTGCGCTCGAGGTGCTGTGCGAGCACGATCACGCGGCCCACCAGTTCGAGCGGCGACGGGTCCAAGTCCGGGCGCGCCTCGCGCCACTTCCCGACGATGCGATCGACGACGTCGATCGTGCCGGCCTCGGGCGCGCCGGGGGCGAGAGAATCGGTCGTGTCCATGTTTGAATTCTTGCCGTCGAGATAATTTCCGGTACCCTGTCTGAGGATATCCGCCTTTCCCTTTCGAGAGTAGACCCGTGAAAGAGATTCGCATCGGCGACACCGTGGAACAGGCCATCGAGCGCGCCGACTACCCCATCGACCGCGTCCGCGCGATCCTGAAGGACGAGACCGTCGCGGTGCTCGGCTACGGCGTACAGGGCCGCGGCCAGTCGCTGAACATGCGCGACAACGGCATCAAGGTGATCGTCGGCCAGCGCAAGGGCGGCAAGGCCTACGACCTGTGCCTCGAAGACGGCTGGAAGCCGGGCGAGACGCTGTTCGACCCGGAAGAGGCCGCCGCGAAGGGCACCGTGATTCAGTACCTGCTCTCAGACGCCGGCCAGAAGGACATGTGGCCCAAGATCAAGCCGCACCTGACGACGGGCAAGGCGCTGTACTTCTCGCACGGCTTCGCCATCGTGTTCAACGACCAAACCGGTGTCGTGCCGACGCCGGACATCGACGTGATCCTCGTCGCGCCGAAGGGCAGCGGCACGACCGTGCGCCGCCTGTTCCTCGAAGGCCGCGGCATCAACAGCAGCTTCGCGATTCACCAAGACGCGACCGGGCGCGCCCGCGAGCGGTGCCTCGCCCTCGGCATCGCCATCGGTTCGGGCTACCTGTTCGAGACGACGTTCAAGAAGGAAGTGGTGAGCGACCTCACCGGCGAGCGCGGCGTGCTGATGGGTGCCATCTACGGGCTGTGGCTCGCGCAGTACGAGGTGCTCCGCGCGAACGGGCACTCGCCGAGCGAGGCGTTCAACGAGACGGTGGAAGAGGCGACGCAGAGCCTGTACCCGCTGATCGCGGAGAAGGGCATGGACTGGATGTACGCGAACTGCTCGACGACGGCACAGCGCGGCGCGCTCGACTGGTTCAAGGCGTTCCGCGACGCCAGCAAGCCGGTGTTCGAGCAACTCTACCAGTCCGTTGCGACCGGTGAGGAGGCGAAGCGCACGCTCGACGCGAACAGCCGCCCCGACTACCGGCAGCAACTGGAGAAGGAGCTGAAGGAGATCGCGGAGAGCGAGATGTGGGTGGCCGGGGCTCAGGTGCGCGCGCTGCGCCCCGAGCGCCAGTGACAACGGGTTGTCACGCGCGGGCGCGGCGGTGCCGCGTGCCCGACGCGCCCGCGCGCGCCGCCCCGCGCGCGGGGGGTTCGCACTTCTAGTGACAACGCGTTGTCATTCGCTGCCGCGGGCCGCTGGCGCGGCGGCGCGGGGGGCGCACAACAGCCGATCCAAGCAATCTCAGTAGTTCGCGCGGTTTCACTGTCACACCGGAAACACAATCGAATTTAATAACGACTAAAGCGATTGCCGAAGTCGTGTCTGCGGCGCGGTGAAGAATCCGAAATTTATTTCTCGCGACTTCCGGCGCGGCCCGCGGACGTAACTCGTTTCCGCGCCCCCGGAACCGCGAACCGGGTCGGACGCTCCCACGCGCGCACGAATTTCCCCCGGCCGGTGGCCTATTGACACCCCCGAAAGCCCGCTTCTATGATGCTCTCACCTGAACGGGGCGCACCCGCGTGTCACGCCTATCGCGCCCCACACTCGGTGCCCGCGGATTGAACCTATCACCGCGGCCCACAAACGTTTAAGTCGATTTCTATCGTTCGCTTTTCGTTTTCGCGGCCGGAGCCGCGGGGAGTGCCACGCCATGCACACGACCGACCCGGTCGCCGAGTTCCGCACCGCGTGGCTCCCCCACATCACCGACGCCGGCTTGGCGCGCGTGACGGAGTTGCTGGAGAAGGCGAGCCCGATGCTGATTCACGGCACGTTCGCGCGTGCGGTGCCGATGGGCTGTCTCGCGTCGCACATCGCGTGGAACCACCCGCAGACGTGTCGGTTCCAGAGCGAAGCCGGCATCATGTGGCTGGCGCGCGTGGCGAAGCTGAACCCCGCGACGTCGGAAGTGATTCTGGCGTGGGACCGGTACGGCACCGGAGACTACGAACTGCGCGCCGGGCTGCTCGAAGCGTGTCGCGAAGAGGCCGCCCGGCGCGCCGCCGAAGCGCCGCGGCCCGTGAACCGCGTCCGCGACCTCTTGACCGCGTAACGGATCAGTCCTTCGCCGGCGGAATCTTGTCCGGAGTCTTCGGTTTCGGTTCGTCCTTCGGCGGTGCCGCGGGCGGCGCGCCCAAGAACTTCTCGACGCGCCACGGGAACACGTTCAACTCGCGGTCGCCGCTCACGGTTTGCGTTCCGTTCGTGAGGAACGCGACGCCCGTCACGCCCACGTTGTGTTTGCGGAACAGCGGCACTTCTTGCTTCGCGGCGCTCGTGTCCCACAACCGAACCGTGCGGTCCGTGCCGCCGCTGAGTACCCAGCGCCCGCCGTCGCGGACGCTCACGCCGCGCACGCCCCCCTCGTGCCCGGTCAGCGTGAACGCGACCTTCTCCTCGCCGACTTTCCACACACGAATCGTGCCCGAATCACTTCCCGCGGCGAGCCACTTCCCGTTCGGCGAAACCGACACGCACGACAGCGGCGACGCGAACTTTCCGTAACGCTTGAGTTCGCTCCCGTCGCTCAGGTTCAGCACCACAAGCGCCGAATCGGTAGCGACCGCGACGAACGCACCGTTCGGATCGACCGCGAGCGCCGTGACCAATCCCAACTTCTCGACGCGCCACCCTTCCGCGCCGGTCGCGGCTTTCCAGTAGGCGACGGTGCCGGCGAAGTCGCCGCTCAGTACCCATTTGCCGTTCGGCGCAAACGCGACCGCACTCACGAGGCCGGTGTGGTCCGCGTACTTCCCGACTTCGAGACCGGATTGCGTGTCCCACACCCGCGCCGTGCCATCAAGGCTGCCGCTCGCGGCGAACTTCGTGTCGGGCGAAAGTGCGACGGCCCACACGCTCGCGGTGTGGCCGACGAACCGCTTCAAATCGCGCCGACCCTCTACATCGTAGAACCGCACGCTGCGGTCGCCGCTCGCCACCAGTGCCCGCTTGCCGTCGGCTGTAAACGACCACGCGTTCGCGGTGTCGCCGCGCGCTTCGAGCGGGTCCAATTCGCCGGTGTTGTCGCGGTTGGTCGGGCCGTTCAGGTTCGCTTGGTATAGCGTGCCGAGTTGCAGTTCGCGCGCGATGTCGCCGAACGCCTGCACCCAAATCTGCCGCGTCACGGTCCCGCCGGCGCGGAGCGCGCCGACGTGCTTCACCAGCAACTCCGATTGGCCGATGCGCCCGCGGAACTCGTCCGGCGAAAGCCCGACTTCGCTCGCTCCGGTCAGCAAGTCCACATCGCCTTCGTACTTCAGCGTGATCGTGCTGACGGCCTCGTAGCGGCTCACTTTCGCGCCGGTTTTTGCGACCGCGGTGGCGTAGGCTTTCGCGTCCGCTTCCATGAGTTTCAGCACCGCGTCTTTGCCGGGATACAGCGCGCGAACGGTTTCCGCTTCGTCGCGCTTGAACGCCTTCGGGTTCTTGTCGAGGTGGTCGCGCACTTGGTCGGCCTTCGGCAGAATGCCCGTGACGTGACACGACATGCACGACACGCCGCTTTCGACCGCGCGGTCCGGGCGCTTCGGGTCGCTCACTGTGGCGACCGGGGCCTTGTCGAGTCGCGCGTTCACGGCGTTCGCGAGGTAGTAGGCGTGCAGGCCGTTCGGCAGCGCGAAGATGGCTTCGCCGCCGGCGTGTTGGAACGGGTTCTCCGCGAGTCCGCCCGGCCCCAGCGGGAACGCGAACACGTTGCGGCGATCCGGGAGCAACCCACCGTTCACGCGGTCCGCGAGGTTCGCGGGCGGTTCGTCGAAGTCGTAGGTGCGCCAGTACATCCCTTGCGCGGAATCGTGGCGCTCTAGAACGCGATTGAACCGCGACACGCCGCTCCCGGTGAACCCGGCGCGCGCGACGCGCTCTTGGCGAATGTTCTCGCTCGCATCGACGCGCAGCAGTTTCTCAAGGTCTGCGAGATTGGCGGGCAGTTGCAGCACATCGAAATACAGTGGCGCGCGCGACGCGGTGGCGACGAACCAATCGGCACGCACTACCGGCAATTTCGCGGCCGTGTGAACCGAGACCGCTCGCGCGGTCACGGAATCGTCGAGCGTGCCGTACGGGTACTCTTGGAGGATGCGGTTCCAGATTGTCGCGTCCCAGACGTACCAGCGCAAATCGACGCGCAGAACGGTGCGGTTCGCATCGACCGGCACCGGGTTGACGATCTTGGACCCCCACGACAGGCTGTTCACGAGTTTCGCGAGCGCGTTGCGGTAGGTTTGCAGTTCTTCGTCCGAAAGGCCGGCGTTGTGAAGGTGCGCGAGCGAGAAGTAGCGCTGGAACCGGCGGGCGCGGCGGTCCATCGGTTCGAGGTCCGCGAGGATCGCGGCGTTCACGTCGGCGGCGCTGATCGCGGTGCGCGTTTTCTCGACTGCCCCCGTCGGCGCGCCGGCGTCGATCCACTTCTTCAGCACCGCGATTTCGGCGGCGCTGGGTCGCGGCTGTTCGTCCGGCGGCGGCATGGTGCCGTCATCGACGCGCTTGAACAACCGACTGCCTTTCGCGTCGTTCGGGAGAACCTTCTTGCGGGCGACGAGCTTCGCCAGATCGGTGACGTAGTTCACCGAGCCTTCGACGCTCCCGTCTTGCCCGTGGCACCGGTAGCAGTGCGTTTTGAGAACCGCCTGAGCCTGTAGGGCGAGTTGCTTGGCGTCCGGTTCCGCGGCGCGAGCGGGACCGGCGAACGCGGCGAGTGCGACGAGTGCGGCAGTGCGCATAGCGGTTCCGTCGTGGAGAGCAGGCGCGGCCCGGTGTCATTCCGACGAGCGAGGCCGGCGGCGCGATTGCTTACGCGACCGTGGCGCGCGGCCGAATGGCGAGCATCTCTTCGTACACCTCCGCTTCCGGCCGGCCCCCGAACCCCGCGGCCGTCACCAACACATCGCGCACGCGCGCAGGGTAGTAGCCCGCGCGCCGCGCGTTCGGGACGATGACGGTGATTTCCCTCCCGTCGTCGGCGCATTCGCGGTAAGTGAATAGAACACCGTCTTCCGGGTCTTTGGGCAGCGGGCTTTCGGGCGTCCACCCGTGCGCGGTCAGCCACGCATGAATTTGCTCCGGTTCCGGCAGGCGCTGAAGATCGATCACGGCGTTTCCCTCCGAGAGATTGCTTCCATTATCCGCTCCAGTTCGGCCGGTGAGAACTGATTCCGGCGCGGAATCCGCACACGCACCGAGCGCACGTTCCGTGTACTCGGGAGGCCGCGCAGCGAAAACCAATAGGCGCATTTCCGCAACTCAAGTTGCTGTTCAGTGTGCGAGAGCCACTCGGTCGGTTCCGCTGGGAGCACCAACAGAACCAGAAGAGCTGGCGATTCGCGCCGAGCGCGGCGCAGCCGTTCGTAAGTTTCGACGTCGAGGTCGTACACGATTTCGGTTGCCGTTGGTGTCGCAGCGGTCGTACTGCGCAACTGGATGTCGAGCGGCACGCCCACCTCGTTCCAGCGCGCGCCCTTTCGCGCGACGCGGCGCAACGTCAGGTCGATGCCGTAGTCGGGCGTGGGCACCGACCAGCGGCACCCGGCGCACGCGGCCACCGCTTGGACGTACGCGCGCGACAGTTGCTCCATGCGGTGCTCGTCGGTCATGCCACCGATTGTTGCCGAAATGCGTGCGGGGCACAACGCGCGCCGGTACACTCGCGGTCATGCGCGAAACGGAACCCGAACTTGGTGAATCGCCCACACGCGCGCGGTTCGTCGTCGCGCTGTGGCTGTGCGGGCTGTCGGGGTTGCTGTACCTCGATCGCATTTGCATGAGCCAAGCGGTCGTGCCCATCCAAAACGAGTTCGGGCTGACGAACACGCAGATGAGCTTCGTGCTTATGTCGTTCACGCTCGCCTACGGGCTGTTCGCGGTGCCGGTCGGGCGGTGGGGCGACGCGCGCGGGCCGCGAGCGGTGCTGTCGCAGATCGTGTTCGCGTGGAGCGCGTTTACGGCGCTCACCGGGGCCGCGACGGGCCTCATCACGCTCGTCGGGGTGCGGTTCCTATTCGGTGCGGCCGAAGCCGGGGCGTTCCCGAACGCGGCGAAGGTGCTCGCGAGGTGGTTTTCGTCCGGCGAACGCGGGCGCGTGCAGGGCGTGATGCTCGCGTTCGGGCAGGTGGGCGCGGTCGCCGCGCCGCCCGTGACCGCGGCGCTCATCGAAGCCGCCGGGTGGCGCTGGGTGTTCGTCACTTACGGCGCGCTCGGTGTGCTGTGGGCCATCGGCTTTTGGTGGTGGTTCCGCGACGACCCCGCAGCGCACCCCGGCGTGAACGCGGCCGAGTTGGCGCGCATTCGTGGAGAGGCCGCGCGCGAAGAATCGAGCGCGCCGGGACCGGTGCCGTGGGGGGCGGTCGCGCGGAACCGCGGCATTCTCGTGCTCAGCGGAATCATGGTGTTCGGCGCGTTCTTCACCTACTTCTTCTACTCGTGGTTCCAGAAGTACCTGAAGGCCGCGCGGGGCGTGGATAACCTCGAAGCCGGGAACCTCACCGCGATCGTGCTCGGCGGGTCCGCGGTCGGAATGCTGCTCGGCGGCTGGCTCGCGGACGTGCTCGGGCGCGCACGTAACCCGGTCGCGGCGCGCCGCTGGCTCGGCGCGGGGTGCTACCTCGTCGCGGCCGGGGCGCTGTTCGCGGGGATACGCTGCGACGACGCGCGCTGGCTCGCGGCGCTGTGGGGCATTTCGTTCTGCGCGATGCACGTTACCTTGCCGAACTGGTGGTCGTGTGCGATCCCGCAGGCCGGGCGCTACACCGCGACGCTGTTCGGCCTGATGAACGGCCTCGGCGTGTTCGGGGCGATGGCGTCGCAGGGGTTCGTAGGCGTTTACGCCGATTGGCGCGAAGCGCTCGGCCTCGCGGGGCGCGAGGCGTGGGACCCGCTGTTCGACGTGTATGCGGTCGTGCTGCTTCTGAACGCCGGGATGTGGTGGCTGTATCGGTTCACGCCGTTGGAGGCGGAGTGAGGCTGCCAAGAGGGGGGAGGCTGCCAGTTGGCAGTCTCGCTTTTCACCAAGAATTTCCAGTGTTCGGAGCGAGTCTGCCGAGGCTGCCAACGCGCTGCACCCCAGTGCGAAATTCGCGCCGCACAAGAATCTCTTGTGATTTCGGAGCGCGAACCGAGTTCGCGCGTGGAAACGAACGTCCCTGTACCGCCCACGTGTGCGGTGGTACAGAAATGGTATACGCGCGATCAATTTCTGTCAACGAGTGCACTTTCCGGATTCGGCATCACTTCAGTTTGAGGAGCACGAACTCGACGTCGCCGTTGGCGCGCAACACGTGCAGCACCGCGCCCGCGTCCGGGTCGGCGGCGCGCAGTGCCTTCTCGAAGGTGAGCGCCGATGTGACGAGCGTGCCGTCCACCTTCAGCACCACGTTCCCGCGCGTCACGCCGCTGCGCTCCGCGAGGCCGTTGCGCGTCACCCCGGACACAACCGCGCCGCGCGTCTCTTTCGGCAACTTGCGCTGAAGTGCCATCTCTTCAGTGAAGTCGGTCATTGCCAAACCTACCGCCTCCGACCCGAGGTTGCCCGGTTTCGGCTCGGGTTTCAGCGCGACGCGCTCTTCCTCTGCGGTCAGTTTCCCGATGAACAGTTTCCCGTCGCGCCACAGCAGCACGTCCGCGACCTTCCCGACTTCGAGTGCCGACACTACCGCTTGGAGTTCGCGGGCGTCGCGCACCGGTTTGTCGTTCACTTTCGTGATGACGTCGCCGGCGTTCACGCCGGCTTTGTCCGCGGGCGAACCGTCCGTCACCTTCGTCACAACTGCGCCGGTAGTCGGCTTGCCGCCGATCTTTTTGATAGTCGCGGCGTCCAAGTCGCGTGCGGAAATGCCGAGCGCGGCGCGCTTCACGACGCCGTTTTTGCTCAGCTCGTCCGCGACGCGCTTTGCCAAGTTGCTGCTCACCGCGAGGCCGACGCCTTGGAAGCCGCCGGTGCGCGTTTTGATCGCGGCCGTGAGGCCGATCACTTTGCCGTCCAGACTCACGAGCGGCCCGCCGCTGTTGCCGGGGTTCATCGCGGCGTCGGTCTGAAGGAAATCTTCGAACTGGTTCAGTTTCAGGTTCTTGCGGCTCTTGGCACTCACGATGCCGCTCGACACGGACCCGGTGAGGCCGAACGGCGCGCCGACGGCGAGCACGCGGTCGCCCACGTCCATCGCGTCCGAGTCACCGAACTCCAAGAACGGGAGCGGTTCCTTCGCGTCGATCTTTACGAGCGCCAGATCGGTCTTCGGGTCGCGCCGGATGTCGGCGGACGTGAACTTGCGGCCGTCGTGCAGCGTGACCTCGACCTCGCGCAGGTCTTTCACGACGTGGTTGTTGGTGAGGATCGCGCCGTCGGCGGAAATGAGCACCCCGGAGCCGAAGCCGGGTTCGTCGTCGCGCTTCGCTTTTTGCTGGCTCTCGATGCACACCACCGCCGGAAGCGCGCGCTTCGCGGTGGCGGAAACCGATTGCCACTCGCGGCCGGGCAGGGGAGGGGCGTCCGGCAGTTTGGGAACGCCGGGTTGCCCGGTGAGCGGCGCGAGCGTCGCGCCGAGGACGAGCCCCAACCCGATCCATGCGACTGCCGAAGGCCGGAACCCGTGCGCCATGTGAGTGCTCCCGCGTAGGTGCGGGGGCATTCTACACGACGGGGCGCTCGTTGCGCTTGCGCCGGGTGTGCGTTTGTTGCCGCGTCGCCGGATTCGAACACCGAAGCGTGTACGCGCCGCACGCCGGACACGGGTGCGATTCGATCGCTTCGCGCTCGTAGTCGCTGGCCCCGCCCGCGCGGTTCCAACTGCTCGCGCACGACGCACACGACACCGACCAGCTTCCCACAGTTCCCACAACGCACCTGTCTTGTGAACCCGCGCCGTTTGCGCGGTTAGTACCGATTGTTCGGATTCTGCGCGTCGGGGAATCCGCGGAACCCGTAGCCGATCCAGACCCACCAAGCTGCCACCGGAACGCCGGACTCGTGGTGAACGTAGCGCGTTCCCAATTCGAGGCGAGCGAAGGTTTCGGGCGGGGGTCCGTCCCCGACGATAACGAACGCGCGCCCGCGGAACGCTTGCGCGTCCGCTACCGGGTTCGGGCGCCACAAATCGTACTGGCTGTGCCGGTCGCGCATCGCCAGCCCGAACGAGTACGTTTCGGGGTGGCCCTCGCAGTACACCCCCAGCGCGCCGGGGATGTTCCACACCGTCCCGGCGACGAGCGGGTCTTCGCCCGTTTCCGCCCGCACGCGGGCGCGCAGTTGGTCCACTTCCGCGCCGAGGGCTTTCCACCCGCGGAGCCGGGCCGTCGGGTCGAACTTGCGGATCGGGGCGGGGTTGTCTGTGGTCGGCACACTGCCAACTTGGGCCAGCGCGCCGCGCATAATTCCGGGGAAGTGAACCAGCGCCGAAAGCACCAGCCCGGAGGCGATTCCCACACTCACGACGCGCCCGACGAGCCGGTGGTTCGGCCCGTTCAGCCGGTCGCGCACCCACGCGACACTGAGGACGAACCCGCTGACGTAAGCCGCGGCGGGCCAATTCACTTGCCCGGACGCTTTGAAACTCGCGACCGCGAACAGCCCCCACACCGGCACGCTGCACCACCACAGGTACGCGCGGGCCGCGCACTCCGTGCGCCGGTGCGCCCAAACCGCGCACGCCCACACGACGAACCAGACCGCGATGAGGAACGCGACCTGCCCGCCGGCGAACGCGAGCGGCCCGAACCAGCGCACGCCGCTCCCGCTCGCGCCGACGGCTTGCGTGCCGACGTGTTTGAACGTCACCCAGCCGTTCGCGGCGTTCCACACGAACACCGGCACGAGGCCCAGCGCCGCGACGCACCCGAACAGCCAGAACCCCGGGCGCTTCAGTTGGTCCCGGTTCCAGAACAGCAAATAGCCGAACACGGTCGCGGGGAGGAGCGCCATGGGGTACTTCGCCAGAATCCCGAACGCGGATGCGATTCCGGCGAACAGCCACCACGCTTTCCGGTCGGTTTCGACGGCTTTCCAGACACCGATCGTCGCCCACACCCAGCACGCGAGGAACGGCGGGTCGATGGTCATGAGAATCGCGCCCGCGGTCACGGCGGGCACGGTGAGCGCCACCGCGACCGTCGCGAGCGCCGCCCGGTGGTTTTTCAGCGTGAGCACCGCGAGAACGTACCAACCGGCGAGCAGCGCCGCGTGGCACAGCACCGCGGGGAGCCGGATCGCGAACATCAGCGACCCGGTGTGTGTCTCGCTGAAGCTGCCGAACAGCTCGCACGACGCGCGGATGAGCCACGCGACCAGCGGGCCTTTGCTGTAGTAGCTCCAATCGAGGTGCCGCGACCACTGCCAGTAGTGGGCCTCGTCCGGCGACAGGTCGAGCGGGCAATCGAACGCGAGGTACGCGAGGTGGAACACCACCGAAAACGCGATCAGGCCGAACGCGAGGCGCTTGCACGCGGTATCGGAGAAGCCCCCGCTCGCGGGCGGCGGCGGCGCGGGTTGGTCCGGCGCGCGACCGACGAACGGGTTCAAACTGGGCACCATGACGAGCGCTCCGCGCAGTTTCGTGCGGAGTCGATAAACCGCGGCGCGAAAACGGTCAACCCGAATCCCGCCGATCTCCGAGATTCCCGCGCCGGCCCGTTGCCGTTATCATTCACCAAAGCCGCCCCGCGGCTCCGCACTCATTCCCTCGAAGGACGGACATGCCGCCGAAAGCTCAGCCCGCCGTGAACCCCGAAGAACTCCCGTTCGCCGACCTCCAACAAGACGCCGAGGGCATCCGCAAGCGGATCAACCGCTTCCGCGAGTCGCTCGGCCGGTTCTTCGTGAACAAGCAGGAAATCATCGACCTGATGTGCGTGGCGGCCATCGCGCAAGAGCCGCTCTTGCTCATCGGCCCGCCCGGTACCGCGAAGTCGGACCTCGTGGTGAAGTTCAAGGACGCACTCGGGATCGCGCAGGAAGACTACTTCGAGTACATGCTCACGCGGTTCACCGAACCGAGCGAGATCATCGGCGCGATCGACATCAAGGAACTGCGCGACGGGCGCTACATCCGCAAGAAAGAGGGCAAACTGCCCACCGCGAAACTCGTGTTCTTGGACGAAATCTTTAAGTCCAACTCCGCGATTCTGAACATCCTGCTGACGATCATCAACGAGAAGAAGTTCTACCAAGAGGGCAAGCCCGAACCGGTGCCGCTGCGGGTCATGTTCGCCGCGACGAACGAAATCCCCGAACAGGGCGAACTCGCAGCGCTCAAGGACCGCTTCGTGCTGAAGGTGCTGAGCCGCAGCGTGCAGGACGAGTTCTTCACGGAGCTGATCGACGCCGGGTTGCAGGGCGAAGCCTACAAGGGGCTGAACCAGAAGCCGTGGGTGGAAGGGCACACGAGCCTCGACGACTTCCTGAAGGCGAACCGCTACATGACCTACCTGTTCGCCAGCAAGAAGGGCGACGGGCGCGGCGACGACGAGAACGACCGCAAGCGGTTCTTCCCGGACGACGTGTTCAAAGAGTTCCAGCGGCTCGTGAAGACGCTCGTGCGCGAAGACAAGATTTTCATCAGCGACCGGAAACTGGTGAAGCTCTACAAGCTGTTCCGCGTGCGCTCGTGGCTGTTCAGCGGCGGCGCGGTGACGAAGGACGACCTGCGCCTGCTCGCGTATTTGGGCGAAACGCACCAAGAAATCGAACACCTGCGCAACAAGGTGCCCGAGTATCTCGGCGACGCCTAACCGTGGGGTAGCGATGGCCGAACTGACGATCGAACTGTCGCGTGCCGGGCCGTGCGGGCGCTTCGAGATCCGCATCGGCTACCGGGCCGACGCGGACGCGATCCCGCACGAACACGAGATTCACCACCGGTGCCTCGTGCAAACGCTGCTACCGGGGGTCGAAATTATCGACGACCCGGAGGCCGCGGTGCGCGTGCAGCGGGAGAAACCGGCCCAAGAGCCGGTGGTGGGGTGAGGGAGTGCAATCGGTTGCGGGCCCGGTCCGGGTCTGCCAGACGACATCGATGTGATCGATTTGGAGTGAAGCACTTACGATTCCCGGCGCTCGCGTGCTTGTAGCGCCGGGAGAATCAGCAACATTGCGAACAGATACAGAACGCCGACGCCATCAACCCACGCCGGTAGTTCGCTCCGCGGCTTGTACAGCACTGCGAACACGCCAATAGCGAGCGGTATCCAACCCCACAGCACTTGTTGCGCGAAGCGCTTAATTTGCGCACCTGCGTCAGCTTTGTAGCCCGACGCGTGAGCGAGGGATCGGCAAGCCCCTCGCTCACGCGTCGGGCTACACACCCGTTACGACCGCTGCTGCCGGGCCATCTTCTTGCGGTCGGCTTCCTTCAGGTAAATCTTCCGCATCCGGATCGACTCCGGGGTGATTTCGACCAGTTCGTCGTCTTCGATGAACTCCAGTGCCATTTCCATCGAGAAGATGGTCGGCGGCTTGATGACGGCCTTCGCGTCGCTACCGCTGGCGCGCATGTTCGTGAGCGGCTTCATTTCCGTCACGTTTACCACGAGGTCGTTCTCGCGGCCGTGCTCGCCGACGATCTGCCCCTCGTACACCTCCTCGCCCGGTGCGACGAACAGCGTACCCGACAAGCCGTCCACGCCGTAGGCGGTGATCTTCGCGGTGTTCTTCGACAGGAACACGCCGGTCGCGCGCCCGACCTGCGCGCCTTTTACCGGGCGGTAGTCGAGGAAGTTGTGGTGCATGATCGCGGTGCCCTGCGTCGCGGTCAGCATCTTGGTGCGCAGCCCGATGAGCGACCGCGCCGGCACGTGGAACTCGACCTGCATCGTGCTCCCGTGCATCTCCGTCTTTTGAATCTCGCCCTGCCGCTCGAGCACGAGCCGCATCACCGAACTCTGGTGCTCGGACGGCACTTCGACCACGAGGTGCTCGAACGGCTCCATCTTCTGGCCGTCGATCTCTTTGATAATGACCCGCGTCTTGCCGACGGCCACCTCCGACCCTTCGCGGCGCATCGATTCGAGGAGCACACCGAGGTGCAAGAGGCCGCGGCCGCTCACGATGAACTCGCTCTCGCGGTCGCCCGGGGTCACGCGCAGCGCCACGTTGTGCTGCAGTTCCTTTTCGAGCCGGTCCCGCAGTTCGCGGCTGGTGAGCGGCTTGCCCTCTTTGCTGGCGAACGGCGAGTCGTTCACTTTGAACACCATGTCGAGCGTCGGCTCGTCGATGGTCAGCGGGGGCAGCGCCTTGGGCTTGTCGAACTCGCAGATGGTGTCGCCGATGTCGGCGTCGTCGATGCCCACCACCGCGCACACGTCGCCGGCGCGGATCTCCTCCACCTCGCGCTTGGCGAGGCGGTCGAACTCGAGCACCTGCACGATGGTGTCCGGCACCACGCTGCCGTCCTTCTGCTTCACCACCGAGACCTTCTGGTTCTTCCGGATCTTGCCCGCGAACACGCGGCCGATGGCGATCTTGCCTTTGAATTCGTCGTACTGGAGCGCCATCACCTGCATCTGGAGCGGGGCCTCTTGATCCACGTCCGGGGCCGGCACGTTGTTCATGATCGCGTCGAACAGCGGTCGCAGGTCCTTCGGTTCGACGTTCAGGTCGGTCGTCGCGATGCCGGCGCGCCCGCTCGCGTAGATGATGGGGAAGCTCGCGGTGTCGTCGTCCGCGCCGAGTTCGATGAACAGGTCGAACATCATCGCGTGAACGTCGGCGATGCGCGCGTCCGGCCGGTCGATCTTGTTGATGATCACAATGGGCTTCAGCCCGGAAGCGAACGCCTTCTTCAGCACGAACCGCGTCTGCGGGAGCGGGCCTTCGGCCGCGTCCACGAGGACGAACGCGCCGTCGGCCATTTTCAGGATGCGCTCGACCTCGCCGCCGAAGTCGGCGTGCCCGGGCGTGTCGATCAGGTTCACCTTCGTGTCGCCGATGCGGATGCCGCAATTTTTGGCGAGAATGGTGATGCCGCGCTCGCGCTCTTGGTCGTTCGAGTCCATAATCAGGCCGTGCTGCCCGCCGACGAGTTTGTCCAACTCCTCGGAGCGGAACAGGCCCGACTGCCGCAACATTTGATCGACCAGAGTCGTTTTGCCGTGGTCAACGTGGGCGATGACCGCGACGTTTCGGATGTCGTTCCGCTTCATGGATTCGGTTCGCGAGGCTCGGACTGTGTGGATTCAAACGCACAGTGTAATGTAGAAGCGGCGGGGCGTTCTCGGAAGGGCACCCCGTGTGAGGATTCGGTAAACGTGGGGTCGCAGTGATGCTGCTGTACGTCGTTCGGCACGCGGAGGCCGTGGAACTGGGCACCCCGGGCGCGGCCCGCGACTTCGACCGCGCGCTCACGCCGCACGGTCGCGCCCAAACCCGCGCGCTCGCGACCGCCCTCGTTCGCCTGAAGTGCGAGGCCGACGCGGTGGTCGCGAGTCCGCTCGTTCGCGCGCACGAAACCGCCGTGGAACTGGTGAGCGCGTGGGTGCTCGGCGGGCGCGTGACCACCTGCGACGCGCTCGCGCCGGACCGCTACAAGCCCGGGAAACTGGCCGAATTCCTCGCGAGCGTGCCGGGCGACCGCGTGGCGGCCGTGGGCCACATGCCGGATTTGGGTGCGTTCGTGGAGTGGCTCCTCGGCGCGGCGGAGGGCACGATTCCGCTGGCGAAGGCCGCGTGCGCGTGCGTCGCGTTCGACGGCCCGCCGGCCCGCGCCGCGGGCGAACTGCGCTGGCTCGCCGGCCCGGAGTGGTTCCTGTGACCGAAAGCCGCTCTGTTGAAATGATGCCTTCGTGTCTTGGTTTTGTGGCACCGGCCTCTGGTCCAATGGCACTTAGAGCCAGCGGAAAGAACCTGTTGAACCGCGTCGCCCCAATCCGCGCTCGGCGCCCCTCACCCGGCCTCTTCGTGTGAGGCCTGCGCCTGCTCCGCAGTCTGGTCTCGACTCGGCCACCC
>Ga0169931_10000926_pt1 | contig 48724 bp, 36 predicted proteins | sample Kivu_15m_20L_FD_129675 | JGI IMG/M metagenome (GOLD analysis project Ga0169931, IMG submission 129675) | Freshwater microbial communities from Lake Kivu, Western Province, Rwanda to study Microbial Dark Matter (Phase II) - Kivu_15m_20L... | ecosystem: Environmental > Aquatic > Freshwater > Lake...
AGTCACTCGCACACCGCAATGAGTGGCGCTGAACAGTCATGGTTGTTCTTCGACGATGTAAATAATGACGGCGCGGCTGACTTCGTGGGAGCTGGTTCACCATCGTTTGTTGTTAGCCATGAGGGAGAGCCGTTGTGGGGAATGACCAGTGGTTGCGGGCAGCTCTTTGTGGGGAATTTCGTTGACGATCCGGCGCAGGAGCTGTTCTGCCGCAATGGAGGGGAGGTGTTCGTCTGGTCGTGGGATGGTCAGATGGTGCTCGAATGGGACGGCGGACGTCGCGACATGGGTGTCTGTTACGCGGATGACTATGATGGAGACCGCAAGCTCGAGGTGCAGTGCGAAGTGAGCAGCGGTGGTCACCTCGCGTTTGACCTCGACTTCACCGAGCCGGAAGAGCGTTCCGAGTCTGCGGCGCCCGCGATCCAAAGCGGCGCAGATCTCTCAGCGTTGTCTGCCGCCGCCGCTGGCACCGCTCCGATCTCGGTTGGTAGCAATGCGATCACGCTTGGATTTGCCGAAGGCGCGATTCAGTTCAACACGGGCGACACAGTCGTGTCGATTCCAGTTAACTCACCCTCGATCCACAGCGCACTGGCGGCGGACCTGAACCGGGATGGAACGTCTGAGATCTACGTCGGCGGTATCGATGAGGTGTATGTTCTGTCCGGAACGGGACAGCTTGTGGCAACCCTGTCAGTGAATCCGGACAGCACGACCCGTGATGCTCGTGTGTCCATCCGTTCGGCTACCGCGAATGGACTCGAGAACAGTGACCGCGATGCAATTCGGGCGACCATCGAGGGTGCTGGAGCATCGTTGACGGGCTGCTATTCGCGTCAGATGTCCTCGGATCGCTATACCCGTACCGGGGAGATGATCGTTGAGCTCACCGTCGGTGGCGACGGCTCCGTGAGCGACTCTACGAAGCGCCACAGCAGCCTGCGCAACACCTCGCTGGAGAACTGTATCATGGGCGCGCTTGAAGACATTGCGTTCTCCCCCGCGGTGGATGGCTCGGGCATCGTCAATGTAACGGTCGATTTCGATTTTGCCGATACGCCCTGAGTCATCATCGTTGGGCCCGGCTGAGCCGTTGCCGCTGGTTATCCTCGCCGCAAAGAAGCTTCATCCGGTAGCGTCAATCCGGTAACCCGACACGCGAATTCAGCCCGGTTGGGGAAGCGCAATGTTTGGTCATTCGCTGCCGGGCAGCACCCCACCCTTCTGCGATTCCAGTCGCTCAGCAAGCCACGTCATGCCGGCGACCAGCACAAATCCGATGACCAGTGCGATGCCCGCCTCCATCCATGGGCCTGCGGATTGAGGCAGAAAAGGCACGATGCCAACCGAGGCGTCGCCATAGCGGAATGGCCAGATCGCCCGTAGCGACCCTATCATGAGGCCCACCATCGCAGCCAGGGTTGTGCTCTCGTGGTGCCGAAACAGATAACTGAGCACGCGGGCAAAGCTCAGGATGCCAACGAGGCAGCCGGTGCAGAAGATGACGACGTAGATGAACTGCTCTTGGGGCACTCTGCCATGAATGGCTTCGCTGACGAAGCCTTTCAGGGCGCCGGACAGCATGAAGTGATACACTCCCATGATGAGCAGGAGGAAAGACCCGCTGATGCCCGGTAGCACCATGGCACAGATGCCGATGATGCCCGAGGCGAAGATGAACACATACGATGGCTGCGGAATATGGACCGGGGTGCCGGCAGGAACGATGGCCAGGTTGAATGGATTAGCCTCGTCTTTTCGTCCAAGATTGCCCAACGATTCTCGGTACTCATGCCAGGCCATGATGTCCCCACTGCGCGCTCGCAGCTCGGTGCAGATGTTATTCAGCTGCGCTGCAACGCCCGGCTGCTCGACGTCAGCCTCGATGGCGGCCCGCAGTGCCACATTGTCATACTCCCCGGGACGTCCCTGTACGGCCCCACTCGAACAGTACAGATTCTCCGGATTTCGGATCGACGGAAAACGCCTGTTGAAGTCTTCCAGCGTGAGGGATTCGTCAAGTCGTCGCTCTGACCACGTAAGGGAAGGCTCGGACTGTGCGCCCAATCCGACATACGTGACGACTGCCACGACGAGTCCGACGCTTATCTGCATGATACCGCGGGACTTCATCTGTTGAACAGGGACGATCGTGCTGGCGAGGATCAGTCCAATAAAGAACGCGAACATTGCGACGGGGAACTGGTCCATCAGGCGCGGGATCACGACCGATCCGATCGCAAAGGCACAAACGATACCCGCTCCGAGCGTGAACAGGAAAGGCAGATGCATAGCCTTGAAGTGCTTCAGTGCATCATCCTTGCCTTCCGTTTTCATGCCACCGAACACCCAGCGCAGCACTCCGGGAACCCAGCGAACGTTGAGCGACTTCAAAGCTTCAACAAACTGGACATAAATACCCAGAATGAATGCCATTGTGCCGCCGCTGACGCCGGGGACCACGTCAGCAAATCCCATGCACATGCCTTTCAGGAACAGGATCAATTTCTGCATTCGCGCTTCTTTGTGTACGAGTTCAGGCATCCATGAGGGATCCCAGTCAGTTCAGTCCGAGTGATACGCGGAGATCAGTCTCGACGACTTCAATTTCTTCCGACAGTTGCGTCCACTTATCGAACAACCACGCAAGGTCTTCCTGCGCAGCCTTGAGCGACTTCTGCAAGCCCGCGACGTCGACCTTTTCGCCTGTTGTCCAGGTGTCAGGCGACGCGAGCGTCTCATTCAAGGCGCTCAGCTCGGCTTCGCGAACTGCGATTCGGCTCTCGATTTTCTCTAGCTCCGTCCTGGTGCGCTTCGTTCGTTTCGAGAGTTCCTGCCTGAACTCTGCTTCCTGACGCTTGCGATCACGACGGTCAACCGACGCATGGTCGGCTGCCGTGCTGATTGAGCCGCCTGATGCAGAGGTATCTGCGCCCTGTAACAATTCCTTTCGTTTCCAGGCGTAATACTCGTAATCGCCGTCGTAGCTGGTGGCCTGCCCAGCTTCGACGTGCACCACACGGGTGGCGACCGAGTTAATGAAGTGGCGGTCGTGTGAAACGAACAGGATGGTACCTCTATACGCCTTGAGTGATTCCTGCAGCACATCTCGGCTGGTCATGTCGAGGTGATTGGTGGGTTCGTCGAGCAGCAGAAAATTCGTAGGCTGCAGGAGCATTCTGGCGAGCGCCACACGATTACGCTCGCCACCTGACAGCACGCTAACCTTCTTCTGAACGTCGTCGCCCGAAAACAGAAAGGCACCCAGAATGCCACGGCAGAGGGGATTAGTGTCCACGGTTGCCGCTGCTTCCATGGATTCGAGCACGGTGTGTCGCTCGTTGAGTTCGTCCACCTGATGCTGACCGAAGTAGCCGGGGACCACTTGATGGCCGAGCTCTACCTCACCGCGATCGGCGGCGAGACGTCCGGTAATGATCTTGAGTAGGGTTGTCTTGCCTGCGCCATTTGGGCCGACCAGCGCGACGCGTTCACCGCGCAGCACCTCCATGTTCACGTCGTGATAGACGACGTTTTCGCCGAAGCTTTTGGCTACATGTCGAGCTGCACAGATCAGGCGCCCAGGTGCCGGGGCTTCCGAGAAGCGGAAGCCGCGCATCCTCTTTCGTTCGTCCGGGGTCTCAATACGCTCAAGCTTCTCCAGCATCTTCACCCTCGACTGCACCATCGCAGCCTTTGATGCCTTCGAGCGAAAACGGTCGATAAGCTCCTGTTGTTCCTTGATATATCGGTCCTGTGCGTCCTTTTGCCTGGCCAGCAGAGCATGGCGTTCTTCGCGGGCTTTCATGTAGGAATCGTAGCCGCCGGGATGGACATGAAGTCCGTCCAGCTCGAGTGCTGCGGTCTCGTTCACCAGCCGATTCAGAAAATAGCGGTCGTGAGAGATGATGATGACAGTGCCTTCATAGGAACCCAGGAAACTCTCCAGCCACTCCAGACTCGGTACATCCAGGTGATTGGTAGGTTCATCCATGAGCAGCAGCGCCGGGCGTTGCAGCAGCAGCTGAGCCAGCACCAGACGGACCTTCCAGCCACCCGACAGTTTGCGCGAGGAGAGTTGCCAACGCGTCTCCTCGAAGCCCATCCCGCGCAGAATCTCCTGCGCCCGGGCCCGCAGCGAATACCCGCCGTTCACCCGGAAATTTTCGCTCAACTCACCCAGCTCGTTTGCGGCCTTGTCCTGAAGGGCGCCCGACAGAGCACCGCTTGCCAACTCTGTCGTGAGTTCGTGGATACGGGCTTCCATCTGCAGCAGGTCACGTCGTCCTGCGAGGACGAATTCAACGACGGGCACATCATCGATGTCTCCGACCTCCTGAGGGAGCAGTCCAATCGCAGCCCCTGGCGGCAGGACGATCTTTCCTGAATCGGGCTCCATCTCGCCGCGAATGATGCGGAATAACGTGGTTTTACCGGCACCGTTCGGCCCGATCAGGCCGATTCGTCGGCCGGGAGCCAGGCGCCACGTAATGTCGGAAAACAGCCGACGTGAACCGAAGGACTTGGAAACACCAACGAGTTGGATCATGGTAGGCAGTGTGACAATCGAGCTGTTCTGGCCGCGGCGCTCCCTTACGGGTATCCGCTTGCAGACGCAACGACAGACACGATGAACAGAGCCTTCCCGACGGGTATGGTGCGAGATGATGAAGCAGAGCTCTTACTTGAACAGCGCGTTGCGCATCGCTCTAACCACAGCCGCTCTGGCTGTATCTCCGATGGCGATGGCTCAGACAGTGACTGTTCTGTCCTTTGACGGTGACATGGTACCTGTCGAATCGCGCTCGGCGTTTTACGGTCAGCTTCGGGCGCAGATTGATTTTCATGGAACGTACCGGCTGAACGATGTGCCTGAGCAGACCTTCGACGACCTGATGCTCTCCATGGGTTGTCTGGATCTGGACTCGGACTGTTCGGCTATCATCCGGGACGTTATAGGCTCTGACTATCTTGCGTGGGGCGAGTTTCGTCCGGACCAGGATGGAGAGGGAGTCGAGGTGGCCCTTTTCCTATGGAATCTCGAGACATCGGTCATGGAGCGCGAGCGTGTTCACCCGGTTCCCGAGTCGAACGATCTGACCACGCAGGTGGCTGGCCTGCTTAGCCGCTCGCTCTTGCACGACTCTTCTGGACAGCTCACGATTGCCAGTGAGACCCCGTCTGCGCTGGTTTTTGTCAACGGGGAGCTACAGGGTGCAGCTCCGATTGTGCTGGAGAATCAGCCGCTCGGCCGAGTGTTGGTGCGCATCGAGGCTCCTGGGATGGCAGCGCGCGAAGAGCTGGTCGCGGTCGATCTGACCCCCGGAACTGTGGAATGGGAGCTTGTTCCTGCTGTTGCCGTTCGCGAACAACGTGAACCCAGGCAACGCGGTCCAGGGCTCAGAATCGCATCCATCACGTTGCTCGGTGCAGGAGCGGTCGCGCTCGGTACTGGTGTAGCGTTCGGCACGTCCAGTGTTGCCACGCAGAACGAGTTCGATGACGCGCTGGCGCAGCCCGTATTCGACCTTTCCGAGGTTCAGTCGCTTCAGGACCGCGGTGAATCGCAGGCAGGCTTGGCCAACATCATGATCGCGTCTGGCTCTGCTCTTCTCGTGGGAGGCGTGGTGACGATGGTGGTCGATAGTCTGGGCCCCCGGAGCGCAGACGAATCGTCCGATACGGCCGTTTTCCGCTTGACGCCTTCTTTAGGTAGACGCTTCACCGGCGTCAGCGCGAACTGGCAATTCTGAAACGCATCGGCCAGCGGGTTTGGTGATGTACGGCGTTGAAGTTGGGTGGTGCCGCTCAGCGGATGATTCAGCCGCCCATCAAAGGAGTTGTCCGGTACCCCAGGGTGGGCAGCGAATCGCTGCCTGAACTTTCAGGGCGCGGGCACTTCTGCGTCTGTGGCCGCATCGTCGGGTGCGGGTACTTCTGGCGCCGGTGGAACGAGCTCATTCCCAGCATAGATGTTTACGACCGCATATGCCGACATGAGTCTCAGGGTGAAGTCAGCGTGGTCAAGCCGGTCCATGAAGTGGGTTGACTGCGACTCGAGTCCCAACTCTGCCAGAGCCGTTGTGGCCTGCATGCGCACTGCGCGGTCCGGGTCCTCGGTAAGCCGCACGAAGAGGTCTGCATCAGCAGGATTGCGGCGCGAAATCACGACTGAAAGCGCCGTATTTCGGACCTCGGGACTCAAACCTCCATCCAGAAGTGGGCGGAACACCGAATATCCACCATCAGCTCGGGTGAGAACCCGGTAGAGGGCCTCCTCGCGAACAGCCTGACTCGAGTTCAACAAAAGAGTTTCATCAATTTCATTTAGCAGCTCGGAAGAAAATCCAGCGATGTCATCGCGAAAATTCTCGGGTGGACGCTCAATCGCCTGCAGCAAACGAATCCGACCGGCGTCCGGGTCGAGCATCGTGAGCACGATCGTGGCCTTCCAGCGTACCTCAGGCTCCCGTGCGCTTGTGACAAGCCCCTCGACCGTTCGTGCTACCGACGTATTTCCGAGCTTACCCAGAGCATCCAGCACCGCCAGCGAGACAACCGGGTTCTGGGCAGCAAACTCGTACGTGAGTTGGGTGGCTGCGCTGGCATCGCCAGCTGTGGCGATGGCCTCAATAATCGCCATCTTGATGACTTCATCCCGCTCCATGAACAGCTGTTGAGAAAGCACCTGCACACACTCGGTGGTGCCGACGTTGCCGAGCGCGCGCGCTGCAGCTGCGCGAAGCGCTTGCTCCCCGCTGCCGCTCAGAATCGCGATAAAGTCTGCGACAGGTGCTCCATCCTGGAGATAACCCAGACCCGTGATGGCTCGGAGTCGATCGTCGGCGAAGAGTCCATTGTTGAGCGCGTTCAGGTGATCGCGCGCTTCGGTCGAGTTCAACGCACCCAGCCAGGTGAAGGCAGCCAGCGTGAAATCAAGCGAACGCCCGCTCTCCGTGGTGAGGGCGAGCACTTGTTCAAAGGTTGCCGTTGTGGGCGCCCGGTCTCGAACGACTGCGAGCGCTGACAGACGCAAATCTTCGGGCATCTCTGGATTGAGCGCCAGGTCGCGCACTCGCCCCAGAGCTGTAGCCGACCCATAATCGGCCAGAAAGAAGCCGACGCGCTGAGCGAGGCCCGCATCACCGGATTCCAGCAGGCCCTCGATCGCCGAGCGTGCCTCTGCGGTATTGAGAGCAATCGCCAGAGTAGCGCCGTCCGAGTGTGTATCTGGCGACCGATTTCCCACGAGGGCCTGTACGATACTCACACCCTCAGGACGCTGAGCTTTGGCCACTTCCTCAACAATGATCGCACGCAGCTCGGGGCTGACACTCGATGCACGCAACAGGAGGTCGTAAACCGGTGGCGTTCCACGTTGAGCAATGTTCATGACGACCTGCCGAAAGGCGTCCGGCGCGGTGAGCGTATCGAGGGCGGCGTCCAGAATCGCTGCCTGCTCATCCGCAGGCAGCGTCGGCAATGACCGATCCAGCAGCGTGGCCCGAACGCTACCGTCACCGTTCGTGAACTCCTGAACCAGAGCAGAGCGCGCCTCTCGTTCCATTTCGCCTGCAAGCAGCAGTGCAGTGGCAGCGGCGATACGGACCGAGACATCGGCGTTGGTCAGTTGAGTGCCGACAATCTCCAGAAGCGCGTCATCCAAGAGCGCTGGTGCTGCTCTGACGGCAATGGACTGCACGTTAGCATCGGTGCTCGCGAGGCCTTCCTCAATAATGGGGCGAAGGCGCTCGGCCAACTCCGGGGTAATTTCCGCAGCGACAGTTGAAGCGGCCCCAACAGTGAGGGCCATGGTGATTCTGGCGAGAAGCGTAGAAGCGTTCATGAGCAGCCTCGTAGGAGAAACAAACAACGTGCAGACGTAATTTTCGGAGAAGACGACGCCACGCGGAACAAAAGGTGGGCGTGCCCTATATGCGTTGGAGGGGCGGATGGTCAACGTGCGCGGAGGCCGGGAACTTGCCGCCCTGAACTCATCGGCCTATGCTGCGGTCATTGGAAGATCTTTGCCTTACGTCGAGTGGTATTGGAGAGCAGCGATGAGAACGAAAACGTCAGTTGTCCTTTTCCCTGGCATTCTCCTGTTGTGTGCGTGGGGAGCATGGGCTCAGGAAGTCAACACATCCACCCCCGGCCCAGTTGGGGGGCCGCAGCCGGGTGTAGAGGTGCAGTATCGTTATACGAACCCGGGTGATAGCCAGCAGATATTGAATGCTGCACCCGCAACGGGCACTGGTGACGCCGCCGGTGGTGTGGCCGAACCGAGGCGGGGTGTTTCAGCGGCGGACTACCTTCGGCAGCGGTCGGCGCAACGCGCCGCTGCTGCGGCGGCCGCAGAGGACGGTGGAGCGGAAGGCGATGGCGCGGAGACCGATGAGGCCTTCGTCAATAACATGCTGGTCGGCGTTTCGGCTGCGGGAGGCCTGGGTGGCGGTATGATCGTGGGCGCAACGATCTATACGGGCATCACGCCGAACTTTACGGACACGCTGCCTCATGTCTCCCGTCTCGAGCGCCGAGCCGAAGCCGGCGGGGCCAACGCGCTGACCTGGATTGGTTTTCAGCCGTTTCCCGAAACAACACGCGTCTTTGTCCAGACAGGACGTCCGACTGAGCCGCAGTTGATCATGGCTCCGGATGGGCGCACGCTGACCATGCGCTTCGAGAACACAACTGTCGGACTTAGCAATTTCACCCGTGACATTGATGCGACCTACTTTGATCGGACGGTGACCCACATCCGGGGGCGCCGGGTAGGTTCAGCCGCCGAGGTCACGATTGAACTGGATGGGACGGTGGATTACCAGCTTGTGTCAGACGAGAATAATCCAGATTACGTATACATCGACTTCGCGCACTCCCCACAGGTTCCCTGAGCGGGAGTGACAAGCCACGGACTGATCATGCGCAGCTGCCTCTTTGCCCTCCCCTTGTTTTTGTTGATTGCCTGCGCCACGAGCGACCCGGTCCGAACGGAGCCCGACGCTGAAACGGCAGACATTCCCGACGAGGGAGACACTACTGCATCGGAGGTCGATGAGTCCGACTCCGAGGACAGCGATACTGCGGACGAGTTGGACAGCGCCGAGACTGTGAATGACACTGCGGATGAGGAAGACGCGGCGGTCGATGCGGCTACCGAGCCCGAAGTTTCGTCGTGCGATGCTCCAGGAACGGAGTGTCAGCCTTTTTCGTCGACCTGTGATTCCACAACCAACTCGGTCGTTTTCTGTGGTCGCTGCGGCTTTGTGCTCGAGGTGGAGTCGTGTGGTCAGGGCTTTGTCTGCGACGATTCTGACGGCACAGGCGAATGTCGTGAGTGTGAGGCGGACGAGTGTGCGCTTGTGAGTGAGTGTACGCCCAACACGACCACCTGTCTGAACTTTCAAACTCAGCAGACGTGCAATGCGGACGGGACGGTAGGCGGTATCAGTCGGTGCAGGGATGGCCGACGATGTCTGGAGAACGGCAACTGCGGGAACGCAGGTCAGGACACGGCAGCAGCCTGCACGTCGAACATCGGTGCGACGACTGGTTGTGCGGGCGAGTTCTGCATTTGCGGAAGCGAATACGTCAGAGAATTCGGCAGCGCAGGCTGCGCAGGACCACTCACGACGGGTTACTGCTCTACGGCCGACTGTTCGCAGACAGGTTGCGACCCGGCCAACGAGGTCTGTGTCGACTTCTCTGCGGCTGGAGCGGTGGGCAGTCAGGCTGTGTGTGTCAACTCGGAGGGCTGCAGTCAGCCTGGAAGGCCATGCGGGGCTCGGGCGGGCTTCGTTTGTCAGGAACTGCCCAGTCGTGAAGTGTCTTCCGAACGAGTCACATGGGGCTTCGCCTGCTGGGCCGACCTGGGGTTGAATCGAGTGGCGGAGACTTGTTCAACGGATTCAGATTGCGCAGGTGGTGAATGTGTCCGGTTCGAGAACGGCGGTACGACGTTGTCGTACTGTTCCGCCGCATGCGATGAAAACCGTGACTGTCCATCCAACGCTCGCTGTGTCGAAGACCCGCGGGGAGCGGCGGGCTATATCTGCCTTGCCAAAGCCAACTCGGCGGACTGCCCTCGTTTGGGTACGGACTTCAACGTACGGTCGTACACCTATCGTACGCTTGAAGGCACCCGCGCCGACGTCTGCTTTGTGCCGGTCCCCTAGTCCTGCCGAACGCATGTCCGAGCTTCTGAAGGCAACCCCATCAACTCTGTTCTGGTGTATCCATGAAACTTGAAGGAATGACCGCGCTGGTTACAGGTGCAGCTTCCGGTCTTGGCGAGGCCACAGCTCGTGCCCTGGTCGCCGATGGTGCCAATGTCGCACTGTTTGATCGCTCCGACAAAGTCGTTGACCTCGCTACGTCGCTCGGTTCGCAGGCACGCGGGTACGCCGTGGACGTGACTGACCCCGCTGGTGTGTCCGACGCCATCGCCCGGATTTTGTCTCAGTGGGGTGCACTGCACTGCGCAGTGAGCTGTGCCGGCATTGGGACGGCGGCCAAGATCGTCGGGCGCCAGGGCCCACTCGATCTGGCAGAGTTTAGCCGGACCATTCAGGTCAATCTCGTTGGCACCTTTAATATCCTGCGTCTCGCTGCAGACGCCATGATGAAAAATGAGCCTAACGAAGAGGGAGAGCGCGGTGTGATTATCAACACCGCGTCGATCGCCGCTTTCGATGGACAGATCGGACAAGCAGCCTACGCGGCATCGAAGGCCGGGGTGGTCGGACTTGCACTGCCGGCAGCGCGCGAGTTTGCGTCTGTAGGAATTCGCGTCATGACCATTGCGCCGGGCATCTTCCGAACTCCCATGCTTGCTGGCCTACCCGAAGCGGCGCAGAAGTCTCTTGGGCAGCAGGTGCCTTTCCCTTCGCGACTGGGTGACCCAGCGGAGTATGCTGCGTTGGTGAAACACATCGTTGCAAACGTCATGTTGAACGGCGAAGTCATTCGATTGGACGGTGCACTTCGGATGGCGCCAAAATAAGTGCAGGCTGCATGTCGGTCGTGCAGGGTTCTGCACTTGACCCATCACAATGCCAGACGCAGAGTGTGACGGGTTTACCTACACTCCAGCCAAAGGTTTCCTGTGCGTCGCGCCAAGATTGTCTGCACGATTGGTCCAGCTTCTCAGGATGAAGACTCGATTGTCGGCCTCATTGAGGCCGGCATGAACGTTGCTCGTTTGAACTTCAGCCACGGCACCTACGACCAGCACAGGGCGGTTTACGAACGGATCCGGCGTGCGTCAGAGCGGGCGGGTAAAGCCGTGGCCATCCTGCAGGACCTTCAGGGCCCGAAGATTCGGGTTGGCAAAATGCAGGACGGCGGCGTACTGTTAGAGCCCGGTCAGACCTTCCGGTTTGTCACCGAAGACGTGATTGGAGACCGCGAGCGTTGCTCAACGTCCTACAAGACACTCCCACGTGACGCTCGGGTTGGCGAAGAAATTCTTATGGACGACGGTCTCTTGCGGGTTCGCGTTATCGAGATCGGACCTGACTGGGTCGATACCGTCGTGCTGGACGGAGGGCTGCTCAAAGACAAAAAGGGAATGAACCTTCCCACAACCGCAGTCTCGCTCCCGAGCCTCACTCCAAAGGACAGACAAGACCTCGAATTTGGAATTGAGTTGGGCGTCGATTTCGTTGCCCTCTCATTCGTTCGTTCCAGTCTCGATATTCACCAGCTCCGGGCCTACTTGCCCGAGAAAGGGGCACCGGCGGTGATTGCCAAGGTGGAGAAGCCTCAGGCCGTGCGCAATCTGGAAGAGATCGTCTTCGCAGCGGATGGCGTTATGGTGGCGCGAGGTGACCTCGGCGTTGAAATGCCACCCGAGCAGGTGCCGATCATTCAGAAGCGGCTGCTGCAACTCTGCAACACGTATGGAAAACTCTCCATTACCGCCACGCAGATGCTGGAATCAATGACGACCAATCCTCGGCCAACCCGAGCCGAGGCATCTGACGTCGCCAACGCCATCTTTGATGGGACAGACGCCGTTATGCTCAGCGCGGAGACCGCGTCCGGAAAGTATCCGTTGGAATCGGTTCGTATGATGGACCGCATCGTTCGTGAGGCCGAGTCCAGCACGTTGTACCAGTTTGCCGATACCAACGTGAAACCACCGGAGCGTTTGCAGACCTTCTCGGTCGCCATCGCAAAGGCTGCGACCATTGCCGCTGAAGAACTACGTGTGAGTGCGATCGCCTGTTTTACGATGGGCGGAGGGACGGCTCGTCTCATCAAGTCGCAGCATCCGTCCCGAGATGTGTTCGCGTTCACTCCGCAGCAGTCCACCTACAATCGTATGGCGCTATACCGTGGGATCACTCCCGTGCTCACGGAGGTACGTCTGGAGACTGACGCGTTGATTGAGCTCGTTGAACAGGAACTGCGCACCAAGGGTGCGGCGCGTGACGGCGACCACGTGATCATCGTGATGGGCGTTCCCGTCGGAGTCGGTACGCCCACAAATATGATCAAGTTTCACAGCTTGCCTTACCTCAACAAGCCGAATGGGCGTTGAAGAACGTGCTGCGCACACGCGCCTGCAGTTCTAAAGTGCACCCTGCCCTGAAAACGGCTGCGTATATCAGGGCCGAGGTTGAACGCTCAGGGCCGCTCAGTGTGCAATGGACCCAAATAGTAGACGCGTTTGCGAGAAGCGGGACTCGGATGCGACGTCCCACTCTGTAAGGGTCTGCGGCTCCGCTCCACCCCACAGGCGCACGAGCGTTTGTCTGTCCTCCATGACCTGTAGCTTTACGCCGTCATCGGATGTGTGACACACCCAGGCACTTGCTGGCTGAATGAGACGTATCAACTCGAGTGCACCTCCAGAGTCGAGCGTGTACCAACCGCCGGCGGGCACTATGAGCAAATCAGGTGCAAACCCCCGCAACCACGCGATTTGTGCACATGTTAAGCGCTCACCGATGTCGCCCAGATGTACCAGGCAGGCATCCGTTGAACGAATGCGAAGCACAGTGGAATGCCCTCCCCGCAGTCTTCCCTCGTGCATGTCATGGTGTACCGTCAGGCCGTCAATCTGAACATCTTCGTTGCTGAACCCCGGAATAACGATTCTCGCCGTCGGGAAAAGCTGAACTGCAGAGTGGTCGCTGTGCTGATGTGTGCAAATCAGGTGCGTCGGAACCACGGGGGGGCGACGAAGTTGTACCGCGCCATGCAGACCTAACGGTTCAAAGGGGTCCACGAGAACATGGCTGGCGCCCTGCAAAACAGAAAAGCAGGCATGACCGTGAAACCTAACCCTCACGCAACCTCACGCATGCTCAAGGTGGGCTAGCCTCGCCCGAACCGTTCGTCTCGTCCGGCGCTTCCGTCGGGCTGCCGTCGTCAAAGTCGCAGTTGATGGCCACGAGTGCGAATTTGATGTTGTCGTCATGCACGACGGTGACCGATTCGCGCTGGTGTGCTGGCAACGCCGAGCGGAAGCCGCCCACTCGAGAATGCTCCATAATGCCAAAGAAGCAACGGTCACCGTTTTGCTCTTTGAAAAAGGTCCACTCCTCGTCGTTGCGGATGGGGATGATGTCATTCTGGGTATAGTAGGTCTCGCCTCGCCAGTTGAGCTTGTAACTAATCGCCGATTCCTCGCAGTACCGACCGTCTTTCAACCACGTAGAACCCGGCGGAGGCGTCATGGGTGTGCAGAGGTCGTAATATGCCTGCCACAGCCCGCGCTGACTCCAGGTGGGGGATATCATGGGCATGTAGACGTTCAGAACCCACACAGAGAAGATTACACCGTTCAACAGGAGGATGGCAGTTCCCGCGGTTGCCAGACGCCTGCGCCAGGGCCACGCGATCAGAAGCATACCTAGTCCGAACACCGCACAGAGGACTCGCATGCCAGCGAGCAGTGGTGCATTCCAGTTCTCATGGTCCCACTCACGGTCATATTTGTAGGTGAACATGTTCTTCAGGTGTTGTGCATCCGACATCAGGTCGAAGCCAACCGTTACGAACAGCGCAATTCCACCCGCGTAGAGTGGCCACCAGGTCCGGAATGGAATCCGGCCCTCCAGAAGGTCGTCCAGTACCAACGCAGCAAGAAGGGCAATCGCGGGGACAGCTGGGAAGATGTAGTGGTGAAACTTGGTCGAAGACATCGTGAACAGACTGAAAGCGACCAGGAACCAGACGAATACGAAGATACGCGCCCGGTCACCATCTGTGCGATCGCTGCCGGCGAACTCGGACAAACCACGGGCGAGAATCGCCGGCACAAACGACCCCCAGGGAAAGACGCCGTACCCCAGCCATTTGATGAAGTGCTCGAACGAGCCATTGTCGGTCTGGTGAACACCACTCGCGAGGCGCTTGAAGTGGTCGTGAATAATGAACCGATCCCAGAAGGCACCGCCAATACCCCCGTGGCGAGCGAACATCGCGCCATACCATGGAAAGCCGACGGCTACCGCTACCGCAATGCCGCGAGGAATCTCCCACCGACGAAGAAGGGCCCACTCACGTGAAACGAGCAGATATACGAAAATGATGGCCCCCGGCAGCGCGAACCCGAGGAGCCCTTTCCCTAGCGTCGCAAGCCCCGTGAATGCATAGAACGTCCACAGATAAATCTGCCCTCGGGTCGGGGTCTGCCTTCGGGTAGCCGAGACAAAAAAGACCCCCAGCAAACCCAGATACAGCAATGTTTGCGTGGGACCATAGCAGATGACGCGCTCCAGAACGCCCAGGTTACGCCCTGGCGCCAATTGTCCCACCGTGATCGTATGGAGCTGCGGCAACACAATGCCGACAACGAACGCAATGAACAGACCCCATGTCACTTTGTCTGCAGCGCGCTCCCGGTGCCGTCCAAACGCTCCCATCATGAAAAACGATAACGCGACCGTCATCATGCCGACGAATGGCATGTCGGTTTGTGCCTGACGTCCCAACATAAACCAGAACGGACTCGTGAGAAGTGTTCCGGCCATCAGGAGACCCACCCGGCGGCTCCAGACATGTGAACCGGCCAGATACACGCTGACGACGCCCATCACCGCGATCAAAGCAACGCCAAAGCGAATGCCAAGCTCCGAGAAGCCAAAAAGCTGCAGCCCAATGCCCATCATCCAGAGCAGAAGCACGGGCTTACTGAAGAAATACTCTCCTTCCGGCGTCTGCCCCGGCGCCTGCCAATAGCTTCCCCACCAGGGCGAGATCCAGTCTCCTCTCTCCACCATGGACCGTCCAACTTCTCCGTAATGGACTTCCCACGGGTCCCAGAGACCGAAATCACCCAATCCCGGAAAAAACACCAAAACCGATAGCAGGAGGACACCCAGCCGCAAATGCCAGTCCTTCCACACCTCTTGGTCCAACAGCCGCATGGGTGGACGTGGAGAGGCGGAGGAAAAGGATTCGGACGAAGATGACGCCATGAAGGGTTCCCATTGACGGCCGGACACACATGCTCCGACCAGTTGTTGCCAAAGATCGGGCACGCCACGCTATGCCAGCCCCCTGTTGAATTCAAGACTCGCTGCAAGCACGCGGCGAAATTCCAACGCAACAAGCTACAGTGCGACGACGCGCCTTACCCGGGATTCCATGGCTCTGGTGAACCGATTGGCGTAGTGACTCTCCTTTTCCCGACCGAGCAAACCGTGAGCGTAACGCTTCCCTAACTCGACACCCGGCTGGTTAAACGGGTCGACCCGCAAGAGTGAACCGGCAAAGGACGTCGCAGCCTCAAAGAACATGACCAACTCACCTATCGACTCGGCACTTATCCGAGGAATCGCTAGCGTCGCAGTCGGTCGAGATTCCTCTGCCAGCCCTTCCCTTACGCCCTGAAGTTCAGCACGTCGAACCTCTTCGAGCGGGCGGCCACCGATGTGCCCCATGCCATCCATCAGACCACGAAGCGACGGCACATCCAGGCCCATGGAACACGACTCTACCTCGATGAACAGAATGCTGCGCTCGTTCGGGCCTTCCATGTACAACTGGAGTTGGGAATGCTGGTCCGTGACCCCCAGGGCCGCGATTGGAGTGGGTCCAACATGCGACTGTGTGCCGTTTTCGTCTCGGCGCTTCTTCCCAAGACTCTCCGCCCATAACTGAACAAACCAGGCGCTCAGATCCGTCAGATTCTGAGCGTAGGGCATCATGACGATCTGGCGGATGTCCTTTTCGTACAACGCGACCTGATGAACGGCAAACAACAGTGCCGCGTTGTCATCCAGATCTCGATCAAACGCCCGGTCCCTCGCGCGAGCTGCGCCGCGAAGCAGGCTGACGATATCGATCCCTGCCACAGCGAGTGGATATAGTCCCACTGCGGAAAGCACAGAGAAACGACCGCCCACTTCGGGCGGTACATCGAAAGAGAATAGCCCTTCCCGCTTCGCCAGCGCGCGCAGAGGACCGCGCTCCGGATCGGTGGTCACCACGACACGGTCACGATACCCATCCTGCCCGAACTGTTCGATCAGCCGTTCCCGCACAATCGCGAATGTGCTGAGCGTTTCAATGGTGTTGCCGCTCTTCGTAATCACGTTGAACAGCGTCGTTGCCAGCGGCAGAGCATCCAGCAGGTCGATCGTCTCAATCGGATCAACATTCTCAATGAAATGCAGGCGAGGTCCTTTTCTCGGCGAACCGTCGAGCATTCGTCCGCTTGCTTTTCGGGTCAGCGCGGTATGGACGGCCCGTGCGCCGAGTGAGGAGCCCCCGATCCCAATGACGACGAGATCGGTGAACTTCGCCTGGTCCTGAGATGCTCGAACCAGGATGTCATCCACAGAAAGTTCGGGGAGACGGGGGAAAGTTACGTCCTCCGCGCTCGCCAACTCAACGAAATCGTCTACAGCAATGGCAGCGCGCAGACGAAGACTCTCCATATCGGAGGCGCAAATACCGGACTCCCCGACTACGTCGGACGTCAGGTTAGTGTAGTCATAGACGATTCGTTTCACAGCGTTTTACAGCCCGAGAATACTGAAGCCTTCAATGAAGGCGAAGAGGTCCATAAGGTCGCGGCCGTCTGCATCAAGCAGTGAGTCAAAGTCAACGCCGCTATCGTCATTGAATGACAGTGCAATCACATTGACACGTCCGGACGCGGCGCGGTCACGGAAATCCAGGCCGGGCAAGGTTGTCGGAAGGTTAAATCCATCCGCATCCCCATCGGCATACACAACCCAGTTCCGACCCGCCGAGCCCTGAAAGACGACACGGTACATGTCGACCGGCTCTTCGCGCGAGCCCAACTCCATGCGTCGTACGCCGTCGGTGCCATCCCAGGACGCGTCCACCACGAACTGCGGGAAAGCGTCCCGTCCGAATGCGATTTCGGTTGGCAAGGAAGAACCTACGGGAAGCACGCTCAGAATACCTGAGGTCGCCTCACGAGGACCGGTACCGCTCTCATCCAGACGCAAAGCCACGCTGGCCAGCATGTACTGTGTGAATGGCGTGTCGATCGCGCCGTGAATGGGAGCCATCGAGATCCCCAACGCTTCGATGGCCTCTGTATTCTGGTCCGCGTCCACGAATCCATCGGGAGTCGCTGTACCTAGCACGTCCGTTCCTCCCGTGATTCCCATCGGGACAAAACCTTCACCAGGCATCAGTGCGCCACCCAGAATAATAACCGTGTCCGACCACCCGCTGCCAATGACAGGCAACTGAGGCACGGTCACTTCAAGACGCCGTTGAGTTGGAACATCCAGCACGATGCCGGGATCGCGAACGGGGAACGTCCCTGTCGGCGAGAGTTCAAGCGGCGCGGAAATACCGCTGTAGAAATCGTCAAAGATAGGCAGGAGAGCCGCGATGATCGGGCCAAATGCCAGGTCCCCACCCAGACTCGGAAGGATTTCGACGAGTACATCGCTCAGGAAAACGGTACCCCCGATACTCCACATGACCCGCTCACCCGCAGATGAAGTACCAATAAACGAATCTACAAATGGACTGTTATTGTAGTATAACGATACGCCGGACGGGATGCCAATCTCATCATCCAACGGAATCGGCGAATCTTCGGGCGGGATACGCGTGATCTCAGGACCTACGATCAGGTCAAAGTTTAGGTCCAACAGGGCGTTACCCAGACTGAAACCGCTGATTGCCACATCCAGTTCACCATCGCCCGGAACGTTCACGAAGTCCGGCACTCCGCGCGCGACGTCTACCCCTTCGAGATCGTAACAGAGGCACGGGACCTGTCCCACGTCACCACACTGGTCGTTCTCCTCCAGCGTGGTGCCAACTGCTGCCGTGTCACACACAAAGCCGTCACGCACCTCGGTGATGTCCGCGGTTTGAGTGGGCGGCAACGCCACAAGTAACGTATCACCCACTGGTGAGACGACCGTCACATAGGCGTACCCGTCTGCGACCACGTGAACCACGCTCGCCGCACCATCACCAAAGGTCACGACCCCGTTTGCATCACTGTCAGCACGCTCAGCCTCGCCTTCCAGTGGCTCGCGGTACACGTAAGCGCCGGAGATAGGCTCGCGCGTGGCTTCATCGACGACAACCACCCGACTCGTGTTCTCCGCTACCGGGCCCAACGTGTAAATCGTCACCAAATCGCCGGGGTCTCCTCCACCAGCGAGCGTCGCTCGCACCACCGTCGTCGTGACCTCGTCCCCTGCGGTAAACACACCGCTTGAGTTGATTGTACTACCGGCCCCTGATTCGATGGCCCAATCGATGTTTGCGGTCGGATCGGTCGCCCGAGCGTCATCCACAGACACGGCAACTGCCTGTAGTGTCAGCGTATCGCCAGGTTGTAGATATGCGGTCCTCGTCAGGATTCGAGCCGTGCGATCCAGACTTGGATCCACGACCGCGCATCGACCGCTGCTGCAGACCTCACCGTCGGCGCATTCAGAGTCTGCCGAACAAATATCCGTAACGCACGAGCCATCCGGCTGACAGGCGCAGGGGAATCGTTCATCCTGACAAAACCCTTCGATTGCACGATTCGCTTCACAATCTGCATCTGTTTCGCATGCGAAAGGCAGCACACAGCAAGCCACCGTCTCACTCTCTTCAACACACGTTGTTCCCGCAGGGAATCCGTTATTCGCACAGACTGCCGAGCTCGGGTTGCCGGTCCGATCGTCGAAGCAGAGAATGGAACCCGGGCACGGTTCCTCAACGACGTCAGGCTGAGAATCCGGCAGAGCCACATCGACTGCTGCATCGGGCTCTCCCGCATCGGCAGGCGACGAGTCATCCGTATCTACGGACGTATCCGTAGACACATCCACACCAGTGTCCCCCGGCCCGGCGTCCGGCGTCACAATGTCTCCGGCTCCATCGTCCCCACCGCAAGCGGCAAGCGCGACCGTCACAAGACATAAAAGGCCGATTCGTGGACGCAGGTTCATATCGTATGCTCGTTCAGGAAAGAGGGCGCGGATGGCTCAAACACCAGTTTCAACACCTGATGAAGGGTTGCGTTCGGCTAACGTGCGCGATTTGCAGGCTGGACTCAAGCCACTTGCGATCGAACTCTGTCGCAGAGTTGTCTCAGGAAAAATCGTGGTGCCCGGGCTCTCAGCCGAACGTCATCAGGCCGGCCGGACGGCATCGCGGAGATGTGGTGGCGGTTCAAGACGTTTGGGAGTGCGAGGGCCGGGCTGTCCCAGCTGTCCACACGCCGCCATCCGGTCATCACCTCGCGTTGTGCGAATCGTGACGTTGAGGTGCTTGCTGAACAGATAGTTCATGAACTCGTCGATTCGTTCCCTGGGAGACGGCTCGAACTCGGTTCCGGGGTGAGGATTGAAAGGAATCAGATTGATTTTGCAAGGGATGTGGGCCGTTAACTTCACGATCCGTTTGGCATCCTCGAGTGAATCATTCACGCCTTTCAACATCACATACTCGAACGTGACTCGTTCACCCTGCTTCATCGGGTACTCACGAAGAGCCGCCATCAGCTCGGCGAGCGGATACTTCCGGTTGATGGGCATCAACCAGTCCCGCGTTTCGTCTGTGGTCGCGTTGAGCGATACCGCCAGTCGTGCCTGGGACTCTTTGCCGAAGCGGCGGATTTCGGGGACGAGGCCCGAGGTCGAAACCGTCACCTTCCGCTGGCTGAAATCCATGCCTTCGCGGCTAATCAGGATATGTGTTGCCGGGATCACGGCGTCCAGATTGTGGAACGGTTCACCCATGCCCATAAACACCACGTTCGAGATGTGCTGTTCTGACTCGAACATCCGCCGCGCCAGCACGACCTGGTTCACGATCTCGGCAGTCGTCAGGTTCCCGCGAAGCCCCATCTTGGCCGTGAGGCAGAACTGGCAGTTCATTGCACAGCCCACCTGACTCGAGATGCATAGCGTGACGCGCGACTCCGTGGGAATCAGCACCGATTCAATCACAGCACCCGTCAAGGTCTTCCACGCGAGCTTGCGCGTGCCATCCGACGCCTGGTGTACACTCGCAGGTTCCAGCGTATCGATACGGGCTACATCGCGAAGGCGTTCTCTGAACCCCTTGCTCAAGTCCGTCATGTCGTCGAAGCTCGAAGCATGGCGGATGTAGAGCCAGTGCCATAGCTGTCGTGCCCGAAATGGTTTTTCGTCAAGCGCCTCGACGAGCCAGCGGGTCAGCACAGGCAGCGTCAGAGACATCAGCAGCACCTTGCCATCGGCGTCGCGGTCCACCGTAAGGGTCTCGGTCGAGGTGGCATTCATGGGGTTTCCGGCGAGAGACGTCTGGAAAAGTCGCGCATTACTAGCAGGCGAGCTTTGGATGGCAAGCGCTGTGCCGGCGATTGCGATGAGGTAGGGGCAAAAACCAAAGACGCCCAACCGGAGAGCTGGGCGAGACACGGCTGCGCAGGGCGGCGATGGAGTCGGAGTGGTGACTGCCGAGTCAGCACCGCCCTGTCGCGCATGAAGGGTTCAAACCAGCTCGGTCTTTGCGAAGAAGTAGGCGATCTCAATGCCCGCATTTTCAAGACTGTCGCTACCGTGCACCGTGTTCTCGCCAATCGACTGGGCAAATTCGGCGCGCACGGTTCCGGGCGCGGCGTCCTTGGGATTGGTGGCGCCCATGATATCCCGGTTGCGAAGAACGGCGTTTTCGCCTTCCAGAACTGAGATCAGGACCGGTCCGCTGATCATGAAGTCAACGAGCTCGCCGAAAAAAGGACGGTGGCTGTGAACCGCGTAGAAGCCTTCTGCTTCGGCGCGTGAAAGCTGAACGAGCTTTGCGCCGACGATGCGCAAACCAGCATCCTCGAACTTGGCAAGGACCTTGCCAATGAGGTTACGCTTTGTGCCGTCGGGCTTGATGATGGAGAGGGTACGTTCGATGGCCATGATTCAGTTACCTTAGGGTGGTGTCAGGCGCGTGATGCTTCGAGCGCCTTCTTGAGAGTAATGCCCAACTCTGCGGGCGTAGGAGTCACCGCGATGCCAGCATCACGGAACGCTGCCCATTTTTCTTCGGCCGTGCCCTGACCGCCCGATATAATGGCGCCAGCGTGACCCATTCGACGACCAGGTGGAGCGGTCGCGCCAGCGATGAAGCCTGTCACTGGCTTGGTCATGTTGGCCTTCACCCAGGCAGCGGCCTGTTCTTCCGCGGTGCCGCCAATTTCGCCGATCATGATGACGGCGTCGGTGTCGGGATCGTTCTGGAACAGCTCGAGTACATCGATAAAGTTGGTGCCGTTGACGGGGTCACCACCGATTCCCACGCAGGTGGATTGGCCAATACCGAGGGCGGTGAGCTGTCCGACCGCTTCGTAGGTAAGCGTTCCTGAACGGCTGACGACTCCGACACGACCCGGGGTGTGAATGTGACCCGGCATGATGCCGATTTTGCACTCGCCCGGTGTGATGACGCCAGGGCAGTTGGGGCCAATCAGGCGGCTCTTCGGGTGATTCTTAACGTACTGGCGGGCGACCACCATATCGAGAACCGGGATTCCCTCTGTGATGCAGATAATCAGCTCAATGCCGGCGTCGGCCGCTTCCATAATGGCGTCAGCAGCGAATGGCGGGGGTACAAAGATCACAGATGCGTTGGCGCCCGTCGCCTGAACGGCGTCAAAGACAGTGTTGAAGATAGGGGTGGTTTCCTCGAAGAAGGTACCCCCCTTGCCGGGGGTCACGCCACCGACCAGGTTCGTTCCGTAATCTCGGCAGCCACGCGCGTGGAAGGCACCGGTGGCGCCGGTGATGCCCTGAACGATGAGACGAGTGTCTTTGTTAACAAGAATGGCCATGGATTCCTCCAGACAGTCGGAGTGCCGACCGTGTACCGTGGTTCAGCGAATGGCTTCGATAATCTTCTTCGCGCCATCGGCCATGTTATCGGCCGGAATGACGGCGAGGCCTGACTCGGCAAGAATCTTCTTGCCGAGCTCGACGTTGGTGCCCTCCAGACGGACCACCAGAGGTACCGAAAGGCCTACCTCACGCACAGCACCGATGACCCCATTTGCGATTACATCACACTTCATGATGCCACCGAAGATGTTGACAAATATGCCCTTCACCTTGGGATCCGAAGTGATGATTCGGAAAGCCGCGGACACTTTCTCCTGCGTGGCGCCACCGCCAACGTCCAGGAAGTTGGCCGGCTCGCCTCCGAAGTACTTGATGATGTCCATCGTTGCCATGGCAAGGCCTGCACCGTTGACCATGCAGCCGATGTTACCATCGAGATTGATGTAGGAAAGATCCCACCTGGACGCCTCAATCTCAGCGGCGTTTTCTTCTGCGAAGTCTCGATATTCCTGCAGTTCCGGGTGACGGAAAAGACCGTTGGAGTCAAAGTTAACTTTGGCATCCAGAGCGATGACGTCGCCACTCCGGGTCAGGACGAGCGGATTGATCTCGACAACGCTGGCATCGAGCTCGACGAACATCCGGTAGAGACCGGACATAAACTTGACGGCGGCGTTCACACTCTTGCCCTCGAGACCGAGCGCAAAGGCGATCCTGCGGGCTTGAAACCCCGTGAGGCCGGTCAGCGGGTCGACGGAAAGCTTGAAGATTTTCTCGGGCGTCTCGTGGGCGACCTCTTCGATGTCCATGCCGCCTTCGGTAGAAGCCATGAACACCACTCGCGACGTCTCGCGGTGCAGGATCAGGCCCAGATAGAGCTCTCTGGCGATGTCGCAGCCATCTTCGATGTACAGGCGATTGACCTTCTGGCCTTCAGGACCTGTCTGGTGGGTCACCAACTGCATGCCAAGAATTTCCGCGGACAGCTGACGCACCTGCTCAATCGACCGAGCGAGCTTTACGCCGCCGCCCTTGCCGCGACCGCCTGCGTGGATCTGCGCTTTCACGACCCAGACAGGGCCCCCAAGCTTCTCGGCTGCAGCGACTGCCTCGTCTACTGAAAAAGCAGGGATTCCTTTCGGTACAGTCACGCCATACTTCCGGAACAGTTCCTTGCCCTGATACTCGTGAATCTTCATGCCAGCGCCTTGCGGTAGGGGTGCGAAAAGGGGCGCGGCGGGCCTAACGCAGTGCGGAACAATAATCAAGGCAAGTGACGACACGGTGAGTCATTGCCAGATCGGCGCGGCGCAGGGCGTGTAAAGAGCCTGGCGGCGCACGGCGGCTGGACGACGCCCCTCGTTCGAGCCGAACGTCACGACGCCATAGGCCTGACCTCTTGTTTTCCGCGTGCGAAGCCCTACCGATGACTCGGATGGCGGCGCATGGTTCCATCCGGGAGGCTTGCATGCCTACCCCGATGTGATAAGGTGCCGCGCCACTATTCAGGCCGGTCGTCTGGCACTCGCTCCGCCCTGCTTTTGCAGAAAGATTACAGCTGGCTTCGCCTTTTCGGTCTACGCTCAGGAGACAATGTGAACTGGATCGTGCAGTTTCTCAGGTCGACCATCGGTCGCAAATGGATCGCGGGGCTTACAGGCCTTGGGCTTGTTGGCTTCGCTCTGGTTCACATGGCTGGCAATCTGAACATGTTTAAGGGCGCCGCGGCGATGCATGAGTACGCCGAAGCGCTTCACCACATCGCTGTGCTCGAACATTATCGTCTGTTGTGGATTGCGGAGTTGGGTCTCGCTGGCATGTTCGTGGTCCACATTGCCGTGGTGGTCTCCCTGATTCTGGAGAACCGGAAGGCCCGCGGACCGCAGCGCTACGCGGTCAGCGCTTCCAAGCGTACGAACCGGCTGGAGGCGCTCGCCTCGAAGACCATGGCCTTTTCCGGAATCGTGCTTCTTACGTTCCTCGCCGTGCACATCTGGCAGTTCCGCCTCAAGCGCGCCGTGATTGAACATTCCGTCGGTGGCATTGGCGCCGAAGTAGTGGATGTGCTCTCAAACCCGGTCTGGGGGGGGCTGTACTCGGTGGCGGGAGTTCTGGTGGGATGGCATATCTTTCACGGGGTGCAGTCTGCCACCCGGTCGTTCGGTCTGAACCATCCCAAGTACAGCCCGCTCGTGCGCACTCTGGGATTTGGGTTGAGCATCATCATTGGCGTTGGCTTCACGGCTCTCTCGGTTGCGACCATGGTTGGCATCGTGAACGAATGTGGACTGGCCAGCAGCCGCGACGCGAGGGAGTGCATCGCCGAAGTGACTCCTGAGGAAAACCATGAGTCTGGTGCTGCTGCACACCCGGCTGAGGGAACAGACGAGCACTGAGGCTCCCGCGACTAGCCGGCAAAGGCAGAGGTGCCACTGAGACCTCTTCTCTACAGACTACCCTTCCCCTACCCGAACTCGGGAATGCGCCCATGAATACCGCGAATGACTCGCTCCGTCCGCTGGAATCCCGGTCTCCCTCGGGACCGATTGAGACTCGCTGGGCGCGACACAAGGCCGATCTCAAGCTGGTAGCCCCCACCAATCGCCGTAAGTTCCACGTGTTGGTCGTTGGAACCGGTCTGGCAGGCGCGTCTGCCGCCGCAACGCTGGCTGAACAAGGCTACAACGTAACCGCCTTCACCTATCACGACAGTCCTCGCCGTGCGCACTCGATCGCAGCTCAGGGCGGCATCAATGCGGCCAAAAACTATCAGAATGACAACGACAGCGTCTTTCGCCTGTTTTACGACACCGTAAAGGGAGGCGACTTTCGCGCTCGCGAGTCCAACGTGCACCGCCTGGCCGAGGTAAGCGCAAACATCATCGACCAGGCAGTGTCGCAGGGTGTTCCAATCGCTCGCGAATACGGCGGTACGCTCGCCAACCGGACGTTTGGTGGTGTGCAGGTCTCGCGTACCTTCTATGCGGCCGGTCAGACGGGCCAGCAGCTGTTGCTGGGTGCATATTCTTCGCTGAACCGGATGATCGACGCCGGTCGAGTGAAGATGCACTGCAAGAAAGAGATGATTGACCTTGTCGTGGTGGACGGCATCGCGCGTGGCATCGTCACGCGCGACCTGACCAACGGAAACATTGAGACCTTTATGGCCAATGCCGTGGTGCTGGCCACGGGCGGATATTCCAATGTGTTCTATCTGTCGACCAATGCCATGCACTGCAATGTGACCGCCACCTGGCGAGCACATCGTCGTGGCGCCTACATGTCCAACCCCTGCTACACGCAGATTCACCCCACCTGTATCCCTCAGCATGGCGATTTCCAGTCGAAGCTTACGCTGATGAGCGAGAGCCTCCGAAATGATGGGCGAGTCTGGGTGCCCACCAAAGCGGGTGACAAACGGCGTGCTGCCGAAATTCCTGACGCCGACCGCGATTACTATCTGGAGCGCAAGTACCCTTCTTTCGGGAATATGGTCCCCCGCGATGTGGCGTCGAGGAATGCGAAGTACATGTGCGATGAAGGCAAGGGTGTAGGGAATACCGGTCGAGCCGTGTATCTGGATTTTCGCGACGCTATTGAGCGAGATGGCGAGAAGGCGATCCGCGAGCGTTACGGCAACCTCTTCCAGATGTACGAGAAGATCACCGGCGAGGACCCTTACAAGCTGCCCATGAAGATCTATCCCGCCCCCCACTACACGATGGGTGGGCTCTGGGTGGACTACAACCTGATGAGCAACGTTCCAGGTCTCTTCGTGGTCGGCGAAGCAAATTTCTCAGACCATGGCGCGAATCGTCTGGGAGCTTCGGCACTCATGCAGGGCCTTGCGGACGGGTATTTCGTACTCCCGTACACCATCGCGTCGTTCCTTGCTGGCCATAAGCAGGAGACCGTGAACGCAGACCATCCGACAGCCCGACAGACCGCTGCAGATGCCAAAGCCCGGATCGACAAGCTGCTCTCTGTGGGCAAGAAGGGTAGCCGAAGCGTGGAAAGTTTCCACCGCGAGCTGGGCATGTTGATGCTTGATAAAGTGGGGATGTCGCGCTCCGCCGAAGGCCTCACCCATACCATGGAGCGCGTTCGGCAGATTCGCGACGAATTCTGGCAGTCTGTCCGCATCCCGGGTGAAGCGTCGATGCTCAATCCCGAGGTCGAGAAGGCTGGTCGAGTTGCCGATTTTCTCGAGTTTGCGGAGCTGATGGCTCGCGACGCGTTCACCCGGAACGAGTCTTGCGGTGGTCACTTCCGTGAGGAATATCAGACCCCCGAGGGCGAGGCGTTGCGCGACGACGAGAACTTCTGTCACGTGACCGCATGGGAGTACACCGACGTGAACGCCGAGCCTGTCGAACACCGCGAACCGCTGACGTTTGATTTCGTCAAGCTCACGCAACGGAGCTACAAGTAATGAGTGGCAATACCATCCGCGTAAATCTCCGGATCTGGCGTCAAAATGGTCCCCGCGACGCAGGACGCTTTGAAGACTACTCCAACGTCGAGATTTCGACGGACGCGTCGTTTCTTGAGCTGCTCGACGTTCTCAATGAGCGTCTTGTGGTGGATGGGAAGGAGCCGGTCGTCTTCGAGCATGACTGTCGTGAAGGCATCTGTGGTTCCTGTGGATTTGTTGTGAATGGACAGGCCCACGGTCCAGACCGCGGGACGACCATCTGTCAGCTGCACATGCGTCGGTTTCAGAATGGCGAGACGCTCGTGCTCGAGCCATGGCGTTCGGCAGCGTTCCCTGTAATTCGGGATTTGATGGTCGACCGAAGCGCGTTTGATCGTATTCAACGGGCCGGCGGTTACACATCGACCAATGTCGGCAACGCTCCGGATGCCAACAGCATCCTGATCTCTAAAGAGGTTGTATCCGAGGCCTTCGACGCCGCGACGTGCATTGGTTGCGGTGCTTGTGTCGCCGCTTGTCCGAATGGGTCGGCCGCCTTGTTCACTGGGGCCAAGGTGTCACAGTTCGCCCTCCTGCCGCAAGGGCAGCCGGAGCGAACCCGGCGCGTGCTGCGTATGGTCGCGGAAATGGATGCCTCTGGCTTTGGCGGTTGCTCAAACACGCTGGAGTGCGAGGCCGCCTGCCCGAAGGAAATTTCGACGAAGTGGATCCAGAAGTTGAACCGTGAGTACGTGGTCGCTCAGGTCGCCAGTGAGAATGGCGGTGAGGTTCAAGAGAAGGCGTCTGCCGGTTGAACTCGTTTCGAGTTCTCGTTGAGAGGCGGTATCGCAACCATCCCCTGATGATTTCGCCTGTTCATCCAGAATGCTCGAAACGAGCAACGTCATCGGGTGGCTTGCCTTTCACCATCGGTCCCGATGCCTAATGTCATGCGCCTTAGGCCTGACTTGTGGACGTTACACTTGATCTGGTGTGATTGCCCCTCTAGGCTATTGACCAGACTACCTCTTCCTCGACGGCACGACGCATCCATCGCGTCTGCCCCGCTTTGGTACCCGCAATGACCGAGCGCGCTCTGTTGCAGTCCTTCATCCGTCGCTTGTCCATCTGGACCATCGCCCTTTGGTTCGTCGCAGGTTGTGCGGCTGACCCCGGCGCTGGAACGCAGCCAGATGGAAATCGACCTGACGCTGGGCAACGAGACACATCTGAGCCATCTCGCGATGTTGGCGGAAGCGAGGATTCTGGCGGCAATCGTCCGGACGTCGTCCCGATCGGCAGTGAGCAGCTTCTCTTTCTGAACCCGGGCGATGCCAGTGTTCGAATGCTGCTGTCATCTGCCACCGAGCTATCGGTGCTCTATGTGGATGGCGAAGGTCAGCCCATCGTGGACGCCGTTATCGAATTCGAGATCTCGGCTGGTGACCCGCGTGGTTCGCGACTGCGAGAGTCCACTTCCCGCACAGATGCGGACGGCATCGCAACGGTAAGCCTGATCAGTAATAGCGATGAAGCCGAGTTTGATGTGACCGCGGGCGTACGCAATAACTCCGAAGTGAATACGCTGACCTTTCAGGTCAATGTCCGCACCAAGGAAGCGTCAGACTACACCTTTCTTGCGATTTACGACGAGACGGAACGCCCTCTTCGCATCTCGGAGATCGAGTTCGTGGTGTTTCAGGAGGCTGTGAGTTGCGATGATATCGAGGAATTCCCAGGATCGCCTGCCTTCGATTTTGCATTGCCCACAGCGTATGACCGTATCCCCACTGCGGATGTGTACGACCCGTATCCATTCCCCAATGAAGACAGCGCACCGGTAACTGCCGTCATTGCGCTGGGGCGTGCCTTGTCGGGTGATACGGTTGCCTGGGCCTGTAACGATGGTCCATTCCTTCGCGAAGACGGTAGTGAGATAGCACCAACAGACGTCGTATTTGGTGATGAAGTACTGGTGGAGCTGTTTCTGGATGAGCTCTATCCGGAAATCGTTGGCGAATACGATGTGGAGAATGAACTCGACCTGTTTGAGCTCCTTCCACCCAACATTCAGGGTCCTGTTCGCACCCTCATCCTGTTCTTTGAATCTCCGGGCCGGGCCATCTATGAAATCCTCGTCGACAATGACGTGATTCCAGACCTCGGGGGTGCTGCTGACATTTTTCTTGAGTTGATTGATGGTCTGTTCTTCGAACTTATTCCACCGGACGTGGCTGAGATCTTTGGTACGGTCAGCAACATCGGTGATGCGCTTCAAACCGTTAAACTGAAGGGTCGACTGCTTCTCTTCGAAAACGCCGACGCGGGTGGAAACTTCGGCTGCTCGGAACTGATCATCGATCAGGTCATTGTGAACGTCGAGCTGCTGGACGAGACAGACCGCGTGCTCGATTTCCGCAGCCGCGGTTACGACGCTTTCTACGGTGCCATCCCTGGTGGTCGTGTAACGGTGTCACTGGATTCGCGCGGCGATGTTGCTTACGGCCTTAATCTCGACCCTTTCCGGCTTGCTGTGAACTACGGTCGCATCATTCTTTTCCTGCTGGAAGATATTGTATTCCCTGCAGCCTTCGGTCCTGGAGTTGACTCACTGGATGAGGCGCTCGAATCCATTATCGACTGCGAAGCGATCGCCGCTGAGATCAGCATACTGGAAGATTTCGTTGCAGGTGCCTGCGAGACTGCCATTGGTGTAGCGGCAGACGAGTTGCGAGATTTTCTCGGGGCGCAGTCGGCGGATATTGGGGCAGCCTATCAGCTCGCGACCCCGCAGCTCGGCTCCACTCGCCCTGCGGATGTCGAACTACTTGAGTCGGGTCTCGAGTGGACCCCCTGCGCGATGGGTGTTGAGACCTCCGCCGAAGGCGTGTTGTTTGCCAACCGTCTCGGTGCTCCCGGCTCTGGTCGTTGCGTGTGGGACGCACGGCTCTTCTCGTCTCCGTCCGACACAGCGGGACGCTCTGCCTCCGCTGCCTTCTTTGGCCAGCGCCGTCGGGACATCGGTCGCGGACTCACCTGCGGTGACGGAGAGTAGGTAATCCCTGCGACCTGCCCGTCAACTCCCTTCCCTGTCGGAGTCAGGTGCCGCTCTAACTATCACCGGATGTGATTGTGGACTACTCTGAGTTCACCACTCGCCTGTTCGAGCAAAACCAGTTTGCGTTCAAGTATGACCTTGACGCCATGCGAGTTGCGATGTCCCTCACGGGGGCACCGGCCCTCGCGAAAACGGTGATTCTCATCGGCGGCACCAACGGGAAAGGTTCCGTTGCCTGCCTCGTCAATGCCGCATGTATGGCCGCCGGATTACGAACGGGACTATACACATCGCCGCATCTGGTCGAGTTTCGCGAGCGCATTCGCGTGAACGGATTGCCGATTTCGAAGGCAGACTGCGCCTCGCTCGGCAGCGAGTTGTTTGGTCGGTTTTCGGGGCGTGATGCGCCTGCGGAAGGCATTCGAGCGCTTTCGTTTTTCGAGTTAACCACGCTGCTAGCGTTTAAGTATTTCGCACAGGCTGAGCTCGATGTTTTGGTCCTTGAAGTCGGGATGGGCGGTCGTCTGGATGCGACAAATGTTGTGGATGCCGATATCTGTGTGTTGACGAGCGTCTCCCTCGATCATCAGCAATATCTGGGAGATACGGTTGCACAAATAGCGATAGAGAAGGCAGCAATCTCTCGTCCGGGGCGCCCTTGCATACTCCATCGGCAGTCGGGTGGATTCCAGGAGTTGCAAAACGCTCTGGGTAGATTGCAGCCACAACTTCATGTGGTCGATGGGGGGCACGATGCGCCAAGCTGGAATGCGGCGCTTGCGACCCGTGCGTTCGAGCTCATCTGTGCGCGAGTCGGCCTTTCAGCGGCGGACGCTGCCGTATATGCAGCAGCCGGTTTTAGACGGGCGTGTTGGCCAGCTCGGCGTCAGATTTCTCACTTGAATGGCAGGACGTGGTACATCGACGGGGCGCACAATGAAGCATCGATTGCCGATATTGCGGGCTGGTTCAGGGAGATAACATCACAGTCCCCCCCTATGCCTGTGGTCGTTGGCGTTTCCCCGGGTAGAGATATTGGACGGGTATTTCGACCTTTGGTGGATTGCTTTACCGAGGTTCATATTTCCCCGGCATCCCCTCTACGAAGTGTGGATTCATCAGACGTTATTCGTGGCCTGAAGGATGCCGGGTGGAATTGCACATTTTTCTGTCATCCATCAGCGGCCGATGCAGTGCAGGCTCTCCAATCTCGTCCTGATATCGCGTGCGTGGGCAGCTTGTATCTTGCCGGCTCAGTACTGGCAGAACTCGGCTACGCAGCCGACACGTTGCGCGTATATGATGTGAGCACGTAGCAGACCTGCGATCAGCCTCGTGGGTCACGCGTCACTCGAAACGGTCACGCAACTCCAGATAAGACAGTTTGCGGTCGAAGGCTTCAATGTCTGGAATTTGAAAGCCCCCTGAACCATCTGTTTCGATGAGGGCTTCGCGGATGAGGCGTTCCATGTGGGCCATGAGAGCCCCACGTTCGATGCCGAGTACCTGCGGCAAGTCAAACGGAATGGGCACGTATCCTGAACGCGCCGATGAGGCCACGCGGAAAACCTCGTACCGCAATTGAAGCATCAAGCGACCTTCGATACTGCGAATGGCGAAGGTGGAAAGTCGGAAACTGGTGTGTGCGAGTCGTGCAGCCAGCTTGGCGAACAGTCGCTCTACCACGATCGGCGTGTCTGTGGTCACCTGGTCCAGATGCTCCCTCGCGATCCGAAAGAGCGTCCCGCCCGTGATGACGCTCGCTGTGTTCAAATGGCGAGCACCTGCAATAAACGCCATTTCGCCCAGAACCGCTCCACCCCCGAGCTCTTCGACAACGAAATCGTTTAGAAAGGCGCGCCTGGTGAGCTTCACCGAAGCTGAGTCTAGGATGTACACGTGAGTTGCTACTTCGTCCTGACGAAACAGCACTGCGCCCGCTTCGACTTCGAGTCGAGTGACCTTGTCAGAAGATTCGATCGGTGAGGCCATGTGACAAAAACCGGAAAAGAGTCAGGATGTGAACGCCGAGACGAGCTTGGACTGAAGCAAACGGAACGTGTGCACTGCATTCGCCGGTCGATCGCGGCTGTGCGATGTCTCTGAGTGTAGTCTTAGCCTTTGCAGGTCTGCAACTGTATCGACATCCGCCCACCATGGCAGAAGCACGGGTTGTAGCCCCTCTTTCAATGCAATGGAAAGACTCTCTGAAAGCACCGTGGCACTGCTCCATGTGACACCGGTAAGGACCCCAAAGTGTCGGTCGCCAAACACAATCCCCCAATAGCCACCATCTGCAGCAGGTCCAAATGCCGGGCCATGACCCACGTCTGCGGATAGACACTCACGGAACAGGCTTTCCGGAAGGTCAGGGGTATCTGTGCCCAGAATGATCACACGTTGTGAATCCTGAATCACCGAATCAGCCATCATCTGCATCCTGTGTCCCAGATCGCCCCCCTTCTGCTCCATGGTCATCCAACCCAAATCTTGTGCGACGTGCCACAGAGCCGATTCTCCTGACCATGCAAGCAGTCTTCGTTCTACGGGCCATTCGCGACAAAGACAGTCGAGAATCATCGCGCGCTGTAAGTCTGCAGCAAACTCGTGTCCCAGAAAATGACCGATTCGCGTCTTACAGAGCCCCGGTTGGGGCGCCTTTGCCATTACGACGAGTGTATTCGTCACAACTGTTCCCTCTTCCAGCCTGACAGGAGCGCCTCTCGTGCAATCACATACAGGATTTTCTTGCCCGCTGCCCATGACCCAGCCACCGTCCCGGTGATCTTGGAGACCCCTACCCGCTTGCGATAGCTCACCGGTATCTCGGTGCATCGCAGCCCGGCTGACGCTGCTCGAACCTGCATCTCAACGGTCCAACCAAAATCACGGTCCTGCATATGAAGCCGTTCCAGTGCCGACCATCGAACGACCCGGAACGGTCCCAGATCCGTGAAATGAACGCCCCATCGACCCCTAATCAACCGCGTTGCGAGCCAGTTGCCAAAGCGCGCTTGTGGTAGAAGCGCACCTGACTCCGCTGCCCCCGTAGTTCGACTGCCGATGACCAGGTCATAATCGCGAAGCGCGTCCAGCAGAGTCCCCATCTCCTGCGGAACATCTGAATAATCCGCATCAAGAAAAGCGACCACGTCAGGCGGGTCGGACGAAAGAAAGTTTAGCCCTGCCAGACAGGCTGAACCATACCCTCGACGCGACTCGTGAACAACGGTGGCTCCGTTTTCAGCTGCTACTCTTGAGCTACCATCCGTCGATCCGTTATCGACCACCACGACTCGGCGTACGCGAACATCGGTAATGTCGCCAAGAACCAGAGGCAGAGAGCCAGCCTCATTCAGCGCGGGTATGATGACGTCGACGATCATGGCACAATGGTGGAAGGTAGCTCGAAGTTGCGCTAGTGGCCGCCCGACAAAACAGCAACCGTCAGGACCTCACCCATCCCGAGCAGTCATGTCCAAGGCAAAAAGCGAAGAGTATACTCGGTCGGGCGTCAACATTGATGCTGCCGACCAACTGATTGATCGCATCAAGCCGTTGGCTGAATCCACACGCATAGCGGGTGCGGTGGGCTCGATTGGAGGTTTTGGGGGCGTCTTCGATCTTGTCAAAGCTGGCTATCCGGAGGGTTCGCCGCGCCTGGTGTCAGGTACAGATGGTGTTGGAACAAAGCTCAAAGTGGCTTTCATGACCGGCATTCACGATACCATTGGCGTCGACTGTGTCGCCATGTGCGTGAATGACATTCTGGCCGTTGGAGCGCGACCGCTTTTTTTCCTGGATTACTTTGCGACCGGTAAGTTGGAACCTGGTGTGGGTGAGAAGGTGGTGGCCGGTATTGCAGAAGGATGTCGTCAGGCGAATTGCTGGCTGTTGGGTGGCGAGACCGCCGAAATGCCGGGTATGTACGAAGCCGGCGAATATGATCTGGCGGGCTTTGTTGTGGGTGCTGTCACGGACGAGACCGAGCTTCGGCCCACCAGCACGGCGGCTGGCGACGTCGTCATAGGCGTTCCTTCCAGCGGTCTGCACAGCAACGGATTCTCACTCGCTCGCCGTGTGCTGTTCAGTCTGGTTGGCCACACCGTGAACGATCGCGTTCCGGGAGATGACCGGACGCTGGGGAGGCGCCTGCTGGAACCGACTCGCATCTACGTGAGGCTTTTCGAGAGTCTTCGCCAAAGCGGAGTGCCGGTGCGTGCCCTCGCTCATATTACCGGTGGTGGCTTATGGGAGAACCCGCAGCGCTCCATCACGCCAGATCTGGCCGTTCACCTTGATATTGATGCGCTTCGCAGCATGAGGCAGCCGCTTTTCACCTACATCAGCCAGTCAGGTAAGGTCAGCGAGTCAGAGATGTATCGGGTGTTCAATATGGGCGTCGGCCTGACCATCGTCGTCCCTGCAGCAGATGCATCGGCTACGATTCGGGCTCTTGAAGCCTTTGGTGAGACTGGGGCGCGAATCATCGGCCGGTTGGAAAAGCGCACCGACGCTGCAGTCCATATCGCGGGAGTCAGCGAAAGTGTGATCGCCGGTTGACTCCGGATGGAATCAATCGTTCGTCGTTGTGTTTCGCTGATGTGTTGTGCGCTTCAGTGAACACACAAATCGGAGCCACCCAGTACAGCAACCAACCCAAGGTCCAGGCGGCAGGCTTCCGCAAAGGCACACCACGCGACGCGGTCTGCATTGGTGACCGCATCTTGGAGAAGCTTCATATCGTCGTTCCAGGAGTCTTCGTCGTCGCGCCACTCCCCCAGAACGTCAGCGCCAAAGGCGCGAACGACGTCCGCCTGAAGCTGGCGAACAACCCGTACCTTCGCATTCGCGAGTATCTGACGGCTACGGGGAGTACGCGCAGATACCAGAACGCAACCCGACGTACCCGCACAGCTTGCAGCGATGTGTCGAGTTGCCTGCTCATCGCGCAGGAAAATCCGTGTGCTGACGCGCAGGTTGCCGCTCTTGTCAGGAAAACCAAGAGTTACTGCGACCGCCTGATCGACAGGATTCAAGTGAATGAACGCTCCTACACCGGCCACTTCACGCCAGGCTGACAGCCCACCTGCCGTATCTAGTGCCCCGTAGCACTCGGAGCCCGAGATGGAGTCCTGAATGGCGGTGAGTGCATCTGCCAGGCCGTCGGCTACGGATGCCTCATGCGAGTTGTTTGCGATTCGTGACCAGAGGGTGGCGAGAAGTGACTGGGACATACAGACTCCGTGTTTTCACTGTACAGACGTAGTGTACTGAACACGTGAGCATGTTGTCAAATTACTGTGCAGCTGTTCAGTTTGTGATCGTTGCGACCGAAAAGCTCCACGATCTCCAGGAGATACCGCCACGATCGTCCCGAAGCACAGCCCACAGAGTGATGGTCTCGCCCGTTTCGGGTTCAACTCCAGTCGTCAGATCGAGCGTGTTCGATCCGAGCTCATCGACGGGTGTGATGCCCTGCGCATAATACGTCCGTGAATACTCCAGCGTTCCATGGGTGGTAAACCAGGCCACATTCAGTTCCTCCACGTTCGACTCGAGGCGCTGTCCAGCGTTTGCAGGATCCGGCGGTTCGTATGTCTGCGCCTGACTCAGGTCGACATCCAGCGAAAGTTCCACCTCGTCGAGCGTAGAGTCGGCCGAGAGCACATAGCCCTGCGCCGGTTGCCCGTTGAGGGTCAGCTCACCGGCCACAGGTGAGGTGTTGACGTCCTCACGCTCGGCCTCCTCCGGCCGCAGCAACGTGAACGTCTTCTTCGACACTTCGGTCACACCGCCCTGCGTGGCGACCAGACGAATGGTCAGTGGGAGTCCACGTGTGCAGTCAGGTAATGTGATGAAATCGGGCAAGTCGATGCCTTCAAGGGATGCACAAATCTCGGCAATATCGAATCCCGCGGCCGTCAGCGTATCGTAGTTCAGCTGCGCTTCTGGCGCGTTCCCCAACGGGAATCCCGCGACACCCGCTTCTGTGCTCTCCGAACAGGCGTAGTACGCATCAGGTCCGTCCGTGAACAGGCAAGCTTCCCACTGATAGGTCATGGGCGCGTCACTCGAGGGGTTCACGGTCAACGTAGAGAACGTCGCTGACTGGCCCGGTCCGATTTCCGGTGGTTCGGCGCCGATCGCGAGAGTTCGTAGTTTCGAGACCTCGTAAAACTCCTCGAATCCCATGCCGCCACAGGCTGAGAGCACGCCAGTAATACTGAGTAACGCACCAGTATAAGCATATGTTTTCATTCAGAACTCCGCCCTGATTCCGAAGCTTGGGATAATGGGAAGCCCCGTAAATGGCGCTGATTCCTCGAAGTCATAACTGTAGGCCACATCTTCCTGATTACGTCGATTGTACGCATTCTGCAGGTCCAGGTAGAGATTCAGCATCCAACGGTTGTAGACCCACCGCTTGTCGACGCGAATATCCAGCTGGTGAAAGGCCGGTTGCCGAATACTGTTTGCTTCCCCGGCCACCCGCACGTACGAGTTACTGTCGACATCGAAAGCACCACCAAGAAGTGGGGTGGCGGGATTGCCGGACACCAGCCGAAACCGTGCGCCGATACTCCAATTTTTGGGCAGATTGTACGTGCCCAGGATGGTCAGGATGTGCGTCTGGTCGAAGTCGAACAGACGCCATTCGTCAGAACCTGCATCCAGACGCTCGCTGCGACTGATAGTGTACGCAACCCACCCGGAGAAGCGTGTGTCCACGTTTGCGCGCACCAGAAACTCGGCGCCAAAGATGCGACCATCTCCATCGTTGTTGTAGAACTCAGGCACGGTCTCGCCGTTACGTTGGACGGTGTTGTTCGATGGACTCACCAGCTGATTCAGGTCCTTGTAGAACAACTCCAGATTCGCGGTCACTGCAGTCCCAAGCGTCAACTCTGTGCCGGCCACGTAATGGAATGCCTGTTCGAGGCGAAGGTCCGGGTTACCAAATCCGTCGCTGGTCTCGAACGGTTGTGGGTCCTGGTGGAACGAGCCAAACGCTCCCTTCACGAGAACCGTTGGGTTGATCTGCCACCGGGCGGCAAGCCGCGGCTGAAATGCCCACTGCTCAGGCGGACGGTAGTACTCCATGCGAAAGCCGGGACGAATGGAGAGCCCCTCCACGGGAACAACGTCAACTTCGACGAACTGTGCGGGTTGATAGAAGTTAAAGTTCTGAGCCACCTCAATCGTCTCGCCCTGACCCAGATCTACGCTCTCCTGCCCCTCGGCAGGCGGCTGCGGCGCGCGCACAGCGATGTCGCCAGGAATGGCGCGTATATCCATGCCATACCGAAAGGTGAACCGTTCGGTGGGACTCCACGTCAACGTGTCGCGATATGCATGTTCGATATTCTTGAGGTTGAAATACAACCCCTGCCCGAGAGCGAAGTTCAGCCCCTGATTGTACACCTGCACGCGCATTTCATTGCGGAGTGTCTCGGTGATCTGGCTCGTCCACGCCAACTGAGCGCCATTGAAGTACGAGCGTGCGCGAATGCCACCACGCTGCTCAGGATCTATTCCTGTTTCGTCCTCCTGAACCAGGTCGATCAGGTCGTCCGAAATAAAGGTCAGCAAAGACAGACGATTATTCTGGTTCACGTCCCAGACCACGCGCGCCTGCGCGTCGTAGTAGCGTGGTGCGGTCGTAAAGTTGAGCTCCAGCGCGTCAGAGAGCGGCAAGAGAATCGCATCGATGTACGAACGCCGGCCGCCCAGCTGAACGAACAGCTTGTCGCCAATTGGAGCTTCCAGCCACACGCCCGTGTCAAACACGTTCACGTCCACATGCCCGCCAATCTGCCCGGGACGAGTCTGACGCGTGGTTACTTCAACAACACCACCCGTTGCTCGGCCATAATAGGCACTATACCCGCCAGGCAGAAAGTTGATCTCCTCGAGCAGCTCCGACGGGAACACCGCACGCAAACCACCAAAGTGGTACACCGCAGGAATTCCCATGCCGTCGATCAGGAACTCCGTATCCTCTGGCGCTGAACCACGAATGATCACATCGCCGCCTCCGAACGCTGGACGAGCGACGCCTGGCAGGTTCTGCACTACGCGAATGGCATCGTTATTGTTGCCCGGAATACGTTGAATCTCCTGCACGGAGATGGTTCGGCGGGTGACTTCCTGACGGACCGGAGTCGTCGTCACGGTAGCCACGTTCTCCCCGTACGTGTTCCGTTCCACGTAGTAGGTCGAATCGGTCACCTCGGTCGACGATACGGCCACGCTGGACTCAAACGGAAAGTAATCCGCCTCGTTGACCACAAGACGCCACTCACCGGCCGGCAATCCGCGAAACTCATATCGACCATCTGCGTCCGTCACCGACTCGGCGTATAGAGGCTCCTCCCCCTCGGCGCCGGCCAGCTCGACCGCGACAATGAAGCCCACCAGCGGGGTGCGCGTTCCGCGTTCCAGCAGGCGTCCCTCCAGATTGACCGGACCGTCCTGATTAATCTGCGAGGGCGGCTGACCTTCTTCTGGCACTTCCTCGGCAACTACTGGGACTTCTACCTGTTCATAATCGATGACGAATCCCATTCGCCACGTCAGCTGAACTGGAATCGGCTGCGCCACGCCCTCGTCGTCCACCATCGTCGCGGGCGTAAACTCGAAGCCCTGCATGGCCTCGACTGCGGCTGGAACGAAACCAAGCTCGTCGGCGGTGAGTTCGCGTTCATCTTCCTGCAGATACCCCTCGGCGTCATACGTGTAGTAGGTCAACCCCATCGGAACGATGTTCTCGACCCTGCCGTCGACGGTAACGTCGATTTGCATCACGACGTCCGCTTCCACCTCGTCCGCAAGGGCCGCCTGAGGGTATGCCGGAGTTACCTCCTGAACAGCGCTCGGAGGCGTCAGGCCGGTTGGCAGGGCGGAATCCTGACCATCTATGGTGCCAGGTTCAGCGGTCGGCGCTTCGACGTCAGCTGCGGCCTCTTCGGTATCTTCCTGCGCCCAGACAGGGCCAGCGATCATGAGCGCTCCGAAGACCAGCAAAACTCGAGCGCAACGCAAATTCGGAGAGAAGCCCCCGCCCTGCGAGGCTCTGGCACGAGTTGACGCCACCCCTTCGCGGTATTTGTATTTCTGAGTCACCTGGGAAACCCCTTCTGTTCAAGGCTTTATCAGTCTTCGTAACGATAACGGAAGGTCCAGCGAACCCTGTCTGCCGTGGGCTGGCCTCCGATAATGGCGGGATTGAATCGATAGTTGTCCATCGCCCACTGGCGTGAGAGTTCTTCGAACCCGAGACCCGACTCACCGCACTGAACCGATACGATCTCTTCAATGTTGCCTTCGACGTCGACCTGTATCTGCATGACACAATCGGTCTCGATGCCGCGGCGACGAGCTTCTGCCGGATACCGGTCCGCCGGAGGATTACGGTTCACCCCACTGCGGAGGGTTGGCGCAGAGTCGTCCCGCGCAGCCTGTGTTCGACGCGCAGGTCGAGCGGGTCGCTCGTTGACAGGTTGTGGTGACGGCTCGCCACTGCCCGCGGTTGCGGACGCTGTGCGGGTATCCGACGGGTCCACTGTGCGCCGATCGGGTCGGCCACCACGTGCGGTATCGCCCTGGTTGAACACAGGCCCACCGGTAGCACCGTTGCTGAACGACTGCGCCTCCAGATTGATATTTATAGGTCTGACCTCTGCCGGCGGTTCTGGCGTCGGCTCAGGAGTTGGTTCCGGCTGGGGAGTCGGTTGGGGCTCCGGGGTTGGTTCCGGTTCAGGTGTGGGTTCAGGCTCCAGTTCGGGCTCAAAAACCGGCTCTGGAATCGGTTCAGGCTCGGGCGCCGGTTCAGGTTCGGGGTTCGGTTCAGGCTCGGGCGCCGGTTCAGGTTCGGGGATCGGCTCGGGCTCGGGCTCGGGCTCGACCACCTCAATAAACAAGAGGGTGGACTCTTCAGACGATTCTCCGAGGAGCGGAGTTAAACGACTGGCAGCGACAATGAGCCCGACCACCCCGCCCTGTAGCACCAGCGCCAGCAGCAACACGCTCGCCCTACGCGATCCCGTGGATTCGACGGGGCGCAACGGGTCGAGCAACTGTGGCACGGTGGTATTCATGGCGTTCCGGTCTCGCGCTCGATGTTCAGGGCGAAGGAGCGAATGCCAGCCAACTTGATAGCATCAACGACATCGATCACCCGGCCGTAATCGACGCTTCGGTCACCAGCGATGATGGCCTGAAGTTCAGGCTCAGCTTCGACTAACGAACGGGTGGTCGATTCGACCTGACTGAGGTCGATGAGCGAACCGTTGAGGAGAACTTCGCCGTTGCTCCGAACCTCGATCGCCAATGTGGTCGGCACCACGGACGTTCCGGATGCCGCCTCCGGCAGCTCCACCTCGATGGCAGAACGCACGATGTACGAGGACGTAACCATGAAAATAATCAACAATACCAGACAGATATCAATGAACGGCACCATATTGATGGTTGCGATGATATCGTCGTCGTCTTCGCCTACTGCTCCGGCCATGGTCACTCTCCTGCCTTGCCCGGGTCGGTGACGCGGGTCTCGCTTCGCAGATACGCGACCATGGTATCCACCAGAAGACCGGTCGAAGAGACGCTCGACTTGATACGTCCCTTCAGAACGTTGAAGAAGATGATGGCGGGAATCGCGACGAGCAACCCTACACCGGTGGCTACCAGTGCCTCGGCGATCGCCCCCATGACCGCTGAAGACTGCCCTGTATCCGCTGCCATATCTGCGTTTCGGAGTTGATCGAATGCCATGATGACACCCATAACGGTGCCAAAGAGTCCGACGAACGGCGCGTTCGAGCCAATGGTGGCCAGAATGCTCAGCCCGCGTTCGTATCGAAGCTTTTCAACGCCCAACGCTCCGCGGCAAAGTTCAAGCGCGGCATCGGGACCGCGATGCGCATCACGCAGACCGTAGCTAACAACACGAGCCTGCATCGACGTGCCGTCCTTCAGGTCGGCGAGCAGCTCAGCGGTACGACCGTCTCGCAGGCGGTCGATGAGACGCAGCCTGAGCGCGTCGCCGTCAGCTGCGGACTTGCTCAAGAAGACGAGACGTTCTGCAAAGACGATGAACGAAGCCATCGACATCAGGACGAGCAACCAGAGGATCCACTCTGCCCCGCCTCGCGCAAAGTTCAGTAGCACCCCGGTTAGCCAACCAGTATGCATCTCGGCATTCGCAAAAAACATCCTCGTACCTCATAAGTGGGCCCAGAGGGCCGATTTCAGCGGGGGCTCATCCGTTTCACGCTGCACTGGAATACTGCGCGTAACCGACGTCTGGTACTAATCAGTCACGCGGGCACGGCAGATTTGTTCAGACACACGCAGGATGCTCAACAACCATTTACGGTGCACAACCGACGACCCTCAACCGACAACATGGACCGTTCAGTGCGAGGTCAGACATGCAATGTGGCGTGCACCGTCGACCAACGCACCCGGGACAATTTGTGGCATTTTCAGGGTGCGGCATGCCGTTACCCGACAGTTACCCGACGCTGTGCGCCATCAAAAAAACGCAGCAACCGTCGCCCGTAAGCGCTACAGGCCAGTGGTCGTGAGAGTCAGTGTGATCCGGGATGCGGGATTCGCCACGACCGTCGGATCGACCGTGGAGGGCGAATCGGACAGTGGAGATGCTGTTGTGCCGGGCCATCGTCGACGGAAGTCGATCGATGGATCGGCGGGACGCAGCATCATGCCCAGCCGGGTGCGTCCCTCCCGCAAAGCGGCCAGAACGAGTTCCGTGAGGTCACAGCGATCGGACAATGCGGTGTCTGCCAGCAGCTCGCACGTGGCAACCACCTCGTCGCCCACGTCTACGGGGGAATCCCACGTTAACTCAGATACGGACCCGTTGTTCTCCGCCAGCCGAATTTCGACCCGCATGCGTGGTGCGGCAGTCGGTATCGGAGGCGTCAGCAGCCGGTCCAGTTGCAACGTGGCGACCCGAGGCTCCCAGCCGAGCGGAACGGGCGAGAGGTCGAAGCTCAGAAAGGTCTCCCATACAAGGCCCTGTCCATCGCTGCCGACCATCACCCAGGGCTCGGCCGACAGATCCTGCGAGCTCCAGTCAGGAGCATTATGCACAACGGTATCTGCGACAGGTGACAGCTGAACAGTCAATTCCGCAGGAAAGACGGAAGCACTGAATTCGGGGCTCCTCATGGCCACGCCTGTTCGGGCGCCACAACCATGAAGCGCAACCAGTGTGAGCAGAACTACCGCCCTGCAAAAAGCATCCATGGGGACCGTCTGAGCGGGGTTTGTGCGTGGGCGTGGGGGAATCTGATTGTCGCGATAACAGAACGACCACGCCGATACCAGCGCGTGGGTTACTCGCGCACTCCACCAATGGCACGGAAGAGAGGGTCTTCGTCGGGGAAGGCTTCGCCTCCGGAGTTGTTGGTGCCGGGGGTTGCAATGACGATGTTGCGGTACCCTTCGCGAACGTTGCTGGAGCCCTGCTCCGCAGCACAGGCCTGCCAGGAGCTGGCCTGGGTTCCATTGGGAACAGGGCGACATTCGGGTCCAGCGCCAGTGCAATCGTTATGCACGCGCTCCATGCTATAGGTGCGCAGAACGCCATCGTCGCCGAGCTGACGTCCACCAAAGAACGGGGGGCCGCCGTCGCCGGCGACATCGACCGCTGTGCCGCGGGGATCGACCAGCCGAAGGCGCAGGCTGGCGTTGTGGAGATTGAGCCGAAGGAACCGGGCATCGTTGGCGATATTCATCACAAAGTCAGGGTTGATGAATGCGCCGCCACGTTCCTGGGGAATGGAATCCACATAGGGGTCCATGTTGTGGTCCAGAATGAGCATCCGTTCGTACGGGCCGATAACGGTTCCGGGGAACAGTCCCACGACGAAGTCCTCGTCACTGGCAATTGCCCAGAGCGAGAGGTCGATGGTTCGATTTGTGGTGTTCAGCAGTTCAATGAACTCGTCGTTGGAGGTCAGGTCACCGTCTGGTTCGGTGTCACCGTTGAACCCATCCCAGTGCAGCTCGTTGAAAACAATGTCCCCTGGCTGCGTGACGCCATCACCGACCCAACTGGTACCCAGATTTCGCCCCGTGTCCCAGAGGTAGTCGAAGAAATCTGAGAACTGTTCCGCGATTCGCTGGTTATGAATCACGAGCATGGTTTCGTCGTTGGACTGAGTGGCGCTCGTTGACCAGTTGAACGAGCCGCTGACGACGAGTCCCGTTGGAAGGCCGGAATCAATCACCATGGTTTTGGAGTGAAGGCGACCGCCACCTGCCTGATAATCGCCGGGGAGAACGGAGTTATCGTTGCCGTCCAGTCGAAGCGGAATGCCGTAACTGACCAGACGATAAAGTTCGTGATACGGGCCGTTGCTGTGCAGCTGTGAGCGGTCAATGACTCCGCGAACGTATCGCCGCGTGAAAACAGGGTCGCAGGTTACACGTTCGGCGCAGAATGCGACGGTGTCGGCATCGCGCGTCACAGCGGGATCGCAACACTCGTTGTACTGCATGAATTCCAGATGCTTTGCGACGAGCTCCGACCCGACCTGATCCTTGGTGAATGCGAAGATGGTAAATTCGACGGATTGTTCGGCTTCACGAACGGCCTGCAGGAGTCGGCCGAGAGCATCCTCGTGCGGCGAGAAGTAAACTTCGACCCGTGAGTCGCCCACCTGATACAGATTACCGTTGTTGTTTGGCACCTTGGATGCGCCAAAACGCCCCGAAAACATCTGCTCAAATTCGGCGGTGAAATCGGCTGCAATCTGGGGAGATTGAAGCACAAACCAGCTGTTGTTGTTCCGGTCGATGTCGGTCGAGGTAATGTTCCCTGTCCCGACGTACACTATGAAACCATCAATAATGAAGAATTTATTATGCATGATGTGGGGCTGGTTTCCCACCTGCATTGGAATATTGTACAGCTTGAGCTGCTCATAGCCGTAGACGTCACCGTGCATGTGTCTTGCGTCTCCGACGAACCGGATTTTGACGCCGCGCAGGTAGGCGCGAATCACGGCATCGACGATTGGGCGTCGACTGAAGCCCATGGCGGCGACGTCCACGGAGAATTCTGCGCGGTCGATGAGCTGAACCACGACGTCATCGGACGTCGAGTTGAAGAAATTGGAAGCGCGCGTGCCAGCAAAATTGAAGTAGGCGTCCACCCGCTGCGAGCGGGCCTCCTCAAAGTCAGCCTGCGACGGTTCGAGTTGGCACGACGCCAGCGTCACACCGAGCGCCAGCCAGAGTAACAGGAAAGCAGCAAGTAGGGGCTTGTTCATGGAGCCACCTCAGCAGCGAGCCCTTTAAACCAGCGTACGCCAGCGTCAAAGTTGGGCTGTTGTCGTGCAGGGTTTGCAGGAATGACAAACATGGAGGCGTCCGTAAAAATGTCGGAAGCCCGCGTGTCCGTCGAGTTGGCGATAAATGGTCCTGCCGAGTGAAACGTCTGCGTGAGAACCATCAGACTGCCGGGGTATAGCAGACCATCTATCGGCGATGGTTCGGTGTCGAGCAGGACGGTCGCCTGAGGCAGGTTAGCGACCCGGTACAAGCGGGGCCATGCCTGACCTTCCGGCCGCAGGGCGTCAAACTCGGCTTCCAGTCGAGCCACCTGACTTCCTACCTGTTCATCGGCTCCAACCTCGACGAACACCCGAACGTCGAAACCTGCGCGCGCCTTGTAGATCAGCGCGTCAGCGAACGTGGCGTGGGCGAATTGCTCACTCGCCGTCCATACCGAACAACGCGCGTCGTACACCTCATCGATGACGTGTTTCATGAGCGGCTCGCCGGGTCCAAAGTAGAACTCCCATGCCTCTGCATTCGTTGGATAAATGGTTCGGTTGTTTGTGTCGGTGGAGAGGGACGCGTCGAATCCCGTGAGCGTTGTTGCGAAGAGACCACCGTGAAGTTGTTCGATAATGTCCCGGATGTCCCGGCCAAGCTCTTCGTATGAGCCAAACGCAGCCATCCAGGTTCGCTGCTCATCGCTGGCAAGGAACCCTGATGACAGCATCGCAAACCTGGCGACATCCACAACCACGATGTTCTGGAACATCTGGTTAATCTCGCCAGACCTTACGAGGTCGAGACCAGGCTGCGGATTCCAGAACAGCTCGCCGTTGCCAAAGGTAACCGGGATGCCAGATGCCAGAACCGGCGAAAATCCAGCATCCGACTGCAGGTCGACATCACCAGCGCCTCGCACGGTCACTCCGCGCACGCGCGCCCGGACGAGCGCTTCTGCCACGGGAATCGAATCGAACTGCGATACCGCGAAGACAATATCCCGAGAGGCCGAGTCAATGAGCTGAACCAGTTGCGCTTCCACCTGAGCGTGTGTGGTTGTTCCCGGGCGTCCGGAGGCATCGGCAATCAGGAACTCCACCCAGTGGAACCCTCTTTCGTCGGTCGTCTCGCCGACAATGCGACCCGACTCAGGTTCGATGGCACATGCGCCAAGACAGGCAGCGACGGAAAAAACCGGCAGCAGTTTGTGAATCATTCGAAGCTCCCTGACGATACGTTGCCGCTGTAGTCGGGGCTGTTCGGCTTGCCCGGTGTCGCGAGTGTTCGCTCGATGAAGGCCTCATGAATGCCGGAGCGCAGTTCTACGTGCAGATCGGCGTCGTTGTCGGTCGAAAAGTCATTCAATGAGTAGCTGTGCCACGCCAGATCCCGCTCACCGCGGTTATTGAAAAGCAGCTGCGTCCTTTCCATGGAGCGCGCAGTGACAAGGTCCCATGAGCCCGCAAACACAGGCTTTCGATGATCGCCAACCGCGTCGAGCAGGCGTTCGTCCAGATCCTGTAGGGTCACCGAGAACGGGGCATTGGGCAACCGCAGGTCCTCCACGTAATAATCGGCCTGCCTGAATGCACCATCGCGACGAGCGGCAATGACCACAAACTCATTGGGTTCGACAGGTCGGTTCACCTCGCGCAACGGAATCAGATAGGTTTGTCGCGCCGCGCGCTGACGGTCGCGCACGACCTGAACGGTATCCATGGCGATGCCGGTCTCGATCGTCAGCAGCCAGTCCGTCAGGTACATCGGGCGATTGTGTCGATTCTGTAGCTCGATAAAGACATCGTCGGGGTGATGAACAAACCCGTCGTCGACTTGTTCCACACTTCCCGCCCAGTTAATCTCTGTGACAATAAAGTTACCGCGCTCGCCGTTGCTACGGTAGCCATCATCGGCGGTGCCCACACGATAATAGACCTGCTCGTTGCGACCGTCGGGCTGCGGCTCGAGTGCGCACGCGACCGAGCAGAACGGAAGCAGGAGCGCGACGAGCCGTGGCGTTAAGATTCGAGATTCGACCATAACCGGTGCCTCCTAGAAGCGGACCTCGCCACCGAGACGAGCAGCCCAGAAGGTTGCACCGCCTCCCAGAGAGGTTTCACGGCGTCCAGCGACCTGACTGACTTCGATGTCGTAATAGCTGCCGGGAAGGAAGATTCCGAAAGTGCTGTACAGGGCGAGATGTTCTGCAAACGTCCCGCGAAGCTCCACGTTGAACTCGTGCCCCAGAAAGCGGCCGAGGCGTCGCTGCGCCCCAATTTCTTCCCGTGAAAGACCGAACCCAGGGTCTGGCAGGTTGTCGAAGTCCGTCACCAGGGTCTCACCGGTGTCGGTGTAGCTCCACCAGTCAACCATCAACTGAAGGCGGTCGAAGAAGGTAGCGCCGAGCGCGGCATGAAGGAACTGGGTGCCAGCGGAACGGCTGATGTCATGGGGTGTGTAGTCAATACCGAACGCGTCCATCACGGCAGAAGGCCTCCACGCGGCCTGCCGACCGATGGCGAGACCGCCGATGCGGGCACCTCGTCCACCGACGTAGCCGCGTTCGAATTCGACTCCGTCGCTGGCATACGTAGCCCCATCGGCACGATAGAATTCTGCACCGAGGAAGGGGTCAACGGGAGAGGAATTCAGCAAATTGAGTTGGACGCCACCGCCAAAGAACGCCCCGCCCAGATCAACATCGTAAAAGAAGTCCGGTTTACGGTCGATGCCTGCAGAGCCGCTGTATTCCGCGTAGACATTGAACGTCCCTTCGCTCGAAATGGCGTGCGAGTAGGACGCGCGGCCACCATAAAGGTGTGAGTAGTCCCGGTCTCGAAAGTTTCCGAAAGCGCCACCAAAAGTCAGGTCTGCGCCCGTCTCTTCCACCGGACCACCGCCGACGCTGGTGAAGAAGTAGTAGGCTTTGACGGTCAGCGGGAAATTCGTGTGTGAACCGTCAATCTCGTAGATGGCACCGTGACGGAAAGTGTTTGTTTCGCCACGCAAACCGAACACCGTCTCGCTTCCATCGCGATAAAACTGGTAGCCCACTACCGGTAGCGAGTTTCCGCCATACAGGTCTACCGCCAGAACGCGAAGACGACCTGCCTTCGCATGATTCAAATCGAGCGTCACGGCATCCAGCGTGCCCTGAAGCACGTAATCGCGCGGAACGCCCCCGATCTCGAACGGCTGTCGACCCACCCTCATAGATGCCTGAAACGAGTCAGTCTGGATCGCTTCGTACACGAAGTTGAGCTGAAACATGTTGAGTGTTCCGCCTGAATCAGCTCGGCGGCCGAGTGAGTCATCACGCCAGATGACGTCGTATTTGAGCTGCGTATCGAGCTCGAGTTGGGGAACGACGCGGTAGGTCATGAGCGCGACGATATCGGTGTGCCCAAAGTTGGTTCGATCGTCGGAGAGAATGACGTCCTGGTCGGTTGTCTCGTTCAGTTCGCGCAGGTCACGGTTTTGATAGCCCTGAAACTCGGTAGCCGACTGAACGGAGAAGCGAACGCGACCAACCGCAGCTCGCTGCTCTGTCGCAGCAAGACGTTCCTGCATGCCTTCCAGAAAGAGCGCACCGTTTCGCATGTCGTTTCGCACGTCGGGGTCCGACGCGCTCCCGCTCTCCACGGCGACGTTCTCGTCATCCTGAGCGAAGGACAATCCGGGCGCGAGCATTAGAACAGCGAGCACGATGGAAGGCGTGGCGAGCTTTGCAGGGCGAGAGCCAACAATGCCTTGCGCGTTACGTTGGCGAGGAAACTGAGGTGACGACATGTTGTCTCCATTCATCGGTGAGCCGAAGGCCCACCCAAAGCGATGCTCATTCAATCAAGAAAGCGGATCTGCCCCAGGCGATGCATCCAGATCTTCCGTCCAAAGCTCGACGCCACAGGACCAATGACCTCGACATGCGACCCGGGAGGAGGTGAGAAGCCTCGGCGACCCAGTTCGGAGTCAACCCCAACCTCCCAACACGCACCAGGAAGCAGCGCGACAGCGTCATTGTTAAACTGGTTGGCGACCGTTGCGCAGACCGGTGGACACAACTGCTGGCGGCACAACGACTGACGGTCAGACGGGCAGATGGTATCGCAGCTTCCGGTACATATTTCGATGCACGTGGGGGTCACTTCGGCGTCTGTTGCAGGTGGCACGGGTCGATCTGCAATCAGCATCGAATTGAAGTTGTCATTGGTGGGGCGCTGAAGAACCCAGCCTTCAATCCGCTTCACCAGTCCCACGTCGACTGCGGCGAACCTTCCAGTCTGTTCTCGGTAGAGCACGGTGCCGCCTCCCGACGTGAGAGGCTCCACGTCGGCGATCAGGACGGCGCGCGTCTCCGGGTCTCGGCCAAAGGTGACCGTCAGGCCGCGAACCGTCAGTCTGACCCGGTCGCCGAACGTGAAATCAGCGACTCGCCCGTCACGCAGAACCAGAATGCCCCCGGTGTCATCCTCGATCACGAAGGAACCATAGAAGCGTTCATCCTGTCCACAGACCGGTGTTTTGACATACTGCCGAGGGTGCAATGTGACGACCCCCTCGATCACCATGGGCAAACCGGGGGCAATCACAGCCCCTCCGCCCTGGCACTGGTCACCGCTCGGGACGTCACCATCCGCAACAAACAGATTAGGCTCGGTCAGGGAGATG